>Ga0302274_10003505_pt1 | contig 13932 bp, 13 predicted proteins | sample III_Bog_N2_1_FD_198755 | JGI IMG/M metagenome (GOLD analysis project Ga0302274, IMG submission 198755) | Peat permafrost microbial communities from Stordalen Mire near Abisko, Sweden - III_Bog_N2_1 | ecosystem: Environmental > Terrestrial > Soil > Wetlands > Peat | place: Sweden: Abisko...
TGGACATCCAAATGCCGGTCCTGGACGGCGTGGAAGCCGCCAGGCGCATCAGGGCTTCCGGCGCCCCCCAGGCCGACATCCCGATCGTCGCCATGACGGCTTACTCCATGACCGGCGACAGGGAAAAGTTCCTGGCCGCCGGGATGGACGACTACATCGCCAAGCCCGTGGATATGGAGACGCTGCGGGAAGTCATCTCGCGCGTATTGATAAGGAGAAAGGCCGCCCGGTAGAGCATAAATCCATGCCCCCGGCCGCATCGCGGCGCCCGCCGTGCCCCCTCGGCCTTTGCGTCCGGCCGGGCCTCGTCTCGCGCGTGGAAATATTTTTGGACGTTCTTGGACAAGGCTGGATTATCACGTGGTACCGGGAGAGAGACTCGAACTCTCACAGTCGCGAGGACCGGTGGATTTTGAGTCCAAGAATAACCCGCCGCCATAGTCGCAAATACTTGTTTTTATTCGTCTCCAGTTGTCTTGAGTTGTGTTGACTCACCTTGATTTTACCCCAAAATAGTGAGTCAGGAGTGAGTCACTCTCCATATCGGAGGCGGCCTTTACCCGGCATATACGTGCCTGGAGGAACACCGCAAGCGCTCTGGGCTGAGGCTCTCCTCGCCCCAAAAATCGGAGAAGGACCCCGCTGGCTGTTTGCTATTTATTTTAGCGTGTTACACAGGAAATGGGACAGGAGGGACAGGTCAAAGCATTCGCAGAAAAAAAACCATCGTGCACACGCCCATCCCAAGGTGACTATTGGAATACAAACTTTAAGGCTGCCGCAATACGCTTGTTACCCCGCCCCAAATCAGGTGCGCAGCATGGGCATCATCCCATGCTCAATCACCTCCCCCCTACCCCCTACCCTCATCAATTACGAAAATATTTGATCATTTCCGCGACATCTAGTCTTCCTACTGCGTCGTTCGAGCCCGCCGACCCTTCTAGTGCGCTGCTTTTTTTAACTCCCCCTCTTCACGATTCGAAAGATTGCCTCGCCGAACCTTGGTAATTTTCCAACGACGACCGTATCGAGTCAGTGCCAAGCAATGGGTGCTGCTATGTTCACCTCCTACGGGGAAAGCGTTCCATGGGCGACCTCTGAGGAATTGACTTGTCGCCATGCCTCTTCAGTCAGCCACAAAAAAATAAGTACAATTATTACAGCAAGATTTCAGAATCTCTTCGAAAACTACTTCAGAAGTCGGAAAACGACCCCAAAAGTCGCCCTTCATAAGTGAGAAGACACTGCGCCCTCCATCTCCACCAGGTGAATACATCATGCGGAGACCGAAAGGAAGCTGGGCAGTGCGACTACCCGAAGGCCTGCGGGCCGAGGGAAAAATCTAAGGGAGACCTGCGTCTTCCATCAGGAGGGGAAGAATGATCGTTCGTTTGATTCGGGAAACTGCCGGGAAATACGCATGGCGCGACCTCGCGGCTTGGGAGAGCCGGGAACTCATTTCTGATCGGGTCATGATCTTCCTTCACTCGAAGGGGATCACGTTAACCGAGGAAATGCCTCGGACCGGGATGCGACTGAAGACTTTTCTGCCCAAGCTCCGCGTGTTCATCACAGGTGCTCTTAATTGTCCGGCGCGGGACTTTGCGGTGGAGCTATACTTGGCCCTTGCAACGCCGATGACCCAAAATGACCATGCTCGTTACCATCGTCCGAGCCATCCCTGGACTGCGGGCCTGGGTAAGGGTGATCCGAATCGACCCCAAAAACGCTCGAAAATCATCAACTGCCCTATACAGCGTCCATCAAGGGAATGAGCAGAAAGGATTGAGGTCACAGCCGGATGACCCAACGCTGTTAACCAAAGAAAAGGCATTGATAATGGCCTGTTACCCCAAAAGTGGGACGCGTGGGACGGACCTTTGCAGCCTCCCCAAAAAAACGAAGGGGAACGCATGCCCCAGTAAGGAGGAGAAAATGTAGCCCCAAAAACTACCGAACCAGACCAGCCCCAGAAACGATAGAAGGCCGCCCCACCAGGCGGCCTTCTTCTTTTGAAGGGCCTCCACGTCTGGCAGGCTTAAGTTTTTTCAGCAAGCCATACCGGCTCATAACAATGCCCCGAAGGAGGGGGCGTAATATGGAAGAGAATAAGGCCATCGCCACCAACCCGTTTGATGAAGTTGTAACGCAGATCGTGACTGAGCAAAAACCGGTCAAGATCGTCGAGGATCACACGGACGTGGGGAACGCTGCAATGTTCGTGAAGATGCATTCTGGACATGTGATCTACGTCCCGGAGTGGGAGAAGCGACTCACATGGAACGGGACCCGCCTGGCCCACGATGAAGTACTTCTTTACGGTCGGGTTCATCAGGTCATCGAGGCTCGCTTTAAAGAAGCAGAAGCTGCGTTGACCATGGATTTAATAACGCGACACGGAGAGCCGATAGCCTGCAATGACGCCCTCAAGTGGGCGAAAAAGACGTCTTCGAAATCCCGGATGGCGTCCATGTTGAAATTAGTCAAACACGACGCCACAATCGTCCGGCACAACAATTTACTCGACGCGGAACCGTTCGTTCTGGGTTGCAAAAACGGCTTGATCGATCTTCGCTCTGGAAAATTCGTCGAACCGGATCCAAGCCGCTTGAATACTAAGTGCGCTGACGTTGAGTATAGTCCGAATGCTGACTGCCCCGGCTGGAAGTCGTTCATCAGCGATGTCGCGAACAAACGCGATGATCTCGCGGACTACCTCCAAGAGATTGTTGGGTATTCACTCTGCGGGTCCATTGATGAACAGTGCATATACATCTGTCACGGTCGTGGAGGAAATGGAAAGTCGGTGTTGCTCGATGTCGTGCTCGACATCATGGGCGATTACGGCAAGACGACCCCCGCGCATACCTTTGTGAAGTCGGAGTCCCGGTCTCCCAGAAACGACATCGCCAGAACTGAGGGAGCTCGTTTTGTGTCCGCCGTCGAAATCAACATGGGCAAAAAGATCGATGAGGCTTTAGTAAAGGGGTTGACCGGAGGAGATCGCATTACCGCGCGTTTCCTTGGCAAAGAATTCTTCGAATTCGCCCCGCAGGCCAAGTTTTTCTTGGCTGTGAATGTGTACCCGGAAGTGAGCGGTGCCGACGAGGGGATTTATCGCCGCATCAAGATCATCCCCTTCGACCTCGAACTGCCGAAGGAAGAGATCGAAAAGGGCCTAGCCGGGCGTTTAAAGGAGGAGCGCTCGGGCATTCTCAATTGGGCCTTGGCTGGCTTCAAGCGCTGGTACGAGCGCGGCGGCTTTATCGAGCCGGTGTGCGTGACGGAGGCCTCTGCCGACTTCCGTACCCAGATGGACAAGATCGGCAACTTCCTCACCGAGATGGTGGATCGCAAGAAGGGGGTGCGTGAGCCGGTTCGCAGCTTGTACGACTCTTACACCGCCTGGGCCAAAGCCGCTTGCCTGGAGCCGGCCTCGAAGAAAGAATTCGGGGTTCTCTTGGGCCAGCAAGGCATCAAGCAGGGAAAATCGGGTCCCGTCCGCTTTTGGAAGGACGTCCAGGTCAAGGCCATGCCCTTCGACCTGACCCCCTATAGCCCCACCGGCATGAAGGAGGTGAAAATCGAAGACAACAAGGTCCAGTAATCGCGGCAGGGCGGGCTAAACCGCTCATTTGTAAAACACTATAGCCAGATGAAGGCCATCCGTTTACGCGGGTGGCCTTTGTCATTTTGGAGGAACGACAATGGAAAACGATGAATTCGCCATCGACAACGGCAACCAGGTCATGACCTTGAATCAGACGGACTTCGCGTCCCTGGCTCGGGCCATCTTTAAAACGGTGAAGCACTTCAACCCCAGTACGATCACGGTCAAGGATTCCGTGATCTATGCCCTGGTCCCGCACGCGCATTGCCTGGTGCACATCGACATGACCAAGCGCCTGAAGGCCATGGTCAACATGTGCTTTCGCGTCGACAAGATGACCTGTTCGCAGCTCGCCCTCCTCCGTGGAGTCGGCGAGATCAAGATCGAAAAGGATCTGGTCGCCCGCAAATATGAAGTAAAGACGCCGAATGTGACCTACCCCCTCGCGGCTGAAGCTTTCCCCGAGGAGTTGCCGATGCCGACCATTCAAGGTTTCGTAGGCGAGCCGATCACCGGCTATATTCCGAAGAGTCTGAGGGCTTACATCGCCAGGGCGAATAGCTTCAAGCTTTTGATTTACGATGACCAATTGGAGGTGATCAACGTTCACGGCCAGCCGTTGTATTTCTTCACCGAGGGCATGTCTGCCCAGCTCGTGGGGAAGCAGCCGGGCATGGTGCTCCAGGGTGAACACGCCTTCAGCTTCTTTGACAAGGAGCAGACCATCAAGATCGGCAAAATCGCCGGAGGCCATATCCTCGTCGTCGAGAACAACCTGGACCTGGACGTCAACTTGGTCGTCTACGAGCGCCTGAGCAATCGTTAATCCGTAAAACCGCAACACGTTGGATAAGGGCCGTGATTCCGAAAGGGCACGGCCCTTATTTTTTGGAGGGAACCATGCAGTACATCCATGTCGCAGCAAAACCGCCGGAGAGTGGGGTCGATTATAACGGGGTCATTTTACACCAAGTTGGCCTGTGCTTGTATTCGCTGATCGAAGGTTTTCGGAGCCAAGACTTCAACACGCATACGCTCAATGACGTCATGAATTCAATCAGGAAGTACACGGAAAAATATGTCGATCCGGTAGGAGGGATACTCTACGCGGACTCCGGCGGCTATTCAATCATCGTCGGCCAGGTCCATCCCGTGGACATCCCGCGTTTAAACCAGTGTTATGACATATACATGGAGCACGAGAAGGACATATACGGGCGAATTTTTTCTTTGGATATCCCATGGAACAAGGGCTTCCCGAGTATGAACACCAAAGAGAAGATCGCCCATTTCAACCGCATGGCCTTGAGCAGCGCGAAGACAATCTTGACCAATTTCCCCGAAATCAGGGACAAGTATTACTTCGTCTGGCATTTCAAAATGCAAGCTCAATACGATATATGGAAAAAGATTTACGAGGATCTGGAATTGAACAAAATAATCAAGCACCGTGCCATTGGGGGGATGGTTGGTCTCAGGGGAATTACGCATATCAAATTCAGCCCTTTCACCGCGATTTCATTTCGATGTCTTCTTGATTACCTGGATGCAGGTGATTTCGACAACGATTTTACGCTTCATTATCTTGGGATGTATGCGCTTCAAGACAGATTTCATATGGTTGTCTTGGAGAAGTTATTCCAGAAATATCTTGAAGGCGTGGCGAGCGCATCGATAACATACGACTCGATAAACATCAGCCATACCGCCAGGATGAACAAGTACCTGAAATTCTACCACTGGGACGGGAACAACTTGACCCGCTTCAACAATCTTATTGAAGCGCCGACTGAGACAATAAAAGCTGTTTATCCAACTGAAGCCTTGTTTGAGTTTGTCCTGAGCGAGATTGAACGGCGCCGTGGGGGAGAACGGCTGGTGAACGTGAACACCCTCGGTCCGCTCAACATATTCAGCAATCGCCAGCTTGACTTGTTTTTTGAATGGTTCGTCGAGGCATACGGGCTGGTCGATCTCATTTACCCGGAAACGAGCCTGACTCGCCTCAACGTTCGATTGGGCCGGGTACTCGATGACCTCGAAAAGAAATACCCAGTCATTTTGCCGAAGACGATGCGGGCCTCAATCATGGAGAACTTCAAAATCACCTTCTTCTTCAACCGCTGGTTTCTCGACAGCCGGGATCGTGGTCAGCTTGATAGCCTGATGACCCAGTTTATAGCGAAAATCGGTTTCCCGGGAAGTCTATCGTAAAGGCGCGCCAATTGGTTGCCTCATGGGGCGCGGGTAAAAATCGCCCCCCTGAAGCCCCTGCGTGGGCCTCTGCCGTCGCTGGACTATTTCGGGCTGGGCTGGGTAATCGCCGGCGGCGAAAGCGATCCTGGGGGAACGTCAGATGGCGCAAGCGTGGGTGACCGACATCCGCGACAAAGCCGTAGCCCACGGGGTGCCATTCTTCTTCAAGCAGTGGGACCCAAGCGGGCCAGACGAAACCTCCAGGGTCGCACTTGGGAGGAGTTCCCGGCCTAGACGGGACGGCTGAAAGGGATCGAGGGGCAGCCTGTGGAGGGTTGCCCCTTTCCATTCGGTAAAAAAAACCCGCCTGCCGGTGGCAGTGCTACTCCTCCGGGTTGAGTTCGGCGCGGAACTTTCGGGAGAGGCGGAAGACCACGACCTTTCGAGGCGGCAGGGTAATCGTCGCAGAGGTATGTGGGTTACGCCCCTTGCGGGCTTTCTTGGCGTAGGACTCGAATTTGCCCAAGCCGCTGATCAAAAGGGCGCTATCCTTTTTGATGGCGTCCTTCATGATTTGGAGCAGACTTTCCACCATCACCTTGACCTCAGAACGGTTCTTGTCGGTTTTGTCGTAGACGTAGTCGATGATGTCGGCTTTGGTCAGGGTTCTTCCGCTCATCTTTCCTCCACGGGCGTCTGGCTGCATCAGATTCATTTGTTCAATATTATCGTATGTTTTCCATGGAAAAAAGTCCAGCCTAAGTTTGGGGGGATTGAACGTGCCAGATCGACTTGGGTGGCCTTGTCTGGCCGCATAGACGCCTTTTTCGCATCCATTGAGCGACCCTGTTCGTCCGATCGCCTCGCCCCATTCCGCTCCTACCGCAGCGAATTCAGCTGAAAAGGCTGGGCATACAACCCTTCCTTGTCCCCGTTTGCGCCTGTAGTTCATCACGTTTTCAGCGGCGAACGCCTCACTGGACCATTCCAAGAACCCTGAAAGCCCACTGGCTCTCGTCCAAGTATGGATCAATGAGCGCTCACTTAAATCCTGCACTTTTTTGATTTTGAAAACAATCAAATTTGGTGACGTTGGAATAGATTCTTAGGCGTCATAAATTTTCCATGACGTCTTATTCTAGTTTTCGCGCCATGTATTAAGTCGCGTGAGGCTGTAGTCCTTAATTAATCTGAAATGTGGCTAAGAATATGTTAACTTTATAGCACAAAATCAAAGGAGAAATGAAATATAGATATAAATGTCATATTGGAGTGGCCATATTTTCTGTCAAAACTTCTAACATAAAACAAAAAAAAATGAGGAAATCAGTCATGAAAGAAGATCGTGAGTATCAACGTACAATCGGAATAACCAGAACACCAGAGTTTATAAAGAAAGGACTGGCAACACATGCGATCAATATGGGCCTCTTGTGCGGCCACGGTTGTATTTATTGCTCGACTCCGGCCCAGATCAGAACCCACCCGGTCTTCAAAGACTTGAAGATCAGCTCCTTCAAGGCGTTTGAAAACGGCGACTCCGTCTGCGATCCTTGGACGGCAATCAGGGTCAAGAAACAAGCCCATAAGCTTCGCCCAAGCGACGTCGTCATGCTTTCCACGATCACCGACCCGTATTCGCCTGAAGCACAGCAGCACAATCTAGCCCGAAAATGCCTGACGGAGGTGCTCCAAGGCTCCCAAGCCCAGGTACGCATCCTGACCAAGAACGCTGCCATCGTAAACGACATCGACTTGCTCGCCCAGTACCGGGACCGCGTCATGGTCGGCTTGAGCATCACCGCCCCCGTCGACAAGGAACACCTGGCGAAAGTGCTGGAGCCGAATGCCTCGACGATCTCGGAGCGCCTGGAGGCGTATGAGCGATTAAAAGCTGCTGGTCTCCGCACCTACGGCATGCTCTGCCCCTGTATGCCGGGAATCGCTAGCGATCCTGGCGACTACGAAGAGATGCTCGAATCGATCCTGAAATTCGATCCTGAGGCAATCTGGACTGAGCCGGTTAATCCCCGTGGCCCTGGACTCCGCCTCTGCGCCGAAGCCCTTGCTAGGGCGAGTTACTCAACAAGAGCCTTCATGGTCGGCCAAATTATGAAACGCGATGCGTACCATCAGTACATGTGTGGTTTCATCGATATGGCAACCTCAGTATCTCGTAAACTTGACTGCTTAAGCCGCCTTAAAATCCTGATCTACTCTGACGGTGACGGTTTAAACGTCGATGGCACCGCAGTGATTTGGCTGAAATGATAACGGACCTGTAAAAAAATGGAAGCCGTTGACCTGGACGTCAGCGGCTTCCTCATCTGGAGAAGAACATGTCAAGCGAACTCAATGATTTCATAACAAAATTAGCAGAAGAAATAAAAAATGCCCCAAAGCGGTTTATCGAAAAAACAATTGTCGATGATCAAGCAAGAACAAATCTTTATAAACTATATTCAAACGACAGGCCAGCTTATTTGGGATTTATATCAGTATCAAGAGATAACCACGTTTCTTTAGTAGACACAATTACACTAGAAAGGCAGATGAAACTAGAATCACGTAATCAAACACAAAGCGTTTCAATATTACAGGCGAAAGTTAAGTCGCGCATACCCGAAGCACCAGTTCATAATGACTGCATTTTGCCGTTAAATTATTCTATAACATCTGAATCTGAAATCAAATATGAAGGCCCAGGCAAAAGGCATGGCAATCTAGCTTGCCAGTACCCAGTATTCATAAAAGATATTCGAAAAAGCAAATCTGAAAAGATAGAATATGTGACACTTACATGGCTTAAGGATGGCAGATGGGAAGAACACACCGACGAAAAGAAAGTTATCGCTCAAGCAAAGCTCATTGCTGACCTCTCCAGCAGAGGCATACCGGTGACGAGTAACAATGCATGCGACCTTGTTGAGTATTTATACCGTTATGAGCGTACTAATTCTGGTCGTATTCCAGTATTATCTATCAGAAGCAAACTCGGTTGGACAGAAAATATGACAGGATTTTTATTGGGAAAAGAGTACATCACCGGCGAAGTTAATTCTGACTCCTCTGGAAATTCCAATACTAAGTTGCCACAGGTAATGTTCAAGGGAAAGGACATCGGAGACACAGAGCTAGCTGAAGGGTTTAAATCTCATGGGGATTATTCCCAATGGGTATCGGTCGTAAACACTCTTTTCGATTATCCTGAAGTGATATTTACGATTTACGCCAGTTTAACGACGCCTTTTCTGGAACTGTTTGGAGCGGAGAACTTCTGCATGGAGCTTTCCAATCCCACCTCCACCGGTAAGTCCACGTGTTTGAAGTTGGCGGCGTCCTGCTGGGGTGAGCCAGACCCACGGGAAAGGTCCTTCATTAGAACTTGGAACTCTTCAGATACTTTTATTGGAAGGGCGGCTTCGGTGCTCAACGGGTTGCCTCTGATCCTGGACGACACCCAACTGGTTCTCCGCAACTCCGGCTATAGGCGGCAAGAAGAAAACGTAGTGACCCAGACCGTCTACATGGTCTCTTCGGGCTTGGACAAAGGCAGAGGGACGCTAGGTGGAACGGCAACAACTGGTTCCTTCAAGACTATCCTCATCTCCTCTGGCGAGAAGCCAAGTTTTGATTCGAGCCAAGCCGGTGGTGAACGAGCCAGGTTGATCTCCCTCTGGGGAAAGCCTTTCCTGGCGACAGATGAAAACACACAGAATGTTGTCGACAACGTGAAGCATATCATCAGCGAGCACTACGGCCATGCCGGAGCGAAACTGGTCAAATTTATTCTCAAGAATCGTGACCAGTGGCCGCTCTGGAAAAAAGCTTATCAGGAACTGTCGAAGAAGATGAGTAATATTGGGGAAATGAGCTCCATCGAGATGCGCCTGGCCAGTTACTTTGCAACAGTAGGAACAGCTATCCCGATAATCCATGCGGCACTGCCGGAACTTCCTCGGGACAAACACATCAAACCGATTCTTGAAACAGTATGGTCAATGGCTCAACAAGAAGCGAATGAAAATGAACCAGGATTGATGGCTTTAAAAGTAATCTACGACTGGTTCTGGAAAAACAATCACAAGTTTTATTCTTTGAAAGATTATTTAAATAAGATTCAATACGTCGGCTCAAATTATATTGGCTACTGGGATTCTGATCCATCAGGTTCATGGTCATTCATTGGCTTCGACAGTTCTTTGACAAATACACTGAGAAGTAATGGCTTCAATAATCCAACAGAAATACTCAAGAACTGGAAGTCAAAGGGCTGGCTTACAACAAACAAGTCCTCGTCCGGGCTACAGAAACAAGTTCCAATTCCTGGGGCGGATAATATGAAGCAGAATCTATACTGCATCGAAAAAAGTGTCTTCTATTCGATATAACTGGAATTTACTAAGGTTTACTAAGTTTTTTATCAACAACTTAGTATGTCCCGCGAGTCTGTGTCTTAACACAGAAACTTCGCCAGAAGTGTCTACGCTACGACTTCACTGGCCTTTTATTAAAATTACTAAATTACTAAGATTATATATAATATTTATTAAAATAATAATTTTTTAATAAATAAAATAAATTATATATACCTCCCTGGTGGGTAAGAAATTTCTTAGTAATTTAGTAAGTACTACTGACGACGGAGCACTTTCTCAGTGAAGTCGAAGCCAGGTCGTTACTAAGTTGTTTAAACTTCTGAAGGAGGAAGACAATGAGCTACAAGCAACTTCTTTTGAGTCTCAAATTGCCTTACGACGTTTTTAGTCTCTCCGACGTCGACGATTTAAACGATTCGCCTTCTGATTCAACGAGTATTGATCATGAGGATACTTCTATAGATGGCAATGAATCTGTTTCTTGTCGAAACGAAAGTCCTGTAACTGGCATTACTACTGAAGGAGCGACTATGAATTGTTTCGATTATTTCAATAAAACTGTTACATGTGACAACTGCCTGCACTTTAAACAATTAGAAAGTTTCGAATATGGGTCAGATTACTACAGATGTATTCGTGGCAACGACGAGAATAGGTTTAAAATCGATGCTACTGATTGCATGGAGTACAAACCTGATAAATAATTTCGGAAGTTAATCTCGTCACATTTTAAAGTACAACGGCTAGTTACTTGGTTAAAAACAGGGGAAGGACTTTTACATCCTTCCCCTGGCGGGGATGGCCCATCAAGGACCACTATACAAGAAGCAGCAGTCGCGGGGGAGTTTGCTGCTTATAATGCCATTATATCTATATTATTTTGTTCCGATTCGAGGTCCTCTGTGTCAAGTACAACTAATTATTTGCAGATACGACCAGTAATTGTGAAATAATATAATAACTAAACCAGAATGGATAAATGCACAAGATAATGTAATGTCGCCTCATTTGATTAACCTACTCACTTTAAACAGTAAATCAATAGGAATAAGAAAATGAAAACAACACAAACTGACGAAAATGGCTGTCATCTTGTTGCACAGATGGTTGAGCACACCTTGCGTTCCTTAGATAAAATACCTAGAATAAGTATATGCCAGGCAATTGACGAAGAACATTCTTCCCCGGTATCCGATGAAGAAGATATGTTTTATGCAAAGTTACTTGACAAGAACGGCTCAATGACGATTTATTTTAACTTTACAAAATGAAAATAGCCTATTTGTTTCATGAAAATCATAAATATTATTACAATTGTTATGTGGCTATTGGCTGTTTCAAGAATCTCCTAAGACCTGAATAATTATTGTAAATAACATAAGAGCGTTGAAACTCACTTGTCCCGTATTAACTAGCTTTGAAATAACGGCAGAGTTGTATTTACCTTTATATTTACAATTTAATCTCCATGAGGTGAGTTATGTTCATAGGATCGGCTGAAATGTGTAATGATTGTCCTTGCCCTGATCTTAAATTTGAAGATTGCACGTGTTACTGTGAAAAATGTTTCTACGATAAGAAGACCTATGCCAAAGAATCACCATCTGTTTTAGATGGCCTACTAACTGAGATAATCGATTCATTGATCGTTTCATAAGATTAGATAGTGAAGAATGGGAAAGCTGCCATTTCGGGGTTTTCCCATTTTTTAACAGACTAAGATATCCAGACAGTTGCCGTTTAATAAAATTAAAAATTACTTTTGTTTTCTTTCAATTGGTTACTAGCTGTTATCAGCCTTTAAATTTAATTGATTTATTTGAAGTGGCTTAAGTCTATTACTGTTTTCAAATATAGATATTCTCTTTTGTGCGTAAACTTAACACACAAAGGAGAAACAGAATGAAGACTGTCGTGACTGCAATCCTAATGGCATTGGTGTTAGCATTTCTCGCTGTCAAAGCACATGCGCAATCGACTTCTATTGGAGTTTCGCTGCCATTTGGCCGCGTAAACGTCAGCACTACTTCAACTAGTTCTAATCCGTCAGAAAACAATCACCGATTCACCAGCAACCTGTCGTCTTCCAATGATGCGATAGAAGAGAAGGAATTACGCGAAGCTCGTGAGCGTGATCGTCATGCTCGTGAAGAACGTGAAATTCGCTTTAACCGCCAAGAAGCCTATCGATCTCAATCAGAATTCGAGCGTCGTGAAGCGGCTGCTCGCCAATCCCTAGAACGAGAGCGCCAGGTTATGGCTATGCATCCTGCCCCAACCGCCCAGGTAGCCCCAAGGGCCGGTGCCGGGATTTCCCGTCAACCGGGTCAACCCCAGAGTAGTCCACAGCGTCCACCCCTCGCTCAAGTGAGCCATGTCCAGTACGCCCAACGTCCTACTGCCACCGCCCAGGTGGTGAGTCCAGTTTACCACCGTCGTTGACAAGGAAGGTGCGCTGCGCGAAAAGTCCAGACAAATATCGCCCTCGTTTTAAGTGCCTTTCCCCTTAATGGCCTCTTCCTTTCCTATGCCGCTTGCCTCAAACCGTTGAAATACACTTCGTCTGGTGTTTGGTAGTCTAATGACTGGTGGAAACGCTGTGTGTTGTAAAATGAAAAGTATCTCGATACCCCTCGCCGTAAATCTAGCACGCTTTCGTAGTCATTTAGGTATATATCTTCATACTTTACGCTACGCCAAAGTCTCTCAACATAGACATTATCCAAAGCTCGCCCCTTGCCGTCCATGCTTATCCGTATTTTATGGGCCTTAAGTACACCGGTCCATTCATCGCCGGTGAACTGACTACCCTGGTCAGTGTTAAAGATCTCTGGTGAGCCATACGTAGAAATGGCTTCATTCAAGGCATCTACGCAAAATCTGGAGTTCAATGAATTGCTCAGGCGATGGCTCAGAACACGGCGGCTAAACAAATCGAGGATCGCCACAAGGTACATAAAACCAGCGTCGGCACGAATGTAGGTAATATCTGTAGCCCAGACCTGGTTGCGGCGTTCAATGTCCAATCCGGCCAACAAGTACGGGTACTTCTCATGCCCTTTATTCGCAGCGCTGGTGTTCGGCCCAGGGTAAATTGCACGTATTCCTAGATGATTACGGGCAGTTCTCACCTTCCATTGACTGACGAAGATGCCGTGGCGTCGCAGTTCATGCATCACTTTGCGATATCCATAAAATGGATAGGCCTCGTGGATTTCAACCAGCGTCCGATCAAGGGGCTCGTTCGCATTGAGCTGAACGGGCTTCGCCGGGCGCGAGTAAAATGACGAGCGCGACAATTCAAGCAATTCGCATTGGCGCTTCACGGGCAATTTTCCCTCAGTGTTCACGAGCTCTTTCGTTTTTTTTTAAGTTCTGGCTGAATCTTGGTGAACGCACGTTTCAAAAAGTCACGTTCCATCATGAGCTGGCCGATGGTTTTCAGATACTCAGCCTCCTTGGCCTCGAAATCCTTTTGTTCAAAGCTCTTTCCTCGAGAGAATGCGTCGGGAAACGCTTCAACACCCTGTTCTTTCCATTTGCGGATTATATTTGGATGAACATCATACATTTTAGATAGTTCAGCCAGCGTTTTGTCCTCACGCATGGCCTCAAATGCCACTTTTGCCTTGAACTCCTTGGAATAGCTCTTGCGCATGTGATGCCCCCCCCGGTGGTGTTTTTCGCGGAGATTCCCACCTAAAAGCAAGGGCAGTTTTTGTCCAAAATTCACCGCGCACTATA
>Ga0302274_10003506_pt1 | contig 13931 bp, 12 predicted proteins | sample III_Bog_N2_1_FD_198755 | JGI IMG/M metagenome (GOLD analysis project Ga0302274, IMG submission 198755) | Peat permafrost microbial communities from Stordalen Mire near Abisko, Sweden - III_Bog_N2_1 | ecosystem: Environmental > Terrestrial > Soil > Wetlands > Peat | place: Sweden: Abisko...
ATTGGTTTGCATCGGGTATTAACCGTTGTTGAGCGGGAGACGAGACTCGAACCCGCGACCCCCAGCTTGGAAGGCTAGTGCTCTACCAACTGAGCTACTCCCGCGGTTAAAAGAATGTACAAACCTTACATCCAATTAAAAATATTTAAAAGAACATCACTTCTTACTTTTCATTCACGCCCTTTGTGGGGAGTGATGGATTCGAACCACCGAAGGCGTAAGCCAGCAGATTTACAGTCTGCCCCATTTGGCCACTCTGGTAACTCCCCTGACTTTTTCCCTGGCCAATGTGCACCCGGGTGACGCTTAATGAACAGTGAGCCGATGGACGGATTTGAACCGCCGACCTACTGATTACAAGTCAGTAGCTCTACCAACTGAGCTACATCGGCATAAATTGAATGGTTCCGTTTAACTGATAATGAACAATGTAAAAAGCGGAAACTCACGCCCCGCCGTATTTTGAGCCATTATTACACACTAAACCCCTTCAAAAAATGTTCGCAAATATACAATTATTATTTGTTTTGCAAGGAGGAAAATGTTAATTCCTTAACTTTTCTTTGTGCTTTTTTAGCTGTTTAACAATATGGTCGGTTGCCACATCTACAGAAGCTTCAAATGCCATACTCCTTTCTTCCGAAAAAAGTACGGTTCCCGGTAATTTCACTTTTATTTCTGCCACCTTTTCTCTTAATTGAGCGGCATTATTATCTAATTTAAGATACACTTCTGTGCCAATAATACGGTCGTGAAGTTGTTCTAATTTCTGGAGTTTTCTGCGGATAAATCCTTCAAGCTTTTCATCAGCATTGAAGTGGATAGAATGAATGGTGATTGTCATAGTTTAAAATTTAATATACAAAATTTAATGTCACTTGCCTCTCAATTAATATTAAATTGATTGGGTAAACGTTTTTATGCTTTTGGATGTGCCTGTTTATATACCTCCTTTAGTTTTTCTATTGTGTTATGAGTATAAACCTGTGTGGCAGCAAGGCTGGCGTGCCCCAAAAGTTCTTTTATAGCATTTATTTCTGCCCCGTTATTAAGCATATGAGTAGCAAAAGTGTGTCGCAATACGTGGGGGCTTTTTTTATCAACCGTTGTAAATTCTTTCAATAAGTCGTTCACAATACGATATACGCCGCGCGGGTACATTTTGTTTCCAATATCTGTAAGAAAAAAGTAATTTTCTTCAGGATCGGTAAACTCCTTACCCCTCACCTCTATATAATGCTTCATCTCCCCTTTCAACTGGTCATTAAAAGGAATAAGCCGTTCTTTATTGCCTTTACCCAACACCTTCATTTGCCCGTTATAAAAATCAATATCCGTCAATTTTATATTTATTAACTCTGACAAACGCATACCGGTAGCATAAAACAACTCTATTATAAGCTTGTTGCGCACACCCTTATAATCATCAGTATACTTAAACTCATCTAATAACCGGCGTATATTCTTTTGTTCCACAAATACAGGCAGCCGCTTACTGGTCTTTGGCGATAGCACTTTGCGCATAGGATCTTTATCTATGTGTTTGTTTTTAAGACAAAATTTAAAGAAAGATTTTAGGGTAGATATTTTACGGTTTATGCTGCGCGGGGTAATTTGTTGCTGCATTAACTCTACCAGCCATGACCGTATTTGTAAATGGCTTATAGCCTTTACATCTGTGATCTGGTAACTCTTTTGTAGATAGGTAAAAAATTGAGTTAAGTCGTTGTCATACGACGTTATCGTATGAGGGGAATAGCGTTTTTCGAACTTTAAATACTGTAAGAAACTTTCCTGAACCATAATCTTCTCTACTAAAGGTACAACAATTGTACCCCAAAGTCAAGAAGATAACAAAATTAATCTTGTTCTTCGTTCATTTTTAAACGATACTTGGCACGAATAACCAACGCACGCTGACGAACCGATGGCTTAATAAACGCCTGGCGCGTACGTAACTGTCTTAGAATACCGGCTTTTTCAAATTTCTTTTTGTACTTTTTTAAAGCCCTGTCTAGTGATTCTGACTCTCTGGTGTCAATTATTAACATGCGTATTGTTTAGTTTGAGGGTGCAAAGGTAAAATATTGTTTTCTTATATCAAAATATGTACCATATTCAGTGTAATGATTTGATAATTAATGATACGGCAGTTACAAAACTGCAACCATATCGAAAGCATATCGTCTTGTCATAAATTAGGTTTTAATTTTTTAATTAATTTACAATGAATAATTTATATATATGCGATGTAATATTGTGTTTTTTTATCCACATTATATCAACTTTTCATTTTCCGGTTCTGTTTTTATCTGAAAAAAATAAAAATTATGCTTTCATACCGGTTTTTTCTTTAATTTTAACATACCTACATACTTCGATTTGAACCTAAACCTTTTAGCGTATGAAACAGTACGATGAAAAGCATATCAAAAACGTAGTGTTGCTTGGCGCTACTAAATCAGGTAAAACAACTCTTACGGAAACCATGTTATTTGAAGCGGGCATCACCAGCCGCAGGGGTACCATTGAAGAACGTAATACCTTAAGCGATTACCACGAGATAGAGCAGGAACGCGGTTCATCCGTTTACGCCACTCCCCTGCATACTGAATGGCGCGATTATAAAATAAATGTAATTGACACACCCGGTATTGATGATTTTATTGGCGAAGTAGTATCATCATTACGAGTAGCCGATTCTTGCATTATGTTGTTGAACGCACAGCATGGCATTGAAGTGGGCACAGAACTAATATGGCGCTATGTAGATAAATACACCAAGCCCATCATATTTGCCGTAAACCAACTCGACAACGAAAAAGCCAATTGGGATAACACCGTTGAGCAAGGCATCAAACGTTTTGGCAGCGCATTTACAATTATGCAATACCCACTTAATCCCGGCGACGGATTTAACAGCATAATTGATCTGCTGAAAATGACCATGTATAAATTCCCTGCTAATGGTGGTAAACCAGAAAAATTGCCCATACCTGATTTGGAAAAAGAACGCGCCAATCAACTGCATAATGCCTTAGTAGAAAAAGCTGCTGAGAATGATGAAAAGTTGATGGAGCTCTATTTTGAAAAAGGAGAATTAGATGAAGATGAATTGCGCCGTGGTATAAAAATAGGTATGATGAAACACGACCTGTTTCCTGTGTTTTGCCTCTCTGCAAAAAAAGATATGGGTTCAGGCCGCCTGATGGGATTTATAGATAATGTAGCCCCATCGGCAGTTGATATGCCCGCCGAACAAAGTACAGAAGGTAAAGCGGTGCCCTGTGAAGCATCGAAACCAACGGCGCTTTTCATTTATAAATCGTTAATAGAACCACACCTTGGAAACTTATCATTATTTAAAGTAATAAGCGGCGAGGTTTCCGTTGGGCAGGAATTGATAAATGCCCAAAACGGAACTGCTGAAAAAATAAACCAACTATTTATTCTTGATGGCAAAAACCGCAACACGGTAAATAAATTAACGGCGGGAGATCTGGGTGCCACCGTTAAACTTAAAAACTCACTCACCAATCAAACCTTACATGCCAAAGGCTTTGAGGTGACCATTGAAGACATTCATTTTCCTGCGCCACGTATTTCAGTGTCTATCGTTACTAAAAACAAATCGGATGATGAAAAGTTATCATTAGCCCTAAATGATATGCGCCGTGAAGACCCTACTCTTTTATCTGAATACTCCAGGGAGTTAAAACAAATCATTTTAAGCGGCCAGGGCGAATTGCATTTGCACGCCACCAAATGGAAGTTAGAACACATTTATAAAATAAATGTAGAGTATGAAAAACCACGCATTCCTTATCGTGAAACAATTCGCAAATCTGCCAAAGCTATCTATCGCCACAAAAAACAATCTGGCGGCGCAGGGCAATTTGGTGAAGTGCACATGATGATAGAACCGTGGCATGAAGGCTATACACCACCAAAAGAATTCTCTGTACGAGGCAAAGAAGAAATTCCGCTCGACTGGGGTGGTAAACTCATTTTTCATAATTGTATTGTGGGGGGTGCTATTGATACCCGCTTTTTGCCTTCCATTTTAAAAGGAGTTATGGAAAAAATGAATGAAGGGCCAATAACAGGCTCTTATGTGCGTGATATTAACGTGTATGTATATGACGGTAAAATGCACCCTGTAGATTCTAATGATATTTCTTTTAAAATAGCGGGTATGATGGCATTTAAAGATGCCTTTCAGCAAGCTGACCCTAAGGTGCTTGAACCTGTTTACGACCTTGAAGTAATAGTGCCTGAAGAGCAAATGGGCGATGTGATGAGCGACCTGCAAACGCGCAGGGCCATTATTATTGGCATGGATGGACAAGGCGCTTACCAGGTAATTAAGGCAAAGGTGCCATTGGCAGAGTTGGACAAATACAGTACCTCTTTACGCTCTATGACACAGGGTAAAGCCAGTTTTACCACTAAATTTGCCGAATATGCTTTGGTACCAGGCGACTTGCAGAAAAAGCTGGCAGAGGAATATGTTAAGCACGCCGTTAACGAAAATTGAAATGAGGCAAGATGATTATATCTTTACCCCGTTATTCAACTGAACGACCATGCGTGTTATTTTATGTTTACTGTTATTTGTGTCAGCCGGAGTTGCTGCACAAAACATAGATTCTACAAAAGTACCCGGCGTCATACGACATACCTACGATTCCATTTATTCTTCATTAAAAAATCCGGCATGGCAGTTTAATACTGACAGCCTGTATATAGCATCAGTATATATGGAGGGATTAAGTAAAAAAGTATATTTTTCTAAAGAAGGGCGCTTAAAACGTGTTGTATCAGACTTACCCGTTAGCAGAACTCCTCAGTACATCAAGGATTCACTTGACCATAGGTACAATAAAAACTATCAGCTACTATCTATTACAGCTGATGTTAAATATGCCAGTATAGCATACAGAGATAAAGACACCCATGAGTTAAAAGGAATGCGGGATTATAAGCTGCTTGACTACACTATAAAAATTACCTCCGGCGGGAAGATCTACAACCTGAATTATAACTATAATTCGCATGAGTTGATGGAAGAGTAAAACCTTAAATATCTAAAAGGAACTTTTGAATCACATTAACTTAAAAATTACTATTGCACTTAAACTATGATTCCATTTTCTCCACCCAGAATAGACCAAAAAATAATTGATGAAGTTATTGATACGCTGCGTTCAGGATGGATAACTACGGGGCCAAAAACAAAACTATTTGAAACACAGTTAGCGCAATACACCGGTGCACCAAACGTGATTTGCCTTAACTCTGCCACGGCAGGGCTTGAAATGATATTACGTTGGTTTGGTGTTGGCGAGGGGGATGAGGTTATTTTACCTGCTTATACTTATTCAGCCACAGCTAATGTAGTTATGCATTGTGGCGCAAAACCTGTTTTGGTGGATGTAAATGCTGACGATTTTAATATAAGCACCAATGCCATTCGCCATGCAATTACTGAGCGCACAAAGGTTATTATGCCCGTTGATATTGGTGGCTTACCCTGCGATTATAACCTGATCAATAATATTGTTTCAGATAAAAACATCATTTTAAAATTTAAACCAGCAACAGAAAACCAGCAAAAACTTGGGCGTATTTTAATTTTAGCTGATGCCGCGCACTCTTTAGGAGCGCGGTACAATAATAAAGTTATTGGTTCGCAAGCGGATGTGACGGTATTCTCATTTCATGCCGTAAAAAATTTAACTACTGCAGAAGGTGGTGCAGTTTGCCTTAATCTGCCTGCTCCGTTTGATAACGGAAAAATCTATTCTCAAATAAATATCAAATCACTACACGGTCAAAATAAAGATGCTCTTGCCAAAGCTCAAAAAGGCAGTTGGGAGTATGATATTACAGAAGCAGGATTTAAGTGCAATATGCCCGATGTGCTTGCAGCCATTGGCTTGGTAGAATTCTCCCGCTATGAAACAGAAACCTTACCAAGAAGAAAACGCATTTGCGAGCAATATCAAAATGCGTTTGCCAAATGTGCATGGGCACAGTTACCGATATTTAAAGAAGAGGTAAGAGAATCATCTTATCATCTATACATGCTGCGTATAAAACACATTTCCCTTGAACAGCGCAATGATATTATACAAGCTATTTTTAATAAGGATGTTTCTGTAAATGTTCATTTTAAACCATTGCCGCTTTTAACATTTTATAAAAATGCCGGGTACAACATTAGCAACTACCCCATTTCTTATGATAATTACACCCATGAAATTACCCTGCCTGTGTATTACGACCTAACCGATGAACAAGTGAAGGAAATAATTAATGTGGTAAAACAATCAGTTGAAACTGTGATCAGGTAAATTTGTGCCATGCTGAAAAGATTGTTCGACATTATTGTTTCGTTAATATTTATTTGCATTCTTTCTCCCCTGCTTATTATTATTGCTGTTGCCATTAAATTAGGCTCAAAAGGTAATATATTTTACTTGCAGGAGCGGATGGGTTTAAACGGAAAAGTGTTTAAAATATTTAAGTTTAGAACTATGGTGCCTAATGCGGATAAGTCAGGCCTTTTAACCATAGGGCAAAATGATAGTCGAATTACGCGAATAGGCAAAATTTTACGGAATTATAAAGTGGATGAACTGCCACAATTGTTTAATGTATTGATTGGTGATATGAGTATAGTTGGCCCCCGGCCCGAAGTAAAAAAATATGTAGACTTATACACCTCTGAACAAAGGCGCGTATTAACTGTGCAACCCGGTATTACCGATTATGCGTCTATCCAGTATGTAAATGAAAGCGAATTGTTACAAAAATTTGATAACCCTGAAGAGGCCTATATTAATGAAATAATGCCCCATAAGCTACAATTAAACCTTTATTATATTGATAACAGAAGCCTTAAAACAGATATAAGCATAATTTTTGCTACTATAATCCATATTTTTAAAAAATAGCACTCCATTAGCCCATATATGCCCCGCTTTAACAATACCTGGCCACGTTATACCATCTTTCTTACAGATGCCTTAGTGTGCCTGTTCTCCATTATTTTGGCCTATGAATTGCGTTTTAATTTCAGAATTCCTTCTAGTGAATATGCTGAATTCGGCATAGGCATCGCTTTTCTGTTTGTTGTAAGAATTGCAACATTCTTTATTTTCAGCACCTATACCGGTATGATTCAATATACCAGTTCTGAAGATGCTGTACGTATTTTCTTTACAGCCACTATAGGTACCTTATTTGTGGGAGTAAGTAATTTTGTGACAGTTTATTTCAGCAACAAATACCTTGTCCCCTTTTCCATATTAATAATAGACTACTTTATTGCTATGTTTTTAATGATGGGGTTCCGCGTTGCGGTGAAAATGTTTGTGGAACAAATTGAACAGATAGACAAAGTAAAATCGACCTTATTTATTTATGGTGTAGATAAAGAAGCGGTTATTACCAAACATACACTTGAAAATGATACCAAAAAACACTACAAAGTGCTTGGCTTTTTTGATGATACCCTTGCACTCGCCAATCAAAAAATAGAAGGCGTTAACATATATAATACCGGTAGCGATTTGAATAGGATGCTTAAAGATTATCACCCTGATCAACTTATTATCACTAAACAAATTACTCCCCAAAAAAGAAATGAGATAGTTGATAAATGCCTTAAATATCATGTTAAGGTATTACAACTCCCTCCTGTTAGTGATTGGATAAACGGAGAACTTAACTCAAAACAGATACGTGAACTAAAAATTGAAGAGTTGCTTGAACGCGACCCCATACAACTTGATATAGAAACCATACGCGGGCAAATTGAAGGCAAGAAAATTCTTATTACCGGGGCCGCCGGTTCTATTGGCAGTGAAATAATAAGGCAATTGGCCATATTTAAACCAAAACAATTGATTTTACTGGATCAGGCAGAATCGGCTCTATTTGAATTAAATAATGAATTGGCTCCTATACTATCGCAGGACAACTATGAAATTGTAATTGGCGATGTGCGTAATGAAGAGCGCATGGAAAACCTGTTCACTACTTTCCGTCCTGAAATTGTTTACCACGCTGCCGCCTATAAGCATGTGCCATTAATGGAAGATAATCCATCAGAAGCCATACTTACCAATGTATTGGGCACAAAAATTTGTGCCGACCTTGCCGTAAAATGCGGCACAGAAAAATTTGTATTCGTGTCTACAGATAAAGCGGTAAACCCAACGAGTGTAATGGGTGCCTCAAAGCGTATTGCTGAGATTTATGTTCAATCTCTAAATTACAATGCAGGCAGCGGTTTATATCATACTCGTTTTATTACTACACGTTTTGGAAATGTACTTGGCTCAAACGGGAGTGTGATTCCCTTGTTCCGCAAACAACTTGCTGTAGGTGGCCCGCTAACGGTTACTGACCCTGAGGTTACGCGCTTTTTTATGACCATACCCGAAGCCTGCCGCCTTGTGTTAGAGGCCGGTGCCATTGGACAAGGTGGCGAGATATTTATTTTTGATATGGGTGAGCCGGTAAAAATTATTGAGCTGGCTAAAAAGATGATACAACTATCAGGCTTTGAACCAGAGGATGATATTAAAATTGTGTACACCGGTTTGCGCCCCGGAGAAAAATTATATGAAGAGCTGCTGAATACACAAGAGAACAGTCTACCTACTCATCACCCTAAAATAATGATAGCTAAAGTGCAGGAATATCCGTTCAAAAAAATTAATGCTGACATTTGCGAGCTGATAGCCTTATTCGCCAATCAAAATAATACTGCTATTGTTTCTAAAATGAAAGATATTGTTCCTGAGTTTAAAAGCAATAATTCTGTGTTTCAGAAATTAGATAAGGAGAGATCATTTTAATGCCTTCACCATTAGGCTCTCCACTAATTTGGGTAGGTATTGAGGTTTAACCAGGCGCCAGTCAACATCAGTAAAATTATCGCCCAAATTAATGTAGTGGTCAAGGTGTATAGCCCTCATCTCTGCTACCACGTGTTCCCGTAAGTTAAGTGCCACTATCCAGCCATTGTTATCTTTAATATCATCATACCATTCTTCGTAATAATCACTATCAGAATTATGAAAGTTGAGCACATTTTCACCAATAAGTATAAACTTATTAATGCCATGCAAAATAAACTCATCAACTACATCACGCTTTAAGAACATAATGTCATTGGTAATGCAATCGTTCCACTCCCCTATAAATTCAATGATAACATACTGTTTTACATAATCAGCAAACAAGACTTTAAGATAAAGTGTTGGCGAACCAAACTCATCCCATTGGGGATGGATAAAGTAATTGTAAATGGTATTCGTATACTCAAACTCATTATACTCCCGTTGATAGAACGGTGAGTTTTCATCTTCCTCAGACGTATACCAATGCCGCCAATTATAAAATGGTTCTATATCCTGCATAATACCAACCAATACTGGTTGTCACAAGCAAAAATACATCACCGGCGGATGTTTTGTTCCAAAAAAAATATTTTTTTGTTTGCCTGAAAATATTATTTTTTCCTTTTATTTATTTCCAGCACGTTTCTAACGGTACCGTATTCAGATAGCAGGTGCTTGGCGGTATCATAACTTAAAGCTAACCTTTGGGCTATAATTCTTATACCCCTATCTATGAGTTTATTATTGGTAAGCTGCATATCTATCATTTTATTGTCCATCACTCGCCCCAGCTTTATCATGGCTGCTGTTGACAACATGTTAAGTACCAGTTTTTGTGCCGTGCCGGCTTTCATTCGGGTGCTGCCGGTTACAAACTCCGGCCCAACAACTACCTCGATAGGAAGGTCAGAAACATCTGCTAATGGTGTTTGTTTATTACAAGTAATGCAAGCTGTAGTAATGCCATTCTTCCTGCAATTATCCAATGCACTTACTACATAAGGTGTAGTGCCCGATGCAGATATACCAATAACCAAATCAGCAGGTGAAACAGAATAGCTCTGCAAATCTTTCCAACCCTGTTCCACATCATCTTCGGCAAACTCAACAGCTTTGCGTATGGCTTTATCTCCTCCTGCTATTATGCCTATTACTTTATCAAATTCAAGCCCGTACGTTGGCGGTAATTCTGAGGCATCCACAATTGCCAAGCGACCACTGGTACCTGAGCCGATATAAAATACCCTGCCCCCCTGCTTTATCTTTTCAGTATAAACATCAGTTGCTTTTTCAATTTGAGATAAAGCTGTTTTTATTGCCTGCGCAACCTTTTCATCTTCTTTATTGATATTTAAAAGAAGGTCAGCAGTACTCATCTCTTCCAGAAAACGATGATCGGAGGATTTTTCAGTGGTTTTGTCCATAAACGCTGTTAAATAATTGCGCAAGTTATTGCTTAGTGTAGAGCATTCAAAATAGATGTAGTAAATTTGTATAGTAGTAATAGATAACGGGTATGATAGACATAAAGAAATATTCTGCCATTGATCTGGAAGACAAATACGGTGCTCATAACTATAAGCCACTGCCTGTCGTGCTTGCCAAAGGGCAAGGTGTGTTTGTATGGGATGAAGATGGCAAGCGGTATTACGATTTTTTATCAGCCTACTCTGCCGTTAACCAGGGGCATTGTCACCCTAAAATTATAAATGCACTGTTAGAACAGGCACAAACTCTTACCCTTACCTCACGTGCTTTTTACAATAATTTACTGGGCGAGTATGAGCAATACATTACACACTTGTTCGGCTATGATAAGGTATTGCCCATGAATGCAGGGGTTGAAGCGGTAGAAACGGCTATCAAACTCTGTCGACGTTGGGCCTATGATGTTAAGGGTATAAAAAAATACGACGCTAAAATAATTTGTTGTGAAGGCAATTTTCATGGGCGCACCACAGGTGTCATTTCTTTCTCAACTGACCCAACGGCTAAAGATGGTTTCGGGCCATACAATCCCGGTTACATTATTATTCCATTCAACGATATAAATGCTTTACAAAAGATTTTAGAAGCTGAGAAAGATATAGCTGGATTTTTAGTGGAACCGATACAGGGAGAAGCCGGTGTAATTGTACCCAATGAAGGTTATTTAAAACAGGCTTATGACCTATGCAAAAAACATAACGTACTATTTATTGCTGATGAAATACAAACAGGATTAGCCCGCACCGGCAAATTATTAGCCTGCGACTATGAAGGAGTACATCCTGATATATTGATATTAGGTAAAGCTCTCTCCGGCGGTACAATACCCGTTTCTGCGGTACTGGCAAATGATGAAATTATGCTTACTATCAAGCCCGGTGAGCATGGTTCAACCTATGGAGGTAACCCGCTTGCCTGCAAGGTAAGCATGGCAGCACTTGATGTAATTAAAGACGAAAAACTGGCTGAACATGCGTTTTACCTGGGTACTATTTTAAGAGAAGAAATGCAAAAGATAAAATCTGATATGATAACTGCTGTTAGAGGCAAAGGATTATTGAATGCCATTGTTATTAAACCAAAAAATGGTAAAGATGCCTGGAATGTGTGTCTTAAACTTCTCGAAAACGGCTTACTGGCAAAACCAACCCATGGTGATATTATACGATTTGCTCCCCCGCTTATTATTACTGAGAACCAGCTTATGGAATGTATTGATATTATCAAAAAAACGCTCCTGCTCTTTTAAGCTATTTTATATCAATTCATTGTAAAAACACCTGAATTTATTTATGGTTTTAATGTTATGATTTGTTAGTATTTTTGCATCCTAATTATCCTGCACTTTTAGATGAAAACCAAAATGGACTTTGTTTATTCCGATGTAAAGGAACCACATCGGGACCGTACTAAAGAAATATTGAAAACACATCCCGGCGTTCGCAATTTCATCGGTAGAAACCCCTATACAGTTTTTATCGTACTCTTTGCCGTTACTTCTCAATTTGCTATAGCGTATTTTTTACATGACAGGCCGTGGTGGTTGTTAATTTTAATAGCCTACTTTGTAGGCGCTTTCTTTGATCATATGCTTTATGTTACCATGCATGAGTGTACACATAATTTATTGTTTAAAAAGAGTTCAGCAAACAAATGGGTTGCCATATTTGGTAACACCCCTTCTATTGTTCCAAGCGCCATTTCATTTCAGCGTTATCATTTAAAACATCATTCGTATCAGGGTATTCCTGAGTTGGATGGCGATTTGCCATACAATTGGGAAGCCCGTCTTGTTGGAAATACAGCAATTGGCAAAGCCTTTTGGCTGCTTATATATCCTGTTTTCCAGGCATTTCGCCCGCTCCGTTTAAAAGAAATCAAACCTATTGATGGTTGGATCATTGCCAATTGGCTTGTAGTGCTTGCTGCCAACGTTTTGGTATGTTATTTCTGGGGAGCAAAAGCTTTTGTGTATTTAGTGTGCAGTGTATTTTTCAGTATAGGGTTACATCCACTCGGAGCACGTTGGATACAAGAACATTTTCTTACAGATGGCGAGCAGGAAACTCACAGCTATTATGGTCCTTTAAATGTAGTAAATTTTAATGTGGGTTATCACAATGAACATCACGATTTTCCATCAGTACCCTGGAACAAACTACCTGAAGTAAAGAATATTGCTCCTGAATATTACGAAACTCTTGCCTATCATAAATCTTACACCAAACTATTGTTTCGTTTTTTATTCGACAGGAACATTTCCCTATTCTCACGTGTGGTACGAAAAGACCGGGGCGGTGTGCCGTTCACACAAGAATTTAAAGCGCCTGATGAGGATCTGATAGAGAGCGAGAAAAAAGGTTAGAACCTAAAGTGGAAGGTTTTACACCTCTACTAAGTGTTCATCCTTATATATTTCAGCTATCTCGTTTTTATACTTTTCTAAAATAACCTTGCGTTTTACTTTAAGCGTTGGGGTTAATTCCCCGGCCGCAATGGTCCACTCTTCAGGCAATAATTTAAAACGTTTAACCTGCTCAACGTGGCTAAAGTTTTGATTCATTTTATCAATTATATCAGAGTACTCTTTCAAAACTTCGGGATTTTTCAATACCTCTTTTATATCCTTAAACGGAATCTCATTTTTATTACACCAATCCTTTAAATTAGGGATAGATGGTACAATTAACGCCGATACAAACTTGCGTCCCTCACCTACTACCATCATTTGTTCAATAAGAAAAGATTCTCTCATCTTATTTTCTATGGGCGATGGCGCCACATATTTGCCTCCACTGGTTTTAAAGAGTTCTTTCTTTCTGTCAGTTATTTTTAAAAATTTACCCTCAACTATTTCCCCTATATCACCCGTATGAAAATAGCCATCGGTATCTATCACTTCTTTAGTGCGATCAGGATGATTATAGTAACCCATCATTACATTTGGGCCTTTAACACATATCTCGCCATCATTGGCAAATTTAACAGTCACCCCGTCTAAAACAATCCCTACGGTGCCCAATTTACACTCCCCCTTTACCAAGTGATTTACCGAAACCACCGGCGACGTTTCTGTTAATCCATATCCTTCCATTACAGGCAACCCTGCAGCCGTAAATACTTTTGCCAGGCGTGGCTGTAATGCGGCACCTCCTGACACTATTGCACGTATATTTCCACCAAGCGCTTCGCGCCATTTAACAAATACTAATTTGCTGGCAACGGACAGTTTTAAATTATAAAAAAAGCTATTGTTCCCTTCATCATTATATTCTAATCCAATATTAAGCGATTTAAAAAAGATGGCTCGCTTAATACCCGTAAGCGCTAAACCTGTGGATACGATACGCTCATATACCTTTTCGAGTAAACGAGGAACTGTTGTAAATATTTGAGGCTTTACTTCTTTCAGATCAGCAACAATAGTGTCTGTCCCTTCTACAAAATAAACGCTCACGCCTTTAGACATATACAGATAAGAAACCATGCGTTCGAAAATATGATTAAGTGGTAAAAAACTCAATCCTA
>Ga0302274_10003509_pt1 | contig 13913 bp, 11 predicted proteins | sample III_Bog_N2_1_FD_198755 | JGI IMG/M metagenome (GOLD analysis project Ga0302274, IMG submission 198755) | Peat permafrost microbial communities from Stordalen Mire near Abisko, Sweden - III_Bog_N2_1 | ecosystem: Environmental > Terrestrial > Soil > Wetlands > Peat | place: Sweden: Abisko...
ATGGACGATCTTGGATTCGGTTGAGCGCGCGTCTACAAATTCCGGAATCGGTGCATCTTCTTTATCGAGATCGGGAAGGTCGCATCTGGTTAGGATCGCTCGAAGGGCTGACCATTTGGGACCGCGGCCGGATTTCAAAGCTCAGCGAAAAAGATGGGTTGCCCAGCAATTATGTCATGTCGATCGCTGAAGATCGGCAAGGAGCGATCTGGATAGGATTGATATCGGGATTGGTGCGCTACGATCATGGAAAGCTCAAGACCTACGGGACCGCTGACGGTTTGTCGGGAAGTTTGATTAGTTGCATTCACGAAGATGAAACCGGGACGTTATGGATTTGTACGGGTAGCGGCCTGTATCGATTTAAGAATGGGCGATTCCACTGCTTTACTACGAAAGATGGCATGTTCGTCAACGGTGCGTTGCATCTGGTGGAAGACGACGAGCATCGCTTCTGGATCTGTTCCTTTCGGGGGATTTTTCGAGTCAGCAGAGATGAACTCAATGCCGTCGCAGATGGTACGCAATCTCAGGTTCAATCAATCGCTTATACCAGCGAAGATGGAATCAGGAGCGCTGTAGGTGGGGGACGAGGTGTACAGCCCGCCGGGTGGAAGGCGCACGACGGTACTCTATGGTTCGCGACTGACCAAGGAGTAGTGAAAGTTGATCCAGCCCAACTGTCCTCCCCCATCCCGCCTCCAATTCCCATCATGGAAGCGGTCCTGGTGAACGGGACACCGACCGATGACACAAACATCCAGCCTGACACGCGCCGCATTGACTTCCAGTTTTCCGCGCCGACATCGGTACGGGCAGAGACACTTGAGTTTCGCTACCGTATGCAGGGTTATGACGACCAGTGGCAGATGGCTGGAACGGAACGCCGCATTTCTTTCACCGATCTATCTCACGGTACTCACCGGTTCTCTATTGCAGTGCGACGAGCGGGCGGCCCTTGGAGCGAACAAGAGGCCTCTGTGGTGATTCATGTGCTCCCGCATTTCTACCAGACTCGGGTTTTTTACTTCGCGGCCGGACTGATGACTCTGCTGGTTATCTGGATGGCTCAAGCCCTTCGCGTGCGCGCGACTGAGCAGCGCCTGACTGCAATCATGGTCGAGCGTTCGCGTATGGCACAAGAACTGCACGATACCTTGCTGCAAGCCGTATCGGGTACCGCCATGGAAATCCAAGGGGGATTGGGTCTGTTAAGGAAAGGCTCAACTGAGACGGGGATTCAGCAACTCTACTTAGCGTTGGACCATCTGGGAATGAGTATGGCTGATGCCAGGCAGGCCATTTGGGATTTGAGATCGCCCGAACATGAAAATGGGCGCCTCGATCTTGCCCTTGAGTCAGCAGCGCAGAGGATATGCGGCACGGGGCTGCAACTCACTTTCACCGTTGCGGGAAAACCTGTGATGCTTTCCGAATTGCTCGAACGTCAACTGTACCGGATTGGAATCGAGGCGGTGATGAATGCGGTTCGTCATTCGAATGGAAGCCAGCTTGTGATTCTATTGGAATACACGGACCAGACCGTGAATCTTACCGTTCGCGACAATGGGCGTGGCTTTAATTCCGAACTTGCGGAAACTCCCTCTCGTTCGAATCACTGGGGTTTGGCCGGCATGAAACAGCGGGCGCAACAGTGTTCAGCCCAGTTGACAATCGAGACTTCACCAGGAGAGGGGACGTGTATCCGTGTGAATGCCCCGTTGACGTCGAAAGCGTGAACCTATGAAAAACAATAATCCAATCCGAGTCATTTGCGTTGACGATCACCCTCTCATCCTCGCGGGTGTCAGATCGATGCTCCAGGCCGAATCAGACTTGCTCTACATTGGCGGGGTGGCGACCGGAGAAGAAGGCGTCACTCTCTTTCGGGCAAGTTTGCCGGATGTAACCTTGGTGGATCTTCGACTGAAAGGAACCTCCGGCACCGAGGCCATTGCAACGATCAAAAAGGAGTTTCCAGAAGCCCACATCATCGCTATGACTACTTATAAAGGCGATGACGACATTCATCGTGCACTGGCGGCCGGAGCGAATGGATACATCCTCAAGGATTTGATGCACAAAGATCTGGTCTACGCCATTCATCGAATTCACGAAGGCGGTCGCTGGATTGCTCCGGAGGCAGCAGCCCAACTGGCAGAGAATTCGCCGCGCATTGAACTGACGGCCCGGGAACTTGAAGTCCTGCGGTCGCTCGCAGAGGGCAAGCGAAACAAGGAAATCGCGGACGTTTTGCGCATCACTGAGGACACTGTCAAGTTCCACGTGAAGAGTATCCTTGGCAAGCTGGGGGTGAATGATCGCACCCACGCCGTTACCGTCGCAATCAAGCGCGGTATCTTGCACATGGAATGAGTTGACCTTCCAGCTCCACTCCCAGTTGGCGGCAAATGAGCGCACAGTCGGTGCGAAATTCTATTGTGGAGATGATCCAGGTGCGAAGTCCGCTGTCGCGGAACTCCTCCGCGATGTCGGCGTCGATTCAATCGATGCCGCCCCGCTGACAAATGCCCGATTCCTGGAACCAGCGATGATGTTGCTCATCCAGTTGGCCTACCCCTTAAGGATGGGGCCACTGGGGCTCAAGCTTATTAGGGCAGACGAGCAATAGAAGCCGGGTTCCCCGATCCGTACCAAGGTAGCAAGGAAGAAAAATATCACTTGTAATTCATTACACCTTATGGTGTAATGAATCCATGGACCAGCTTAGCGATGTGCTCACTGCCATTTCTCACCCCACCCGGCGGGCAATCATCGGCCAGCTGGCCGCCGGTCCAGCGCGGTTTACGGATATTGCCAAGCCCTTCGACACCGCTCTGAACTCGGTGACGAAGCACCTCAAGGTTTTGGAGAGAGCCGGACTAATCCGGCGAAAGAAGCAGGGGCGGGAAGTCCTCATTTCGTTCCAGGCGAAGCCACTTCGGCAGGTAGCGGGATGGGTGCATGAATACGAGCGGTTCTGGAACGAGCGCCTCGATCAGTTTGAGCAGCATTTCATGAATCAGAAGGAAAGACGAGAAAAGGAGAAGAAGAAATGACGGAACCCAAGAAGACCATTGAAGTGAAGGTTGAAAGGACAATCCCGGCGCCTGCGGTTGAGGTATTCGACGCGTGGCTGAATCCGAAGACGCCCGGCAATCCGTGGAGCATGGCTGAAAAGCTTCTCCTGACTCCGGAGGTGGACGGCTTCTTTTACTGGTTAATCCAGGATACAGCCCACTACGGGCGGTTCACTGAAGTCCGGCGCCCGTCCCGGGTCCAGCACACCTGGATGTCGCGCAATACGTCGGGAGAAGAATCCACAGTTACCGTGACGTTCCTCGAGAAAGGAGAGGAGACCCTGATGACACTCGTGCATTCCGGCCTACCCGATACCGACGGTGGAAGAGGGCATGGTAAGGGCTGGAACTTCCTCCTCGACAACTTCACCAAGCAGCTCTCGCAATAGCAAGCGCAGTTTCGGCAGGTCCGGTAAGGCATGAACATTCAACCATCTTCGATCACAACAGAAAAGGAGACAGTCACATGGCTGGACAAGACTATTCAGCATCAATCACAACAAACCTCACGGCCGCAGCAACAGCCGAACGCATCAACCGCGTAGCCGACTGGTGGACCGCCAGCTTCACCGGAGCCTCGGAAACGATTGGCGACAGGTTCTCAGTGCGATGGGGCGAGACATTTGTGGATTTCGTTGTGGCGGAGTCGGTTCCCGAAAAGAAAATCGTTTGGCGGGTCACCGACTGCAATCTGCCGTTTGTTGAAGACAAACAGGAGTGGAAGAATACCGAGGTCGTCTTTCATATCCTATCGGATGGCGGAGCCACGACCGTGACGATGACGCACTGGGGCCTGGAACCCGGCGTTGAATGCTATGAGGCCTGCAGTAAAGGCTGGAATTTCTTCATCACCGAAAGCCTGCAGCAATTGCTCACCGTGAATCAGGGCATGCCAGACCGGGTTGGAAAGCGGGAGAGTGCGGAACAGGTCGATGCGGTAACCCAATGACCTCCTATAGAAGCGCTCCACCTATCGCATCGTGGATTGCTTAGTGAGCTGCTAACTTAGAACGTAAATGGGAGAAAACCAATGTCCTTTCCATCCACTGCTCGATCTGGGTGACCTCGAGATCGATGCGAGCTTTGTTAAAACATGAATTTCCCAGGGAGGACAAGATGGCTAATCGTGAGATTTGGCATGAACTGCTTGTGAACACATCGCCAGAGCGACTCTACGAAGCTGTTGCAAAGACTGAAGCACTTGCGCACTGGTGGACCACTGGTGCGCGTGGAGATTCAACGGTCGGCCAGCGCATCGAGTTCTGGTTCGATGACTTCTGCGCTTCCATAGCTGAAGTAACTATGCTTAAACCCGGAGAACTTGTGCGTTGGCACATAACTGGAGGCGCGGCTACTGACTGGCTCGATACCGACATCGAATTCAAGGTATTTCGCGACTTGAACCGCACCATTCTCCATTTTCGCCACTCGAACTGGAAAGAAGATGCGAAGCAGTTTCCTCACTGTTCCATGGGTTGGGCGATCTTCCTTCTCAGCCTAAAAGAATTTGCAGAGACCGGAAAGGGACGTCCCTACCCCTATGACATGCCAGTAAACATGTGGAGGCCACCGACCGAGCTTTCCTGAACTAGAGTTCTTGGAACCTATGGCAGACGCCCGAGGGCGACGGGAGCATATGCTCCCATTCATACGCACGTTTCCCATAATCTCACTCAGTGAAGCTTTAGACAATTCTTGTCAACAACCACACACAGCATTACGGAGGGAGTAAATGCAACGACGAGAGCTAATTAAGCTGGCCGCAAGTTCGGCGATTTTGCCGCTTCTGAGACCGCTCAAAGTCTGGGGTAGCCCCCCCGGCAAGCGTGTCAGGCCAAGCGATCCAGGCTGGCCATCGGAAGCGGAATGGGAACGTTTGCGTCGCCAGGTTGGAGGTAATCTAGTCAGGCCTCAGCCCTTACTTGCAGAGTGCGTGGTCGATGCTAAGAGCACGGAATGCGCCGCAGTTTTGGGCCGTCTAAAAAATCCTTACTACATTGGGGATCAGCCATCGGGAACCCAGATATCTGGATGGCTGGGAGCCTGGAAGCCCGAACCGAGCGCATATGCGATGGCTGCACACTCGGCAAATGACATTGTGGCCGCAGTCAATTTTGGGCGGAAATACAATTTGCGACTTGTTGTGAAAGGGGGCGGGCATAGTTATCAAGGAACATCCAATTCGATAGATTCGTTGCTTGTTTGGACTCGACCCATGAACCGGATTGTCCACCATGATGCCTTCATTCCAAAAGGTTGCGAGAGCATTCTCGCCCCGGTTCCGGCAGTCACCGTTGACGCGGGTGCGATGTGGATGGATGTCTATGATGCCGTGACAACAAAGAGAGGGCGCTATGTACAGGGCGGCGGGTGCGCTACTGTTGGCGTCGCTGGGCTAATCCAGAGCGGAGGCTTTGGTTCATTCTCGAAGAAATTTGGGACTGCAGCCGGCAGTCTTCTTGAGGCGAGAGTAGCTACAGCAGATGGAAAACTACGAACCGTCAATCAGCGAATTGACCCTGAATTATTTTGGGCGTTGAAGGGAGGAGGAGGAGGTAGTTTCGGCGTCGTAACGAATCTTACTTTGGCCACACACGAACTGCCGGAGTTCTTCGGCTGGGCCGAGGGTACGATCACTGCTGCCTCAGATTCGCAATTTCATAGTCTCTTGACGAAGTTCATCGAATTCTATTCAAAAAGCCTCTTCAACCCACACTGGGGCGAGTCTGTCCACGTTGGCAAAGACAATTCGTTAAAACTGTCGATGGTGTGTCAAGGCCTTGATCCCGCATCCGCACGAGAGGTCTGGGCCCCCTTTATAACTTGGCTGCAGGCTTCCCCATCCTCTTTCAAGTTGATCACGGAACTGAATGTAGGGTCCGCGCCTGCTCGCGGATGGTGGGATGTCCAAGGGCGACTTCTTCATAGCCCTTCATCAATCATGATGGACGATCGCGCAAATTCGTCCTCAACTCACGCTTGGTGGACGAGTGACAAAGAACAAGTGGGCGCCTACATGTACGGTTATGACTCGATTTGGTTGCCTGCATCCCTCTTGGATCGTTCACGCCAACCGGCAATTGTTGATGCGTTGTTCTCGGCCAGTCGCCAGTTTGGAGTCGCACTTCACTTCAACAAAGGGCTCGCTGGCGCGCCGCCAGATGCAATTAATCGGGCCAGAAACACGGCAATGAACCCGGATGCACTCGACGCTTTTGCCCTCGCCATCATCGCTACTGGGGGACCTTCCCGGTATCCCGGGCTGCCAGTGGTCACGCAAGACGCTCAGCAGGCGAAGGAAGAGTCCAAATCAATCGACAGCGCTGCCGCCGTCCTACGCGCCCTTGTGCCAATGGCGGGCTCCTACGTTTCCGAAAGCAACTTCTTCAACTCAAATTGGAAGGAGGCCTTCTGGGGCTCTAACATTTCTAGATTAGAGCGCGCAAAGTCCAAGTTCGATCCGGATGGCCTATTTTTTGTTCATCATGGTGTCGGCAGCGAACAGTGGAGTCCGGACGGTTTCACGCGACTCCGATAGGTGAGGTTCACAGAACTCTAATCAGGCTTGCGAAAGCGCCCGTGGTTGAGGGGCACCGGGGACTAGTGACCGCAACTATGTCCCCGATCTCGGTTCATGCGGGTGTAGAGGCCCTGCGTCAGGGTGGGACAGCAGTTGACGCCGCAGCCACCGTGGCTTTGACGCAGGTTTCCACGGCGCTTGGGTCTTACGTTTCGTATGCGAGAATTATGGAGCTTGTCCACTACGACGCCAAATCGGATTACGTCGGTTGACGTAGATCGGCGATCGCGAGGGAATTCGAATGAACAGTGTTTCCGCAGCAGTCATTGGCTGCATACTCGTGGTCGCAACAGCTATGCTTGTAATGCCGATGGCGCTTGTCCATCCACTACTTGTCGCAGAGCCAACATCCAAACTGAAGTCAGAAGCGATCCTCAACAGGTGCTCGGCCATAAAATGAGGGGACACATGGAGCAACTAGTTAAAGAGTTTTTCCGGGAATATGAGAAGGCAAATTCATCTTTCGATGTATCAGGAATCGCCGCGCTCTACGCGGACACGTTTATGTTCGGCGGGCCCAATGGCGTCCAGACTGTTAACAAGGATGACTTCCTCAAGGTTGTTCCGAAGAGAAAAGCTTACTTCTCTTCGATTGGGCTCTCCGATACCCAACTAGTATCTGTGGAAGCCACCCCCATGGATTCCAAGTACCTGCTTGCAAAAGTGGCGTGGAAAATGAAGCTACAGAACTCATCCGGCAGCAGATCTCTGGACACATTTGCAACTTACATTCTGGCGCGAGGCAGCGGGGATGCATTGTCGATTGTGTTCCAAATCGATCATCAGGATTTAGCAAGCGCCGTTAAAGAACGGCAAAGCACTGAACAATAACCGCTCATGTTCGGGTGCGGCTCGAAGGTGCGGAAGGGGAATGCATCCTCCTGCTTCAGGAGCACAGTCGTTATCGGACCTCAACATGCCTGTCTCCTCCCAGCCGCGAGGCGGTCAGTCGAAACACCTGTATCGGGCCTATCGGCTACCACACACATTAATCGCAAGGATTTTGGATTGATCTGGAACAGCGCGTTAGAGACCGGCGGGATCGTGGTGGGCGAGGCAGTCGCTATTAGCTTGGATGTTGAGTTCGTAAAAACACAGGGATAGTTCGGGGCGATCCGCACGCAGTCCTTGCCAGGAGGCGGTAGTCGCATTCACCACAGCGCCAAACAACCAGATTCACGTCTACTACCTCGCTTACCACTATCGCGCTAATTCGAGCGTCCACCAACTATTTTTTAACGGTGTCAGCTGGACGGACGAAGACTTGACCGCCGAGACCGGGGCGTTCTACCCCAACGGTGGCCTCTGGGCAGGATTCAGTATCGAAAACTACCAGTATCTTTTTTACAACGACATTTATGGGATATGTTCACGAGCTTTACTTACAACAACAGTAACTGGAACGATGTCGACCCCACGACGCAAATCGGGGCACCAACTCTCGCCATCTTTGCACCAATGACAGAGTTTGTGCTTCCCGCCCAGCAACGCATTCGGCATAAATTCGAAAAACAAACTAATTTACGGAGATTTCTTTCGTGCTGCTGTTGCGGGCCGACAGCGCTTTGTCGGCGATCAGGCCGAACCCCTTGTCGCGCGCAAATTTCTCCAGGGCGACGAGATCGGCTTGTGCCTCGACGTTCTGTCCTTGCTTCTTTGTCAGCTCCGCAACGGCGAGCCGAGTTTCGAGTTCGACTCCCAGGAGATGATGAGCACGGGCGCCTTGAAGAGTTCGTTCTAGGTGGGTGCGGGCAAACATGGGATGGCCCTCGGCCAGTTCGACACGCGCCGAGACGAGGTCGAACTGCAGCCGCAATAGTTGGTTCACGCTCTTCGCGGCCAGAGTCTGGTTGTCTTCTCTTTCTTTCTCAGCCGCCGCGAAGTTGCCTTCTCTCAATAAGGCTTGCATTAAGCCTACGATACTGTCGAGTTCGTCGTCGGACTGATTTTCGTGATGAAACTGCTCGTGGCATTTCCGGATCACAGTTTCGGCCTCGGCCGCGTGCCCTTCCTCGATGGCCAGCCTCGAAAGCGCCAGTTCACTTTCGGCGGCGAACTGGAGTTCGCCCGTTTGTTTGCGCAGCGACAGAGCCTCTTCGTAAGACTTACGCGCCGCCGCGAGATCGCCCCGGTCTACAGCAACGTCACCCAGACCTTCCATCACATAGGCTATGGCGCTCTTGTCGTCAATCTCTTGCGCGGTAGCCTTGGCCTCTTGATATGTGGTTGCCGCGCTTTGCAGGTTGCCACTCTGGCGCAACAAATCCCCGAGGTTATTGAGAGACAATGCCATCCCTTCTTTATCGTCGACGGCCTGGTATTTGATAATTGATTCGTCGATCAGTTTTTTTGCCCCGCTCAAGTCGCCCTCGCTAACCAGCAATGCGCCGAAATTCGCCAGCGAAGCGGCCATGCCTCCTTCGTTTCCCACTTGGCGGAACTCCGCGATGGCTTCGCGAAACATTCTTTCCGACTGCACCAGATCGCCCATTTGAAAGTAAAGTGCGGCCAGATTGTTCCGCATGATCGCCGCTCCATTGATATTTTTGGTGGCAACGGCGCTTTGGAGCCCGTCTGCACATTCGCTAATGCCTTCCGCAGATGAGCCCAGACCCACATCCATTTGGCAAAGAAAACCGTAGGTGCGCGCCACGATCACATGCGAACCCTGAGCGCTGGCCTTGTCGATAGCACGTTTTGCAGCCGCCCGTGCCTTTGTGTCGTCCACATTGATCCAGGCAGACGCCTCCACCATGTCGATGCGTGCATCCTCATTCGAAGGCGGAGGAAGGCTGCGAAGAGCGGCCAGCGTCCGCAGCGAGTCGCTGGGTTTGATCTTCACCTGCGCTGAAGCCAGCAGTAGTCCATAGTCGAGGCTGTCGGGGAAAAGATGAAAGAGAGACTGATAGGCTTCCACTGCTCTTGGCAAATCGTTGAGAGTTCTTCGATACTGTCCCTCGATGAGGAGGCGCTGCTCTTGGGGCAGGTGGATGTCAAGCTCGCTCGCTCGTTGCGCCTCAACGCGAGCCTTAATCTCGAAGCCGAGATGCAACAATGCTTCGGACAACGCGGCATGGGACAAGGGATAATTCGGGTCGGCGGCAACGGCTCTGACGAGCAACTCGCGAGCACCCAGAAAATCGTACGCCCACAATTTGGTGCGCCCTTGCGCGTAAAGCCGCGCAGCCTGTTCATTGGACGGCAACGCCGCACGGGCAGCATTCGTGGCTTCCGAAGAAATCGAACTTACCCCTAGACTTTGCCGCAGACTCGCGCCAGCCTGACTCGCCAGTTCGAAAAGCTCATTTTCATTTCCTGTAATGGCCTGCTCGGTGATCGTCTCCCCGCGGAGGGTGTCTTGCAAACGAATATCAAGACGGATGCGATTCTCGCCGTTGCCGGGCAAGAGCGTGTACGACCCCAGTACCACCACATCCGCACCCGGATTTGTCCGTAAACGTTCCAGCGTGCCCCGGGCCAAGCTGTCTTCATCGGTGAGTGGGAGTTCGCGTTTGGCGCGCGCCACGTCCTCCCCGGAAATCATGCGCAAGCCCCCGCCAGCCCCAAGTTCGGTGTTCAGCATTTCCGAGAAGGCGGGGGAAAGCCAGTTATCCTGCGGACGTCCCGGCAGATTTCTGAATCCGAGCACCGCCACCGAGCGTCGCGCGCGGATTGGCGGCACAAAACCAGCTGCTTCGGCTTCGGTGGAGGCGCGTCGAGGCAGAGAACGGAAACCATAGAAGGCAGCCCCCACCAAAACCACCACTGACGCCGCAATCACCCAATAGCGGCTGTGACGATAAGAATTCGCTACGGTAGCGCCTGCAATATTTCCAGGCGGGACGACCGGCGCTGCTGTGACAACCTCGACCGGTGGTACCACAGCATCAGAACCCAGAACTGAGACCGGGGCCACGAATCGGTATCCGCGCCGCGGAATCGTTTCCACATAGCGTGGAGCCTCGGCGTCATCGTTAAGCGCGTCGCGCACTTTCCGGATGGCTACGCCAAGGCTGTTATCGAACTCAACGAACGTGTTCTCCGGCCACAGGCGTTGCCGGACTTCTTCCCGGGTGATGATCTCTCCCGGTCGCTCGACGAGCATCACGAGTAGCCGATAGGGAAGGTCCTGGACTTTCACGCGGGTGCCATTCCGCGCCAGCGAGTCCTCTCCAGTGTTCAATTCGAACGGACCGAAACGGTAGCGAGTCCCCTTTGGCGCCAGGCCAGGCATGCACTTCCCCCAAGTTGGAAGATGGTAGCACAGCCAGAGACGCCGCACCCCAGTTAAGGCCAGCCCGTAAGTTTATGTGGAGTAAGCATTTTCTAGTTAAGGAAGGCTTAAAACGCAGTTTCGTTGACCCGGCGGCGGATTTGAATCACATTCGCGTCCACCGGGGGCCGGATGTCGCGTTCAGGAAAGCAATTTCTAGGACGGGGGACGACGGGACGGCCTCTGGAGCCTCTTCGATAGCCGTTCAAGGAGAAACAAAAATGATCTGCCAAACTCCACTGAAATACACCTTAAGCTGCCTGCATCGTGCCGTCCGGGCATTCGGGCTGCTGCTCACGCTCGCCGCTCTGCCCGTCTTCGGGCAACAGATCCACCAATTGTCGTACAACGGCTCTACGTGGGCCGATCAGAATCTCAGCGGAGCGGCCGCCCAGCAATGGGCAATATCTGCTTTTTTTACAACTCCAAACGACCAATTCCATGTTTTCTATGGCGCGGTTGAATCCAACGATCTTCATCAACTTTTCTACAACGGTTCGAGTTGGGCCGATGAGGACCTCAACCAGTCAACTGCCTTGTGTGAATACTGCGGAATATACGGTTTCTCAGTGGACAATTTTCAGTACGTTTTCTACACCGCTAGCGATTATGCCCTCCACCAAATGCTCTATAACAACGTTGGCTGGGTGGACACAAATCTGAGCGTCGCCTCCGGCGCAACCGCACTTCCAGCAGGCAACACGCTGGTCGCCTTTACAACCTCGCCTGCCTTGCACGTCTATTACACCGCAGACGACAGCCACATTCACCAGACCTATGCGACCGACGGCACCAATTGGCAGGACCAGGATCTGACTTTAGCGACCGGAGGGCCCTTGGCCTGCCAAGGGTGTCTGGGCATTACAGGATTCAACGTGGGCAACTTCCAGTATGTCTATTACCTGGACGCGAACGCCAGCCATATACATCAACTTTCTTACAACAACGTCTCTTGGACCGACGAAGATCTTACCGCGCTGACCAAATCTCCGCCGGCCTATTTCGCCGGCATGAGCGCGTTCCTAATTCCGGGCAGCAAGACAATGCGCGTTTACTTCGTCTCTGGCAAGAACCACCACATCATGCAACTCTCTTCGACGAGCAACGGCAAGTGGAGCAGTTCTGACGTGACGAGGAAGGCGAACGCCCCCGTGCCCGATGGCTACCCACTTGTGGCCATCCCGAACGCCACTGGTGGAGATGTGAATGTTTACTATGTGACCGGTCACGCTGTAAACCGCCTTTATCAGCCCACCTCGAAAACTTGGGCCAACCAGGATCTCTCAGCCTTTACGAACGGCGCTAACCCCTACTCGCAGCTTGCTGGATTCTCTTTGAACAACAATCAGTACCTTTATTACGTCGTCGAATGAAGCCCCTGGGCGAGGGCGGCCCCTGGCGTCGCCCTCCCGGCATTCCCTTTCTTTCTTTGAAGATTGCACCGCAGCCTTAGGAGGCTTTCATGACCAGCACCGCTAACTATCCACGAACCGGAGACCACTTGTTTTTCGGATTATCTGTTCTGACGATTCTGTTTTCACTGGCCGTCATTCCCGCCTATGGGCAGCACGTCCATCAACTTTCCTACAACGGTTCCACCTGGGTAGACCAGAGTCTTGGTGGTGTCCAAACGTACGTCTTCACCCAAATCGCTTCCATTCTCACCACGCCCAACAATCAGGAGCACGTCTACTACTTCGGGGGCACCCCCTTCCATTTGCACCAACTTTTCTATAACGGCACAAATTGGGCTGACGAAGATCTGACGGCAGAAACGGGTGCTCCGGCGCCTAATCAGTATGCGGTTGCCGCCTTCTCGATTGGAAACTATCAGTACGTTTACTACACCGACTTAAGTGGCGATCTTCATCAACTGCTATACAACAACAGTAACTGGGCCGATACTGACCTGACACAAATCGTCGGCGGTCCACAAGCATTTGGGCAACTGGTGGCCTTCACCACGTCGCCCGCAATCCACGTCTTCTATAAAGACGTCAACACTGGTCACGTTCACCAAACTTTTAATACCAACGGCACGAACTGGCAGGACCAAGACCTCACCGTGGCCACGGGCGGCGGATCGGGAGATGGGAATCCCATGACCGGATTCAACATCGGGAACTATCAATATATTTATTTTCTAGATATTTCCGCTCATGTTCACCAATACCTTTATAACAATTCGAACTGGTCGGACGAAGATCTGACGGCCCTAACCCACAGTCTTCCTTCGGCGTACGGAAACGCCGTGGATGCCTTTGTAGTGCCTGGCACGAACAAGTTGAGAGTTTATGTCCAAGATGCCAACGATCACATCTTGCAGCTTGCTTCCACCAACAACGTGAAGTGGACCAGTTCCGACTTGACCAAGAAGACAAAAACTCCCCCAACATTCCCGCTCACATACATAGCGGGCCTCGATGCTGCGAATCAGCTGGGTGTCTACTACATGTCGGGGCAAGCCCACGTTGATCAGTTTCTGCTTCCCGCCCATGAAACCACCTGGCAAAACATCGACCTGACCGAGGAGAGCGGAGGCACGGGTGTAACTCCGTATGGCGGAATCTCCGTGCTGTCCCTGCAGAACCTGCCAGTTGTGTTTTATCTGGGCGATTGAAGCTGGGGTTGTGAAGGGTCGCCGCAGATGCGGCAACTTGATCTTGTATCTGAATCTCAGGAGGCAATCCCATGTTCTGCAATCGTCGCTTTGGTTCGACCATTATTTTGCTGCTCCTTGCCATCGCATTACCGCCCGTTTGCATCCAGGCACAGCTTCCGGCGAAACGAGTTTCCCGATTCGGCCGAAGTCTTGACTCGCAGCGGTCGCCCGTTTCACCTGCTCTTGCCGGGTCAGGAACGGTATACGCGCCGCAAGGCATGGCCTTTACCTTTGGACTCGTCGACTTTCCCCGTTCTCCGGATACCGTGGCGACTGGCTTAAATAGTCGTGGCGATATCGTCGGTCTTTACGGACCCA
>Ga0302274_10003515_pt1 | contig 13903 bp, 8 predicted proteins | sample III_Bog_N2_1_FD_198755 | JGI IMG/M metagenome (GOLD analysis project Ga0302274, IMG submission 198755) | Peat permafrost microbial communities from Stordalen Mire near Abisko, Sweden - III_Bog_N2_1 | ecosystem: Environmental > Terrestrial > Soil > Wetlands > Peat | place: Sweden: Abisko...
AGATCCTTTCGCCCATTCACAAGATCAGTAGTATGCAGCTCCGCGATTCCCAGAATCCCCTGGATCTTGGCTAGGCCGGGTTGTTTTTCAACGGCGATACGCAAGTGAGGGATGGCATCGGCCGGCCTGCCAGAAAAAAAGAGCAATACACCAAGGTTGCCTTGTACCTCAAAGTTGTCGGGGGCGAGTTGCGCCGCGGCCTGCAGTTCGGGAATTGCAAGGTCTGGCCGCTTTTCGTCTAGATAGCTCTGCGCTTTCTGTAGGTGCCCTGCAAACTCGGCGTTGGGGTCGACCTGTGTTTGCGCGCCACACACACCGGTCGCCAATAACGCACACGTTGCAGCAATCAATCTCGAACGCGGAAACATGCGTTTCATCATAGAAGTTGTAACAATCAAAGAGCGCGGGCAAAAGAAAAAGAGACGGCTGGGAATCACCGTCTCTTTGAGTTGGGTTTAAAGCTGATGCGCCCGAATCGTTAGAAGGTTGCGCGAAGCGAGAACTGACCAAACCTCCGTTCATCATGGTTGCCGCTCGTAGCTAACGTTCCGAGTCCACCTCTCAGCTCTTGTACAAATAGCGGTGTAGTTGTAACCCCGCCGTAGTCCAGGGTTGTGGTGTTCACGTAGAAATTGTGGTGATTCAGCACATCGATGCCGTCAGCGGCGAACTCCAACCCCACGCGCTCAGTGAGTGGGAAGGTCTTGTGCAGAGATCCGTCGAAGTTCCATGCGCCCGGGCCGCGGAGCGAGTTGCGGTGCATCATGTCGCTTGGAAATGGCCCGAAGTCGGAGACTCCAAGAGTGCTGCTGAGGGGAACAAAACTCTTGGGAAGCGGGATATTCAAGCCGTTGAATTTGTTGGCGCCCACTACCTGCGGCTTCTTGCTGACCGACGCGGAAGAGAAGGGCGTTGCAGGCTCCAGGCGAGGCACAGTGTAGAAGGTTTCGTCTTCGCTGTAATCGAAGACTGAGAACGGGACTCCGCCGCGCGCCGTGTAAATGCCAGAGAGAGCCCAACCGCCCAGAGCCTGCCGCTCAATTTCATTTCCCTGCTTGAACCACGGTGTTTGCCAGATAGGAGCAATTGCAAGGCGCTGGCGAACATCGTAATCGGAGCTGCCCCAATCGAGATGCGGGTCGGCCAGCGAAGTATAACCGAGCGAACCGATATAACCCGAACCGCCTTGAAGACTGTCGCCAAAGGTGGAGCTCAACTCGTCGAGAGAGTGTGACCAGGTGTAATTTCCGGTGAGGCTCAGACCTGTGCGATGAAGGTTCTGCATCTGGAGCCGAAGGTTGAGGCCGTTGTAGGAACTGCCTGCCGCACTGCCACGCATGTTGACGTTGGAATATTTCGGATTGGGGCGGGTGAGACACTCTGAGGCGTTCAACTGGGCGTCGGTGGCAGATTCACCGCCGGCAACCAGCGAGTTATATGTGTTGATGTTGTAGAGGCCGGAACCAGCGCAGGTAGCGTTGATGTAATTTGGATCGCCCAGAAACACCTGGCCCGCGCCTTGCTGGTTCACGTTGGCAAGATCGTAAAGATGGTTTCCCTTGGCGCCCACGTAAGCGATCTCAACCAATGTGCCCTGGGCCAGTTGGTGTTGCACCGCGAGGCTCCAGAACTGGGTTTGCGCGACCTGGATGTTCTGATCGAGGTGGCGAAGTTCCACAGGACCAAGGTATTGTGGCCCGATAGATTGCCCCAGGGGGCCGAGATCGTTATTGGTTACAGTAGCGACGCAGCTAGCGCTTTCTGGAGCACAGGCAACGCTGGGCACGGCGCTGGCCGGAGGATTGAAGCTGGCGTTATAGGTTACGTTGCCGAAGTTGCGCTCGTAGCTCATGCCGTAGCCGCCGCGGATGCTGTCGCGCCCATTGCCGAAAACGTCAAAGGCAAAGCCGACGCGAGGCGCGAAGGTTCCCCAGCGGGGCTTCCAGAATCCGTGGGCAGAGCTCTGATCCGCAATCTCGACTTGTCCGCTCCTCACCTGCGCTTCGAGACCGCTGCCCGAGCCGAAATAAAAGTTCGAATCGAGAGCGGGGTTGTTGTTGTGCTGCACTCCGTAGTGCTCGTAGCGAAGGCCCGCATTAACGGTCAACTGCGCCGTCAACTTGTAGCTGTCCTCTCCATATCCTGACCAATCCTTATAGCGGTAGCTTCGCGCATAGTTGGCGGTGCTGGCGGGTGTCTGAATTCCGCATGAGGAACTCTCCTGGGCAGGAGTGAGGGTGCCAAAGTTGCCGTCGGTGTACGACTGATCGAATGCGCAGGGAAGCTTGCCCTGGGGGTCGATCCGCGTCTCGAAGTCGACTAGCGGTGCGCCGTTGGGGTTCCCCGCAGTGTTCATCATGTCGTTCAGGCTGTCCTGGAATGCAAAGCCGAGTTCCTCGGTGGCTTGAAGATAAGCGCCGGAGGCGTAATTCAACTGGATGTACGTTCCGAGGAATCCAAAGCGCATTGAGTGTTTGCCCTTGGTCCAGGCGAGATCGGGTTCAATCTGGATGGTGTTCTGCGGACCACCCGCCGGGAGGCCGCCCACACCTGGCTCGCTAAAGTTTTCCAAGCCCGGCATCTGAATCAGTCCACCGGTATTCGGGTCAGTAGGCGAGACAAACATCAGGTTCGGAGTTTCAAGGACCGACGGGTCGTAAGAGTTGTTTTCGTTAAAACGCGTAAAGCTGGCCTTTGCTGAAAGATAGACGTTTGGCGTGAAGACGTGAGATATGGTGTAGAGATAACTCTGGTTCAGGTAAGTGGTCCCGGTGTCGTACTGGGGATAGGCACTGTAACTGTTGGCTCCGGGGAGTTGGATAGAAGACTCACGACCTCCGCGGAAGAACATCTGGGTCTTGTCGGTTGGGTTATAGTCCACGCGGCCATCGAGATTGTAAGTATTTTGAGGAATGCCGCCACCCGCATCGAATGGGGCCTTGAAGTTGACGGTGTCGAGCATCGGCGTCGATGAGGGAATCGGCGTTGTACCGTTGACCAGGCCGAAGTTAGCGCCACTTGCCGCAACCTGGCCGACCGTAGAGGCTACGCCTGCGGATGGAAGCGTCGTTTGGCCATAGGTCTTGTAATAGGCCTGAATGTTCGACGGCATCATCGAGATGAACGTAGGATCGAAGATCTCTTCGCTTTCACTGGCAGCGCTTCGCACGCGAGTCCATTCAGTGCTCTCAAAGATAAACATCTTGTCTTTCTTAATGGGGCCGCCAGCCGAATATCCGAATTGGTTGCGGGTGTAGATGCCTTTCGGGTCGGGGCAGGGATTGACGCTTGTGGGGCTGCCGCAAGATGCAAGGCCGCTGCCGGGGCCTGCAGCCCAGTTGGCAGCATCGTTGCCGTAGGTATTTGCGGTGTATGCGGAGAGGCGATTGTATTCCCAGGCCGATCCGTGGAAGTTATTGGTGCCGGCCTTCGTTGTGACGTTAATGACGCCACCGGAGGCGCGGCCGTACTCTGCCGAATAATTGCTGGTGAGGATGCTGTACTCCTGAGTGGCGTCGAGGGGAACGTCTTCGCCAATGGCCTGAGAGAATACCGTGATGTTCTCCACCCCATCGAGCAGGATTTCAGTACCGGATTCGCGCTGGCCGTTGATGGCATAACCCACGCCACGATCCTGCTGGTTCTGACCGCTGCCAGTTTGTTCGATCGCGGTGGTGCCGCTGTTGGTGCTGTTGTCGCCTCCGGAGACATTTCCGGCCAGGGCAACAAAGTCGTAGGGATTGCGCGTGAGACTGGGAAGCTGACTAAGCTGCTGGTTATCGACGACCTGCGACATCTCCTGGGTCTGAGTGTTGACCTGTGTGCCGCCCTCGCCAACAACTTGCACTTCAGTGGTAGTTGCGCTGACAGAGAGCCTGGCATCAAGGTTCACGTGACCGCCAACCGTGACTTCGACCGTGGAGACGAAGGATTTGAAACTGTTTGAGCTCACTGTTACCTGATAAATGGCCGGCTCAAGGCCTGGTACCACGTATGCGCCGGACGTTGAAGAGACCGCGGTACGCACTGTATTGGTACTGAGATTCTTGATTGCAATAACTGCGTCGGGCACCGCGGCACCGGTTTGATCCATCACCGTGCCGGCGATCTGACCGGTCTCGACCTGTGCAGAAGCCACAACGCCGCAAACGGACAGGGCGGCGAAAGCGACGAGCACAGGCGATATGAGTGACTGAATACGACGCCACGGCTGACCTGAAAAGGTAGCCACACGGGAAAGCGGAAAATTGAAACTGACTGGCCTCATAAGACTCCTCCAAAATTGATCTGATCTGGAAGCCGTCGTGGCGGCTTCTCAATTAAAGTTGAGCGTTCCTCGGAGTTTCGAAGGGGAACAACTCCGATTTCGCAAACTATAACCAGGGAAACTTAATCACCGGCCTGATGTGACGCAGCGGTGCCGTCTGACCAATGCAAAACAGCCACAATGAAAATGGTTTCCGGCTCCGGAACGTCGCCATTTATGCCGCTGTAAAATACCGGCGAGCCTTCCAGGTCTGCACCCCAACTCGCTTCGTTTGTCTTGGGAACACTAAACATCAGGTGTGGATGCCAGTGTCCGACCGAATCGCCAAGGTTTCCATCTTTCGACATCATGTAAGACATGGCGCCGGCTTCAGGTTTCGGCAGTTCATTCTTCGCGACCGCGGCAGCGATGTTTTCATGCATCTGCGCTTTCGATAGCCCGGCCAATACCAGCTTCGTTCTGTTCAACGTGTAGGGAAGAATTGTCAGCACGGCGGCTGGGTTATAACAAATCGGCCCACGCATTTTTGGATTCCAAAAATCGGAATGATCAAATGGAGACATCCACGCCCTTTCAACAAGGCACGTGAACCCATTCTTCCCTTCGGCTGCGGTCTGGTAGCCACTCTTCTCAAGCACGAGAACCGTTGCGTCGCTTGATATCGATGTGGGCGCGGCGCTCCGCGCAAGAGCGATCTCGGCATTCCGATCCGCCATCAAATATTGATCAAGCGGCGCCATGCTGGGATATTCAGTTTTGGCATCCTGCGCCAAAGTTTGTCGCGAAGCTCCAAAGACTGAACTCAGAACGAGTAGCAGGGCGGTGACCGCTGCGAATCTATTTCGGCTCATTGGGTTCTCCTGTAAGGGATTTCGTAGCGCAATATTCAAATCTCGAAAGAAAGATATTCTGACCACCATTCAGACTGTCGCCTCTATTCACGCGCAGGCTGACTGTACATCCAAAAGGGAAACATCAATTAACGGATAGGTTGATATCAACTATTGCTCGCTTAATTCCCTCGTGCCGACTTAAATCAAACCTCAGTTTTACTTCGAACTTCAGACCGTGGTCAGAGCCTAGCTCAACAAAGTTGATATCCCTGACCTATTCCGCTGGCCGATTCATCAATGCGATAAACCGAAGGTCTCGTGCGCCAGGCCGTGCGTTGGTGCGCGTTGCTGTCGGAGCTTTACCGTCAATCTGCGGCAGCGAGTGTTAGTTGTTTGCGCTCCTCACACCAAGCGCTAGCGAGAGGCGTACGCCCGAACTCAGTTTGACGTTACCCTTGCCTGAAGCGATCAGCGTGCCCGAATTGTCACCGCCAATCGTGCTGTGCAGGTCAACATTGTTGAGCGCGCCGGTCAGGTCAATCTGCATTGTGGTGCCGTTCCACGCAGCCGGACCATCGTAGGTTGCGGAGAGATCGGTTCCAAACGCCGGATCGGCGAGTCCGACGATCGTCGCCTGAATCGGCACGTTTTTTCCACTCTTTAGCTTTGCGTCGGTAAAGACCAGCGACAGTTGTGAAGTCTTCACGTCCTTCGTATCGGGTGTGGCAACTTTACCCTCAAGCAAAGTGCCTATCGGCAGTTCGGTTCCGTCTTTCAGGTGCACGGTTGACTTGAGCCTGGCTTCAAAGGTTGCGCCAGGCTGGTCATTGCGCGCGTCGAGACTCTTGGTTAGCATCACTTCGGCCTGCACTAATCCGGCGGCTACGTGGCTGTCAGCAGCCGCGCGATCAGCTGTGCTGCTTGGAACTTGGGCCCTGCTTAATTGCGCACCGACGAGGATGAGACAAGCCGATGAAATTGAAAGGATCAGACTGTTTCGAGTTTTCATATTCACGGTCTCCTGAAAATGAATCAAGTGTGTCCTGCAACTTTGCATGAGGCAGGAGGTGGAATGATCGATCTGTTTTCTAAGACGAAACAGCATGCGAAATGCTTGGCCTATTACGCCGGGACGATTCAGAGATGCGATGAACTGATGGTTTTGTGCGCCAGGCCGAAGAATACGGACTCACCACGAAGGCTAAAATGTTATCCATGAGTCGAGAGAACGTCGTGAATTTGCGATCTTTCTGGCAAATCCAGATCATTGGATGGGTCTGCTTTTATCTTTTCAACCTTCTGGAATCCATTCATTCGTTCTTGACTAAGCGTGAGACTATCGATTTAGAGACGGTGCCTATCGTCTTCATGTTCCTGGGAAGTTTTGCCCTCCGCCCTGTTTGCCGATGGCTGCTGCGACAATCACATTCCTGGATTGACTTTGAATTGAAAGCAGCCGCGGCGGCCATGGTCACAGCCATTCCCTCAGCCTGCGCAGCCTGTCTCACTTTGAGGTTTTTCCATCTTGTGCCCTGGCACGCTTGGGTTACTGTTTGGGCGTGGTCTTTTTTCATTCTCTTCATGTGGTGCAGTCTGTACTTCAGCATTAAGCAATGGCTGCAATCGACCCAGGAGAAAGAGCGACTGCTTCGCGCCGAATCTGAGGTTCGAGAGGCAAGACTGCTTGCATTGCGCTATCAACTGAATCCCCATTTCTTATTCAACTCGCTCAACGCTGTCTCCACTCTCATCCTTGACGGAAATGCGCCCGCGGCCACGCGTATGCTGGCGCAGATAGGAGATCTTCTGCGCACAAGCCTGGATTCCGAGGTAACAGCAGAAGTGACGCTTTCTCAGGAACTGGCCTTTACTGAGGGGTACCTGGCGATCGAGCAAACGAGACTGGGGAAGCGGTTAAGAATCGATATGGATGTTCCATTGGAAACGCGGGATGCCCTGGTGCCAAGCATGTTGCTCCAGCCGCTAGTTGAGAACGCAGTGCGCTATGGGGTGGCGCCATTGATCGAAGGAGGTTGGATTGCGATCAGAAGCGCGCTGCATGCTCAGAGACTGCGAATTGAAATAGGAAATTCCGGACGTCGTGGTGTGGGCGAGCAGAAAAAGAATGGAAATGGGATCGGACTCGGAAACACGGCGGAGCGCCTGAAGACACTCTACGGAGCGGATTTTGAATTCTCACTTGCGTGGCCTGAAGCCGGCGGCTGCGAAGTTGTGCTGGAATTTCCGTTGTGCAGGGTACGGAACCTGCAGGAGGCTTCAGCGTGCGCGTCCTGATCGTCGACGACGAACCTTTGGCGCGCCGTGGCGTCGTTCTCAGGCTTCGTAAATTTAAGGATGTTGAGATCGTTGGAGAATGCGGAGATGGGCATTCCGCGGTAGAGAGAATTCTGGAACGATCTCCTGATGTTGTCTTCCTCGACATCCAGATGCCGGGCATGGACGGCTTTGAAGTCTTGCGCGCATTGCCGAGAGAAAGCCTGCCTGCCGTCATTTTTCTTACAGCGTATGAGCAACATGTCTTGCGGGCGTTCGATGTGCATGCGCTCCATTACCTTCTGAAGCCGGTAGACGATATGCGTTTCGCCTCAGCGGTCGCTCGAGCTCGTGAGTTGGTGGATTCTACTCTGAAGAGCGAAATGGCCCAGCGGGTTACGAAAATGCTGGACCGCGATTCGAACAGATATGCCTCACGTTTTACGGTGCAAACCGGGTCCCGCATTCAAATCGTGACTGCGGAGGATGTTGAGTGGATTGGCGCTGCTGGTGACTACGTAGAACTCCACGTCAACGGTCGGTCTTTCCTAGTGCGCGAGACAATGGCTTCTCTCGAACAGAGGCTCGATCCGGCAAAGTTTCTTCGCATACACCGCTCCCGAATTGTGCAGACGCAAGGCATCCTGGAACTGCGATCAATCGAGAACCGCGAATTCACGGTGAAGCTATCAGACGGCTCGGAGCATCGCTCGAGCCGCACCTATGCCGATCGACTCGAGCGCTGGTTGTTATCTGACCGAACTTGACAATCGGTTAGCGCCGATTCCTGGGGTTCATAGACTTTCGCACTCCATTCCTGCAAGCCGGAATGACTCCGTCGATCATCTTTTTAGTGCTCTCAGGAAGGCAGCGATTTCCTCATTTTTTGTTTCTTAACCTATACTTCCAGAAACACCCTCGCCGCGTCGCCGCCAACTTCACTAAAACCTCGCTCGATGAGTGCCTCGAGTTGTTGGCGTCGCCGCAATTTTGCCGATACAACTATCCGCTGATATCTGCACGATGTTGCCTGCTTCGCCTAGTACTTCCGGTGCCGCCCAATCAGCTTGGTTCTGGAGACTTCCTCAAGTATCAGACTATGCTGTTTACCACGCTGAGGCCCAGTCAGAATATCAAGACCCCGCAGTGCCTCGATGCTTTTCTGTTCTAAAGTTGACAAGATTCCGCGGGCTCACCGGGGGCATTGGAGTCACCGGCTATCTGGAACATAGCGATCGCTTCAATCTCGACCAGAAGCTCCGGCCGGCACAGCCTGGCCTGGATCCCGGTTGAGGCAGGAAGGGGATCAAGGTCCTGCGTTCGATAGAAGGAACTACGCTCCTCGTTGAATACCTCGTAGTCGCGGTCAATGTCTCTCAGGTAGCAAGTGGTGCGCACAATGTCGTGCCAAGTGCAGTCTTCACTTGCGAGAAGGCCGGTGATATTGGCGAAAGTGCGACGTATCTGGGAACGGAAATCGCCGATGTGCACGCTGTTGCCATGCTCATCGATTGAAGCAGTTCCGGAGATGAGTAGGATGACGAGGCCGTTGAGATCGATTCTCATGCCGCGCGAGAAGGCGCTCGGCTTGGCGTAGCTAAATGCTTCGTTGAGGACGTCGTGGTTCGTGATGGCGCGTTTCTTGACCGGGGCGCCTCCCAGATTGCTCATCAACTCAGTAAGCCTATTCATCAGCAAGCCTCCTAAACCTCAGCGATTCTAATGAGAGAACAGATTTTGAATCGAGTATTTGTGATTTGAAGGATCGGCTTTTGATCTGGCCGCCCCTTTTCGGAAGTATCACAAGATGGCTGGTCGCTACAACATTGAGCAACTCAGCCGTTTACGCTGAGGCCAAGTGGACGGCAAATCAGAAGCCTAGCACAAAGACTCGAGTCTCTGGCCAATGTTGGTTAGCTTTGAGTTGAGGGCGCCCAGCGGCGTATATTGATCGATGGTTGGGGGGGCAGCATGCCAGCTGGTTCTGTATCAGGACTCTTGAGTTGGGCTGTTATCCAATTGCGAAACGTGATGATGCTGCGCCATTTCTCCTGAAGCGCAGCAAGGCCCTGGGCCTGGCGCCATTGGCTGATTCAGGCGGCGAGCCCACCTGATACGCCATCGCAGCGCTATTACCATGTTCCCGCTGATTGGCTGCAGGCTTCGAACGAAATCCTGATCCTGGAGGAACAGGCCAAATCACCCGAAAATGTGCAGCTGAAGTTCAGAGCGTAACCACCGGCAGTGTGCTGCAGATTGAAGGTCTTGAAGAGAAACTTGCTTTAAGTCTTCTGGCCGGAGACAGGCTGAATGGCTGCGGTGAGCTTCTCTGCTTTGAGAGATAGAGCACCCTCCTTCAAGGTGACTAGCATATCGACAGGTAAGTTTTTGTGGACTTCGATTGCGCCCAGCGGCCATCGAACTTCGAGGTCGACGGTGGTGGCGGAGCCGAGTCCGAAGTGAAGGCGTGGATCATTGGCTGAGACATAGCTGGACTGGCTCATGAGTTCCTGCACCTGCGTACTACCTCCGCTGCGAATGGTGACACGAGAGCCTAAAGCGCTTCGGTTGCTCTTGGTCCCGTAAAGGCGGACCTTGATCCAGTGATTTCCAGGTGGCGCATCGTTCCGCAGGAGTGACGGCGGTTCATTCTGATTCATGATCAGAATGTCGAGATCCCCGTCGTTGTCGAAGTCGCCAAAGGCGCATCCACGGCTGACGTGGCGCGCGTCGAGAGCGGGTTGGCTCGCTTCAGGAATCTGAAGGAAAGTGCCATTGCCCAAGTTGCGGAACAAAATACATGGGCCGCGGCGCGGGTATTTTTGGTTGACGGCCTCAAGCTCGGGATATACCTGCCCGGTGACAAGAAATATGTCCGGATAGCCGTCGTTGTCGAGATCGATCAAGCCTACGCCCCAACTGACGAAACGTCTTTCGTGGATAAGGCCGGCTTGCGCGGTTACATCTTCAAATTCTCCCTTACCCTGGTTGCGGTAGAGGCCTGTGGCTTGATTCATGTAATGCGTGCGCACGATGTCAAGGCGCCCGTTGCACTCGTAGTCGCCGATGCCCACACCCATGCCGGCCATTTCCTTGCCGTTGTCAGAGACGGCTACGCCGCGCAACAAAGCTTCATCACGAAAAGTTCCGTCGTGGCTGTTCATCAGCAAAAGGCTTGGAGTGGTGTCGCAGGCTACGAAGATATCGGGCCATCCATCTTCGTCGGCGTCGAAGGCACAAGCGGTGAGGCCGTAAGAGCCGCGCAGCGCCCCTACGCCGGACTCTTTGGAGACGTCGGTAAACGTGCCGTCGCCGTTGTTGCGGTAGAGCAGGTGGCTGGGAAATGGGAGCCCGCTGGGGCCGCAGTTGACGGGCACGCCCTCGAAATTGCAGTTGGGGCGGTCGAGGGAGGGCTTGGGTAACGTGGCGAGATCCACATCGGCGTAGTTGGAGACGAAGAGATCGAGCCAACCATCGAGGTTGTAATCGACGAAGGTGCAACCGGAGCCGAAGCGGGTTGTCTTGCTGGTGAGACCGGCTTGGGCGGTGACGTCGGTGAATGTGCCGTTGCCATTGTTGCGATAAAGCTTGTTCTGTCCGAAGTAGGTGAGGAAGAGGTCTTCGAAGCCATCGTTGTTGTAGTCGCCTACACACACTCCGACTGCCCAGCCGGCATCAATGAGTCCTGCCTTCTCAGTAACGTCGGTGAAAGTTCCGTCGCGATTGTTGTGGTAGAGCCGGTTGCTTGCACCAATGGGAATGCTTTCAAGGCGTCGCCCGCCCAGAATGAAAACATCCATCCATCCATCGTTGTCGTAGTCGATGAAGGCGCAGCCTCCGCCCATGATCTCGGTGAGGTAAGTGGCCGTCGTGCCCTCGCCATAGGGCATGACCTTGGTAAGGCCGGCCGAGTGGGCTACATTGACGAATGTCGAAAAGGGCGGCAGGTTAGCGGTTTCTGGAGGGAGCGCTGTTGCCTTGGGGCGAAGCAGGACGGTGGTGAGAAACGCGGGGACCGATTGTAGAAGTCGCCGGCGGGACCAACAGCGAAATGATTTGGACGAGAAAGGCATTGGTTCGAAGAGTACCACTCACGGTCCTGAACGGACCCCGCTTCTCTTGCGCGCTCCGTCAGCCTTCCGATGATCGAAATTATTCTCATTTGCAACAGGCTGAAGATTCTGCGATTTCATGGGTCCGGGCTGGCGCTCGCAATCGCGCGCGAGAGCCGCCGCGCATCGGCATTGTCCGGATCGATTTCGAGAGCGTGACTCATCGCCGCTTTTGCTTCGTTCCACTTGCCGTCGCTCGCCAAAGTGGCCGCCAGGTTGATCCACGCGCCCTCGTATGAAGGAGAAGCGCGAACGGCGGCCTGAAAATAGCCTTCAGCTTGTGCTAACTCCCCCTCATGGGCGGCAAGGTAGCCCATCTGGTTCTGCGCTTCAGCAAGATCGGGATTCAGTTGAATGGCCTGCTCAAGCGCCTTCTTTTCGCCTCCAATATCCTTGATCTTGTCCAGAGCTTTTGAGAGCTTATAAAGCAGGAGAGGCTCATCGGGATCGGATGCAAGTGCTTCGCGATAGAGGGATGCGGCCTGGGCGGCATTGCCCGCGCCCATGGCTTGATCGCCTTCCTCGGCCTTGCCGGCAGCTTGCACTTTTTCGGCTCTCGCATTCTTCAGCTGTTGATAGACCAGCAGCTTTTCCTGTGCCGCGGTGGTGTCTCCAAGACGCTGTAGCACCTTGGCCACATCGTATTGCACCTCCGGGTCCGGGTCACCGAGGCTAATTGCACTCTCGAGGTGTTGTTTGGCGCCGGGCAGGTCGTCCAGCTTTGCCAGGATACTGCCCAACTCAGCCTGGGATTGGAAATAGCTGGGATTGATCGCGATCGAGAGCTCAAGATGGCGGCGCCCTGTCAGGAAATCCGCTTCCTGCGACTCCAGGACGGCATTGAGGTAAAGCACCTCCCACTGATTCGGGTAGGCAGCAAGTAACTTGTGCGCGTATTCGGTGGCTTCGCCGGCATGGCTGGAAACCAAGGCGCGAAGGTAGAGGATCTGGGTAGCCTGGTCGGCGGGATGCCTATCGAGGGCCAGCTTGAATACGGCGAACGCTTCTTCTTCGCGGCCATGAAGCATCAGCATCATGGAGAGTTCATCGGCGATGGGAAGAGAGTCCGGATCGCTGTTCAACCCCCCGCGAAGCACCGCGATTGCAGAGTCGAGCTGGCCAGTGCCGGCATATGCCATGCCAAGGTTGAGGCTCTGCGCTGACGTGAGAACGCGGGTGGTTCCCGGCTTGTCGAGCAGGCCTATCACACCGGCGTAATCCTTCTGGCCGATAAGGTCCTGGGATAAACCATCGAGCGCGGCCCCCGAGTCCGGATCAATTGCGAGGGCTGCTCGCCACTCAGTTTCGGCTGCGGCAATCTTCTTCATTCGATCCATCGTCATGGCGAGAATCAGGTCAGGGCGGATGTCGCTGAGATCAAGTTCTTTGGCCTGGTTGAGAGGCGTGACGGCAGGTTCATCTTGACCGGCAGAGTACAAGCTCAGTCCCCACAGATAGGCGAGAGAGGCCGAGCTGGGCTTGAGCTGGAAGGCCGATGCAAATGCTTTGGCGGCGCAATCAAATTGCTTGTGGTCAGCGTACCAGTTGCCTACAGCGGCGTATGATTCGCTGCTGGGTGAGGTCTTGAGGCGGGCGCTCAAGGCATCCGGAGCAGTGCATGCGGCAATGACCAGCGGAGGCGCGAGAAACCAGGGAAGCACACCGCAGATCACCCGAATACCGACGTGATGAATGTTGGATTGCTTGATCATTCGATATGAGCTAGCCGCACGCGCTTCCTCTTGTGACTACGAGGAAACGATGTAATTCCACAAGCGTTATTGCCCGCGCGCTCATTCTAGTACACATTCAGGGTACCCGTCGCCTTAAGGAAGTCGGTAAGCATTGGGGATTTCGTATACGACAGTTGATCTCTTCGGGTCTTGTCAAGAATGTGACCTGTTTCTTCAACCCTCGCCGGACCCGCGCTTCCCAAGCGATCGGAGCATGAAATCGGCCGCTTAGAAAATAAGCTACCGAATCCTACTTTTGGCCGATTGCAAGTCTTCTTAATGGAGGCGTAGCATTCGCGTCAACTCGCAATACGATCTTCCAATAACAAGGGAAAAAATGTGTGTGAGGGTTGATAGCGTTCGAAAAGTTATTGTTAAAAATGAGTTTGAAAACGATTTCAAGACAAGAGCGGCGGAGTCTCGAAGTCCCGATTCTTGGAGTTCCACAAGTTTGAGGAGGAAGCCATGCAACGAATGAAAGCGACGCAGTTTTGGGGATTACTGTTCGTTCTTCTGATTGGCCTCGTTAGTCTCGGGAAACCAGTCCTTGGACAGGGTACAAACGGAAGCCTGACCGGTCAGGTCACCGATTCATCGGGTGCGGCAATACCAAATGCTGCTGTTACCCTCACCAATGTTGGCACAAACCTCGTGCTCAGCGGAGTCACGGATGGCCAGGGAGTG
>Ga0302274_10003517_pt1 | contig 13899 bp, 8 predicted proteins | sample III_Bog_N2_1_FD_198755 | JGI IMG/M metagenome (GOLD analysis project Ga0302274, IMG submission 198755) | Peat permafrost microbial communities from Stordalen Mire near Abisko, Sweden - III_Bog_N2_1 | ecosystem: Environmental > Terrestrial > Soil > Wetlands > Peat | place: Sweden: Abisko...
GAGACCTGTTCGATAGTTTTCAATCATGACAACGATGGGTGCCTGGTTCAGGCCCATGTAGATGGGAGATATCCAGTTTACGCTCGGGTTATAGGCATCGCGCGGGCCGTATATATCCCACATCTGACCGCCGAGGTCGCGATAATAATGTTTGAATGCGGCCATTGACGCGTGTGGAGTGTAGGGGAAAGACGCCAACGCTCCCGTGGGCGTGAGAGTACCACGATCATCGTTGTGGTTGGGCGCGTGGGGCACATAGCCGTCGGGACCATCGCTGGCAGTTAGTCCCCAGGCGTTTGGCCCGTACCCTTCGAAGTGTTTGGGATCTGCGATCGAATACGCAAGATTGATTCGTGCGATGTTACGGTTGTTATCGAAATAAGAACTGGTGAAGCGATCGTGAAGGCTGTGTGGATCGAATCCCATGTAAGAGTAGTGCGTGAAAAACAGGGGTCCCCCGCTTCCGACACCTACGTCGAGTTTAATTCCATAGTAAGTGTGTCCATTGCCGTAGAGATCGCCCTCAGTACTGCCGGACCAACCTTTGCGGTAGGATGCTGCGCGTTGCGACTGGCCGACCCATCCCGAGTAGTAGAGGCTGGCGGGCACCGGGTGCGTCGGCGATGCAATCCCTAAAAGATAAGTGATCATTACCTCGTTGAATCCGATGAGCGGATGATGAATCTGCCAGCCCCATTGCGGCGACCAATGCCAGTATAAGAAGTTACTCGTTGGCGTTTCGCGATACCAATCCCACTCGACGGTTTCCCAGAGTTGAGTGATGCGGCGGTAGAGAGATTGCTCGGCATCCTTCGATCCGTGGAAGAATTGGCGTGCCGTCAGCAGTCCTTCGATGAGAAACGAAGTCTCGACGACGTCGCCGCCGTTTTCAAACATCCCGAATACGGGCATCGTCTCGCCTGTGCCGCCATTCATAAAGTGTGACCAAGCGCCGTGGTAGCGCGGGGCGTGTTCGAGAAAGCCGACGATTGTTGTCAGACGCTCCACGCCTTGTTCGCGAGTGATGAAGCCGCGGTCGACGCCGACGACGAGTGCCATGATGCCGAAGCCGCTGGCGCCGGTTGCGACGATGCGATCGTCTCCAGGTATATTTTCGCGAGCCATGCCGGAGTGCGGGTCGGCGCCTTCCCAGTAATACTCGAAGCAGGCTTTCTGCAGCATGGTGAGGAGTTCGCTGTCGTTCAACTCATGCGTGGATGCGGAGGCTGCGTTCGAAAATTCGGATTGCCGGTACTGCCAATCGGAAGCAAGGACCTTATATTGGGCGCGGGCGTCCGGCTTGCCCAGAAAGTCTTCATAACGATGAATGCCCGAGAGCTGCATTCCTATCGGCACAAAGTTTTTTGTGTCGGGGTCGCTGCTGAAAGAGCGGTACACAATGTAACGAGCGACTGCGGGACTATCTTCCGCGTCCCATTCGAGTTCGATGTGGCGATCATATCCGGTAACATGCAGGTTCGATGGTGTCGGAAGAGCGGTCGCGGATGGGTCGTCATCGATGCGGATCTCATCGACGATGAGTGTATGCCGTACGTTGTCGGAGCGGCCTTGATAAAAGGTTACGCTCTGCGTGTACTGGGGCTTGAAAGTGTGGATGGAGGCGGTGCGACAGTCGGAGAGCGGGATGCGAACCTGGACCCAGCGGCCTGCCGGTAGATCGCCACTGTATTTCCCTAGATCAAGAGGCTGGCTGAAGCTACCGGGGAATTCGGCACCTTGCAATCCCTCGCGCGCGTTAGAGAGAACGATCATAGGCAGGTCCGCGACAGCGATCGGTTGGGGGGCGAAGATCCAGAAGTAGAGGTTGGCGCCGTCGAGTTGGGGGAAGCGGTTGCGAAAGTCGATGGTCCTTACCTGGGCTAACCATCCACCGTTGGGTGCGGATTGCCATGTCAGGCGGATCGAATTGGGCGGAGTTAAGAATGTCTTTGTTTCGACGGGTAAGTTGCCGTTTTTTTGTTCGAGAAAACTCCGACCGGATGATTGCGCGGTGCTATAGAAATAGTTATCCGAAGTTAGACTATTATCGAAAATGACATGGCGGTAGTAATCCGAATTCGCGAAGGCCATTGCGGAAGAGAGGCAAAAGGTCGCGAGGAGGATGAGATGACGGACAAACATGATGGCCCACGACGTGGCGGCAAAGTAACTCATAACTCGATCCTTTCTCCTCTATTCGGCATGTCCAGATAGTCGGTACGGCAAGCTTTGGTCCGGCGATTGTGCGAGGTGAATATGGCAGGAAAGCGCGCTCGACCGGAAAATCTTGCAGATATCTCCGCGCCAAAGAAGGGGAACCACATGAGTTAGCACCTTTGAGGCAGCTACGAGTATGGAGGCAACTAAATCGCGTTAGTAGAGATCGACGGTTTGTATGAAATACGTTTTTGCCGCCGATGTCAATAGCCGATCCCGGGCGAACCGAAGGATCGACGCTTGCCGCCGCGATTTCGTTGTGCGAGACTGCGCTCGGTGACCCTAAGCAAAAAGAGCAAGACTCGACAAACTAGCGACCCCGCGGAAAGCGCTGCGCGCAAACCCATGAGCCTGAAAAAGCTGGCGGAATATCTGGCTCTTTCCCCGGCGACGGTCTCGCTTGTTATCAACCGCTCGAGCGTGGCGGATTCGATTCCGCAAGAGACCAAAGACCGGATCTTTACTGCCGTCCGGAAATTCAAGTATCGCCCGAACTTTTTTGCCCGCTCACTGCGGACGCAGCGCAGTTTCACGATCGGCGTCATCGTGCCGGAGGTGAGCGACGGCTATTCGGCATCGGTGATGAGCGGCGTGGAAGACTATCTGCTGAACGAGGGCTATTTTTATTTTGTGGCCAGCCACCGGCACCGGGCGGATTTAATTGACGAATATCCGCGGATGTTTCTGGAACGATCGGTGGACGGGTTGATTGCGGTAGATACACCCTGGCATCTGAATCTTTCGGTACCCGTTGTGACGGTGTCGGGTCACAACGAGGTGAAGGGCGTCACGAACATCGTGCTCAATCACCAGAAGGCGGCGGAGCTCGCGCTGAAGCACCTGCTCAATCTGGGACATCGCCAAATCGCTTTTATCAAGGGGCAGGAATTCAGTTCGGACACGGAAGTGCGCTGGAGCAACATCGAGCGGGTTGCGAAACAGCACGGTCTGCAGATGAATCCAAGTCTGGTGACGCAACTGCAGGGGGATTCGCCGTCGCCGGAACTGGGGCACCGCGCCGCCAGGACTCTGTTGGCCTCGGGAGAGCCGTTTACGGCGCTCTTTGCGTTCAACGACATCTCGGCGATGGGAGCGATACGGGCGTTGCGGGAGGCGGGGCGACGGGTTCCCGAAGACGTTTCAGTAGTCGGATTTGATGATATTCCCAGCGCGGCCTACCAGAAGCCGGGGCTGACGACCGTGCGGCAGCCGCTGCGCGAAATGGGACGAGCCGCGGCTGAAATCTTGCTTAAGCGGATTAATCGTCCGGGTTCCGAGTTGCATGAAAAGCACACGGTCGAGCCGGAGCTGGTCATACGGGAAACCACATGCGGAGTCACGGTTGGGCACGGAGTTCGCGCGAAGCAAAGGCGCTAGAGTCCTATCGTTTTTCATACCTTCTTCTCAAATTTCATAGAAAAGCTGGCGATGGGCGGCGAAGAGCGTGCTCCGCTTTGGCGCTTGACGATGGAAATTGAGAAGTGCTATAAGCAAGCGGCGAGAGTTACTAAATCGCTTTTCCAGAGATTTAGTTGAAGATTTGGTATAAGCTTCCCAGATTGCAAGTTTGGCGTTTGCAAAAGCGCTCAGACCAGGAGACTCCATGAGGCGTTCCGTTTTAGCAGTCCGTGTCGTACTGCTGATCGTCAGCATCGTTGCATCGGCCGCGTTGGTACAGGCGCAATATCGAACTTCCATTCAAGGCGTAGTGACCGACGCCACGGGCGCCGTGATTCCAGGAGCCACCCTCACCCTGATCAATCCCGCCACCGGCGAAAAACAGGTCCGCACCAGCGACCCGGCCGGCGTTTTCAACTTCAACGCCCTCGCAGCTGCCGCCGTGTTCCGGTTGGAAGTGGAAGCGAACGGGTTTGAAAAGAAAGTGCTCGACCACGTCATATTGACGCCCGACCAGGCCAACGCGTTGAACGTGACATTGGCGATTGGGTCGGCATCGCAGACCGTCAACGTGGATGCAACGTCAATCCCTGCTCTCGAGACCCAGACAGCTTCAGTCAGCGGAACGGTGTCCGAGAATCAGATTCAGCATCTACCGTCATTCGGCCGTGACGTCACTAAACTCGCACAGTTGGCTCCAGGCACTTTCGCGGACGGTGCGCAAGACGGCGCCGGCGGTCAATACTACACCCAACCCGGGGTCCAGAGCGGGCCCACTCCTTCGGGCGGTGCGGCCGGAATCTTCAAGACTGAAAACCTTGTCGAAGGTTTCTCCAATGGCAACCAGGCCCAGAACAACGGTATTTCGATCGATGGCATCAGCACTACAAGCGCTGTCTGGGGTGGCGCCACCGTCATCACTCCGTCGGAAGATTCCGTTGATGATGTAAAGATTGTGACCAATAGCTACGACGCGGAGGATGGCCGCTTCACCGGAGCACAAGTTCAAATCACTTCCAAGAGCGGCACCAATGACTTCCATGGCAGCCTCTTCTTCACGACTCATCAACCGAACTTGAATGCCTACCAGCGGTATTTCGGCTACGCCACTACTTCGGAGAGGGACAACAATAAGTTCAATCAGTTCGGCGGCAGCGTTGGCGGTCCGATATGGAAGAACAAGATTTTCGCCTTCTTCAACTATGAAACTGTGCGTGAGCCCAATTCGAGTCCTACGGGGACTGGTTGGTACGATACTCCAGCTCTCGCCGCCTTGGCGCCCACTGGGAGCATCGCGTCCACTTATCTCAATTTCCCCGGCAACGCCGTCGTTAGCAGCGGCCTCGTTGCTAACCAGAACTGCGCGACCGCCGGTCTGGTTCAGGGCGTCAACTGCAACGCTGTTGCCGGTGGTTTGAATATCGGCACGCCCTTGAACACTACGCTCTATCCGACGGGTGTAGTTGGTGGGAGCGTGGCTTACCCCAGCGGGGGTATGGACCCCGGCTGGCAGAATCCTTCAATCCCCGGCACCGGCGGGGACGGCAGCGGCGGCCCTGAGAACCTAGGCACGACGGCCGACATAGCGGAGTACAACACCGTGAATCCCACCACCTTCACGGCGGTGCAGTACAACGGTCGTCTTGATGCGGATGTCACCAGCAAAGATCGCATTGGCTTTGCCATCTACTGGGTCCCCCAATCCACCGACGATTACAACGGCAATCGAACGTACGACATCTTCCATCACAACCAGATTAACGACGCCTTTTCGGTCATCTGGAATCACACCTTTTCCCCGACCTTGCTCAATGAAGTACGCGCGAATGCCGCGGGATGGCGCTATAACGAAGTCAAGGACAACCCGCAGTCGCCGCTCGGATTACCGCAAGATAGCATCGGAACCATTGGCAGCATCACGATCGGCGATTTTGGAGGGAACGTCGGCGCCGACCTGGACCAGTGGACTTACAGCTACAAGGACGTCGCGACCAAGATTTTCGGTAGACACACCATTAAGTTTGGTGGAGAGGCGACGCGACTTTTTTATCTAAACGCTTGTTACCCATGCGGCGTACCCAGCTACAGTTTCTTCAACTTGTGGGATTTCCTCAACGATGCTCCTAATCACGAAGGCTATTTGACCGCCAATCCTCATACCGGACTGCCTACTACCCAGCGCCAAGATGAGCGTGAAAACATCCTGGGCTTCTTTGTTCAGGACGATTTCAAACTCCGCTCAAATCTAACCATCAATCTTGGCTTGCGCTGGTCCTACTTCGGCCCGCTCTCCTCCAAACAGAACAATATGTATGTTGCTAATCCGGGCGCAGGCGCGAACTACCTTACGGGGTTGACGGTCAGCACGGGGGATTCCTGGAACGCGCAGAAAAATAACTTTGGCCCTGAAGTCGGCTTTGCCTGGAGTCCGACTAAATTCAACAATCGCCTTGTATTTCGCGGCGGTTACGGCCTCAACTATAACCAGGAGGAAATTGCCATTTCCGCCAATATCAGCGGAAATCCCGGCCTCAGTATTGGCGAATACCTGACACTCGCAACGCCGACTTCACCGAATAATCTCGGCATTCAGTATGGAATTTCGACAGACCCGCACAGCGTCTTTGGGTACCCTGCTAACCCCAATTTTATCCTGAGCTTTGGCTCCAACGGCCTCCCCACCAGCGGTTCGGTCGGTGTGGACGTCTTCCCCCACACCATGCCTACCCAGCGCACGCATCACTATTCGTTCGACATGCAATACGATCTCGGTCACCAGTATGTAATGAGCCTGGGATATCAGGGCAGCTTGTCGCGTGACATCTTCTTCAACGAGAACCCGCTTGCCGTTCCCGCTACCTTGGGCTACGCGCAGAATCCGCAAATCAATGGGGGAGATCTATATAACTCCAACGGACGCGCCAACTACAATGCTTTGCTTGCAGATGTGAAGCATCAGTTCTCGCACCAGTTCATGGCCGAAGCTCAATACACTTGGTCCAAGAGTATGGACACGAGTTCTGCGCCTTACTCGGAGCAGCCTTACCCGTATGATTTAAGTCTCGATTACGGTCGCTCCGACTACAACGTCGCCAACGCATTTAAGCTGTTTGGCATGTGGCAACCGGTCTTCTTTCACGGCAACAGTTGGGTCGATAAGGTTGCTGGTGGCTGGTCGCTCAGTGGCATTCTTAACTGGCATTCCGGATTTCCCTGGACTCAGTTTATCAGTACCTCGGGCGGGAGCCTCTATTGTGCAAACTGCGGTTCTTATAATCTGCTTCCTGCGGCCTACCTAGGCGGAGCTGGCACCGGCACCAGCAACAAAGACTTCGAACAAACCGCAGCGGGTCCCAGCGCAAACTTTCCTTCCGGCGGTGCAGCGTATTTCTCGACGCCAACCTATACACCCTACAGCTGCAATCCAGCCTGCGCCGGAACTTCAGTTCCGCAATCTCCTGGTGTTGCGCGTAATTATCTCACTCTGCCGGGATATAAGGATGTGGACTTGACGATCTCAAAGGGCTTTGGCCTGCCAAAGATGCCGGTCTTGGGAGAGAACGCCAAGCTTGAATTCCGTCTGGACGCCTTCAACGTGTTCAACAATTTGAATTTGAATCCGAACAGCATCTCGAACAATATCGGCAATTCAAACTTCGGCACGCTCTCAAGTGCTCTTGCTGCCCGCGTTCTGTCGCTGGGAGCGCGCTTCAACTTCTAATTTTTTTCTGTTTGTATTCGAGCGCATCCGGATGTCGGGTGCGCTTTTTTCTTGGTTCCCAGGTTTCCTACGAGACTTCTGACGGGGCGTGGCGATCGTCGGAAAGCGTCGGGCTTATTCCACCACCTTTTTCACGATTGTCATCCCGGGCGCAGCGAGGGATCTCTACTCGCACCACAAATTAGGCGTAGGGATCCTTCGCTGCGCTCGCAATTACAAGTCAGCTGAGTTCATTGCGGCTGGAGTAGAAGTCGCCACGCCGCTGTAGGAAAATAAAATCATGAACTCGGTGCGAATGGACAAGTGGCTCTGGGCGGCCCGATTCTTCAAGACGCGGGCGCTAGCGGCACGCGCCTGCGAACTGGGCAGAATTCAATCCAAGGGTCAGCCCGCAAAGGCCGCCCGCGAGGTGCGGGTTGGAGATATGCTGCGCATTACGAACGAGGGCGGCGATTTTCAAGTGGAAGTTCTGCTGCTGAGCGACGTGCGCGGACCGGCCGCGGTGGCGCAAACACTTTATCGGGAGACTGAAGAAAGCCGAGAGTTACGCGCGAAAGTAGCAGCGGAGCGGCGAGCAATGAAACAGTTTGAAGAATTACCGGAAGGCCGCCCATCGAAGCGTGATCGGCGACGAATCATACAATTCCGCGGACGAGTCTGACCGGAGTGAACTCCTCAGGACGATCCGAAATTTAACTTTTCCTTTTCCGAAAAAGGCCATTCGCGCTCAGGCCAGATGAGCGGCCTCCGCGTTCCTGGTTCCTACAGTGAAACCTGTATTGTCCCGGTAATCCAAAACTGGTGATCTAGGTGTTCAAACGCGCTCAAGACGGGCGCGGGGCGAGCAGTCTCTGAGAACCTTGCTACGCAGTGGTTGAGGAAGTAGAAGTCGCCGGCTTCCAACAAGTCCGCACTCAGTCCGAACCTAGTGCATGCAACTGATTTCCGGTTCGGCAGATGTCTCATTGTCTGTTTGCAACGGCAAGAATAGAAGATTTCCGAATCCTGTTGGTGGAGAGCTTATGAGCACAATTTCAGTGAGTACGAAGTCCGTGAAGCTGCCGGATATTCTTGCCAAACACGAAGACCGAATCTTGTCTGATTGGATTCAGGAGATGAGTGCCTCTGTGCGTCGGAGCGATCTGATCAAAGAATCAGACCTGCGCAGTCAATGCGCCCAGCTGATAAGGTTGCTGAAGCAGGCGACGGCCAATGAGGGAGCAAATTTTCAGGCGCCTGCGTTTGACCGGGTGCGCGAGTCGCTCGGCGAGATATCGCGAAGTCGGGCACAGCAAGGCTTTAAGCCATCGGAAACAGCCAAGTTTGTTTTCTCGCTCAAGCCGGCGTTGTTTACGCAGATTCAGACGGAGAGTGCGGGAAACGCGGAAAGTTTGGCCGCGGAATTGTGGTCGACGACGGAACTTGTGGACGCAATGGGCCTCTATACCATGGAGGTTTTTCAGAAGACGCGCGAAGACACGATTCGGCGGCAGCAGGAGGAACTACTCGAACTGTCGACCCCGGTGGTGAAGCTTTGGGATGGAATTCTCGCGCTGCCCATCATTGGGACGCTCGATAGCGCCCGCACCCAAGTAGTGATGGAATCATTGCTGCAAGCGATCGTGCAGAGCAACTCGCGTGTGGCGATCATTGATATAACCGGCGTGCCGACGGTCGATACAGTCGTGGCGCAACATTTACTGAAGACAGTAACGGCCGCCCGTTTGATGGGCGCAGACTGCATCATCAGTGGAGTGCGTCCACAGATCGCGCAGACGATCGTCCACCTGGGCATCAACCTGCTTGACGTTACGACAAAAGCAACGCTGGCGGCAGCATTTGCCGTTGCTCTGCAGCGCCTCGGTGTGACTTTCAATCGCGCAACCCAAAAGACTTAGGAGCATCGCTTTGGAAAAAATTCCAATTCTGAAGATGGGCGAGTTCCTGCTGGTGACGATCCAAGTGGACATGCACGATCGTCTGGCAATGGCACTGCAGGATGACTTAACGCGGGCGATCAGCGAAACCGGCGCGCGCGGAGTGTTGATTGACATATCCAGTCTTGAGATCGTCGATTCGTTTATTGGACGGATGCTGAGTAATATTGCGGCCATGTCGCGCGTCTTGGACGCTGAAACGGTCGTGGTGGGGATGCAGCCGGCGGTGGCGATCACACTCGTCGAGCTAGGTCTATCGCTGCCAGGAGTTCGCACTGCGTTGAACGTGGATGCCGGAATGGACGTTTTGCGTCGGTCGGTCGGCGCGTCCGAGGAGATGTATGGTAGTCGTCTCCACTGAAAACGTGCCGGTGAAAACTGAGCCGGACGTGGTCTCCGTAAGAAGGCGTGTGCGCGAAGTTGCGGCGCAACTCGGGCTAGGCCTGGTCGACCAAACCAAGATCATCACCGCGGCCAGCGAGTTGGCGCGCAACACGATCATTTATGGCGGCGGAGGATCGATGCAAATCGAAACCTTGAACGGGCCTCGAGTGGGGTTGCGTTTGACATTCGAAGATCAGGGGCCTGGCATTCCTGACGTCGAACTGGCGTTGCGCGACGGCTTCACTACCGGCTCAGGCCTGGGTCTCGGGCTGGGCGGTTCGAAGCGGCTGGTAAACGAATTTGCGATTGTTTCGCGTCCTGGTGAAGGCACAAGAATCACGATTACCCGTTGGAAGTGAGTGCAGCTGCAAGTGAGTGAAGCAAGTGAAAGAAGAATGACAGGCCCAATGTTTATTGATGTCACAGAGTCAAGTCAGACCGGGGAGACGCGCCGCAGAGCTCTGGAGTATGCCGAAGATTTAGAGCTAGGAGAAATCCGTTGCGGGGCGGTAGCGGTTGCAGCCACGGAAATGGCAACCAACCTGGTGAAACATGCGGGCAGCGGAAAAATGTTGCTGCAACCTGTGCGAGAAAATGGGAGGAGTGGGCTTCGCCTGATCGCCGTCGATCGTGGGCCAGGAATTGACGATATGAATCGGGCCTTGGAAGATGGTCAATCGACGGCTGGAACGATGGGGACTGGCTTGGGAGCGATCCGGCGTCTTTCTGATGTTTTTGAAATTTACTCCGCTCCGGGCGCGGGAACCGTGGTATGCGCCGAATTCTGGGAAGGAAAAGAGAATTATTCGGCGAAGAAAACGATTCAGGTAGGAGCCGTCTCGGAACCAATCACAGGAGAAGAAGTTTGCGGCGACGGATGGGGTATTCGACATTTTGCCGACTCGCTGGTGCTGATGGTGGTGGACGGACTTGGACACGGCATTCTCGCCGCAGAGGCCGCTCGCGAAGCGGAAAATGTTTTAGCGGTCGCCACCGATTCGGCTCCCCGCTCTATTTTGCAAGATACTCACGCTGCCTTGAAAAAGACTCGGGGCGCTGCGATTGCAGTGGCGCGAATCAGACCGGACATCGGGATTGTAACCTTCGCGGGGATCGGCAATATCGGAGGTTCGATTGTCTCTCCGGGATTTTGCCGGGGTATGGCGTCACACAACGGTACGGCTGGACACCAACTTCCGAAAATTCAGGAGTTCACCTATCCGTGGAATTCGAACAGCATCCTGGTGATGCACTCCGACGGTCTGGCGTCACGCTGGGATCTAGAACGCTACCCTGGAATTTGGGGCAAGCACTCGAGCCTTATCGCGACGATTCTCCATCGAGATTTCAATCGCGGGAGAGATGATGTAACGATTGTTGTGGCTAAGACAACGTGATTGTGTCTTCACATGGCGCTTAACTTGTTCAATTTCGATATTCGCTACGAACATGATGTAGTACTGGTGCGTCAAAAAGCGCGCACCATCGCAGCCGCGCTGAAGTTTGATGCCCAGGATCAAACCCGCATTGCTACTGCCGTTTCTGAGATTGCCCGTAATACATTTCAGTATGGCGGCGGCGGACAAGCGGAATTCAGCATCACCGAAAAAGGCCAGGACAAAGTGCTGTTGGTCGCCTTGCGCGATAAGGGCACGGGGATTGCAAACCTGGACGAAATCATGGGAGGTCGCTACGTCTCGCAAACAGGGATGGGACTTGGAATGATTGGGGCGAAGCGGCTGATGGACGACTTCAGGGTCGAGACCGATCCAAGTCGTGGCACGTCAGTTTTTCTCGGGAAACAAATTCCGCACCGTTTTACGCGTTTCAAGCCCGAGGAACTGGAAAGGGTACTGTCCAGCGTAGAGCGTGCGTCGCAGGATCCTTTCGAGGAACTGCGATTGCAGAACAAGGAACTCTTTAGCACTTTACAGGAGTTGCGCTCGCGTCAGGAGGAACTGGCACAACTGAATCGTGAACTCGACGAGACGAATCGCGGAGTCGTCGCGCTCTATGCCGAACTCAACGACAAGGCCGACTTTTTGCAGCGCGCGTCAGAACTGAAGAGTCACTTTTTATCGAATATGAGCCACGAATTCAGAACACCTCTTAACTCGATTGCCGCCCTGAGCCAGATTCTGTTGGACCGGCTGGATGGCGATCTTTCCGAGGAGCAAGAGAAGCAGGTGCGGTTCATCAGGAGTTCGGCGCAAGATTTGACCGACTTGGTCAACGATCTTCTGGATCTCGCGAAAGTGGAAGCGGGGAAAGTAGCGATTCGTGCTTCAACTTTTAATGTCGAAGGACTTTTTGCCGGGTTACGCGGTATGTTGCGACCGTTGCTGAGCCAGAACTCATCCGTAAATCTGGTTTTCGAAGACGTTATCGATATTCCGGACCTCTATACGGACGAGGCGAAGGTCTCACAAATTCTGAGAAACTTCATTTCCAATGCGCTGAAATTCACAGAACGTGGTGAAGTTCGAGTCTCTGTAAGTCGCGGCCATGACAATACAGTAGTGTTTGTTGTGTCTGATACCGGAATTGGAATTGCGGAAGACGATCAAGAGCGCATCTTTGATGAATGGATTCAGGTGGACGGCCATCGGCAAAAGTCGGTAAAGGGGACTGGCTTGGGCCTGCCGCTGTCTCGAAAGTTCGCGCAATTGTTGGGCGGAAACGTCTATGTCAAGAGTCAGGTTGGAATAGGGTCGACATTTTTTGCCGCGATCCCAGTGAACTTCAAAGGGCCCACGGAAGTCGTCTATGTCCCCGAAGTGAAACGCGACTTAGACAATACTAAGACGCCCGTGTTAATAGTGGAAGACAACCGCGAGGCGTTGTTCGTATACGACAAGTACTTAAAAAACACTCCCTTTGAGGTGGTGCCCGCTAAGAACTTGAGAGAAGCGCGAGCGGCTCTTCGAGATCTCCGCCCAGCAGCGATTGTGCTGGACGTCCTGTTGCAGGGGGAGCACTCATGGGATCTCTTACAAGAAATAAAGCAGAATCCCGTCACTCGGGGTATTCCGGTCTTTGTGGTTACCGTAGTGGATAACCGGGACAAGGCTCTCGCTCTGGGAGCCGACGCTTTTTACGCCAAGCCGGTAGATCGAAGTTGGTTGATCGAGCAGCTACAGCGCGTTGCGCACCGGCAAAGTGGGCGACAAGTATTAATCATAGACGATGATGAAGCTTCTCGATATGTTCTTAAGACCGTTTTAGGGCAAGCGAAATTTTCGTTTTCTGAAGCCGTAGGAGGAAATGAGGGTCTCCTGCGAGCCAACGAGAAAGTTCCTGACTTAGTCATTCTCGATCTGGCTATGCCGGACTTGTCGGGATTTGAAGTGCTTAGCAAACTCAAAGAGAATCCGCGAACTGCGGATATTCCGGTGATTATTCACACGTCGAAAGTTCTGGAACCCGAGGAACGGTCGCTCCTCAGTCGCGCCGTGGCCGTGATTTCAAAGGGGCCGAAGTCGCGAGAGCTATCGGCATGCTTCTCCGATGCTTTCAGCAAGGCAGGCTTTCCTATTCCACAGGAGAATGAGGCGAGACATGTCTGAATCGACCGCGGTGCAGGCGCTAGCACGGTCGAAGGCGTTCGGAGTCGACCCAGTCGGCAACAGGTCCTTCAGAATTCTTACGGTGGATGATAACGAAGCCTTGCGGTATACGATTGTGCGGTCGTTGCGCGATGCCGGTTTTCAGGTAATCGAGGCGAAGACGGGTCAAGAGGCACTTTCGTTTGCTACGCAAGGTCCAGACCTGATTACGCTCGACGTGAATCTTCCGGACATGAGCGGGTTTCAAGTTTGCCGTCAGCTGAAGTCCGATCCAGCTACGAATCACATACCAATCTTGCACGTGTCAGCCACATTCATCGACTTAGAATCTCGGGTGCAGGGTTTAGCGGGCGGTGCCGACGCATATCTAGCAGAACCAATCGATCGCGCTGAACTGGTTGCCACGGTGGGCGCTTTGCTCCGTCTTAAGCGGGCGGAAGCGTCGGCTAAGAAGGAAGCGGAGACCTCGAAGGCGGCGCGAGAGGAGTTAGCTCAACTTAACGCCACCCTTGAACTGCGAGTTAGCCAAAGAACCGAAGAACTGAAAAACGCAAACGAGAGTCTTCGCGAATTGTCTGCTCGCCTCTTGCAGATGCAGGATGAAGAGCGCAGACGTATAGCCCGCGAGTTACATGATAGCGTAGGTCAGTTGTTGGCTGCCATCAGCATGAATCAG
>Ga0302274_10003531_pt1 | contig 13872 bp, 13 predicted proteins | sample III_Bog_N2_1_FD_198755 | JGI IMG/M metagenome (GOLD analysis project Ga0302274, IMG submission 198755) | Peat permafrost microbial communities from Stordalen Mire near Abisko, Sweden - III_Bog_N2_1 | ecosystem: Environmental > Terrestrial > Soil > Wetlands > Peat | place: Sweden: Abisko...
GGTGATGCCAGCCACGCCACTTGCGCACTTCATAGTCCGCCATGCCCAGTTGACTCTTGGCATCCTCAAAGGCGCGTTCGATCCAATGCCGCTGCCCCTGCATATACGCCAGCTCCTCATCGCTCATTTCCTTGGGCGCGTTCGTCCACGAAACCTTGAGTTCGCCGTCCTCCTTCTCGCGGACCACCAAGCGTCGCGCCGTCGCCTGCGCACCGCCGTCTTCCCACACCCAGACCGCGCACACCCAGACTCTGGCCCGCAACGTTCCCTTGGTGGTCTTGCGGATGACCATCTCCCGCGCATGCCTGGCAAAGTTTGCCTTGAGCAAATCCGGCAGCTTGTGGCGCTTGGCCTGGGCGTTCCCAGCCTGATGCACTGTTTCTGGTCGTCCTCGATTTGCCTTCCGCTCCGGCATATAGGGCTGGGGGTCGGCGTCCCACACACAAGCGCACAGGGAGGCGTCCAGCATGTAGTAGAGACCCATCTGCTCCACCGCCGCGCAAAAGTCGTGGCTGCAACCATACGCCGCATCCGCAGACACCCATTGAAATTGCAGCCCGCGGGACCTGGCCGACTTCACCATTTCCAAGGCCAATTCCAATTTGGTGCGATGCTGGCGCTGATCCTCCGGGATTTGCGCCTTGTCGCAACGCTCGGCGGATTGCACCCATGCCTCCGGAAGAAACAGTCGAAAATCCACCACCGTGGCCTTGTCCCCAAGCCCCAGGCAAGCAAAGACACCCAACTGGCAGTTCTCCTTCTTGCCGAGCCGGCCGCAATACTGGCGCTGGACGCCAACGGAACGATCGCCCTTTTTGACGAAGCTCGTTTCATCGATCAAGAGCGCGCTGTGGCGGTTTCCCCCAAGGAGGCCATTGGCCTCGTCCGCCACTTGGGCCATGAGTTTGTCCTGCGACCAGGGCGAGTCACTGAGCAACTGTTGAATGCCTTGGTAATTACTGTCCGGAATGTCCCCGTGAATGCACTCCATGTTCTTACGCCGATAAGTCCCCAACAGCCCGGACAGGTAATCGGAGGCGTGCGAACTAACGTCCTTGCCGCGAATCAGGAAATGATCGGAATAATCGGCCATGAAGCCCAAAAGTCGCTTGCCAATGTGGCGCAGGCTTTGGAGAGCATTTTTAGTTGGCGCAGTGTTCTTTGCGCCTGGCGGTTTAGGTTTTTTGGAATTTTGTGTCGGCGTTTTTGCCCAGCCACAACGAACGAAAGAAATCTATCCCGCACGGGCGGAATTTGCAACTAAAATGCGTAACAAAGTAGAATTAACCCGTGCCGTGCGGGGTCAGGGGCCATCGTACCCGCGTGGGTTCACCGGGTGGCAGCCGCCATCAGTTGTTGTTCCAAGACCGGTGGCAAATAGCCGAGCGCCGTGGTTCCGAGGGAAAATATTTGGGAAAATATTTGCGAGTGACGCAGGCGGATTTTAGGAGTACCATGACGTGCAAACGGAGGACATTCTTATGCTGGCGCTGAATCTGTGAATCCGTCAGACCGGCTGGTGAACGGTGATCCCTCGCCAGCAAGACAGTCGCCACCTCAACCGGTCTTAACGGCAGTCATCCGCAGCGAGGTGTTGCAGCCGCCCCTTCTTTTCACCCCCGACAAAGTCATGAAGAATAATGGCGACATCCGGCGTTTTGGCCTGTTCGTACTGAGCCGCCTCCGCACCGCGGGTCACCCAATGATTTTCCCGGTCCCAAGTGGCAACCATTGCTTGCTCGGGACTGCCGTGCGTGACCGGCTTAAGCTTGAAACTCGCGATGAAGGCCCCGGCAGTGTCGAGCCAGAGATCGTAGGTTTTGCCCGGAAGGAGATCGGCTTCGACGACGGCTACCAGCTCCACCGAACGGTTGAGGAAGTAATGTTTGCCCGGGTCGCACACATAAGCCACAGACTGGCCATTGCCCAGATCCGCCACCAGGGTGGTGGAGTCCCACACGCCCGTAAAGAGCCCGTAGCCCTGCCTGGCGCGGGGACGATGAATGCAAACGAGCGATTTATCGGCGGGCGGAGCCGCAGGGGCCAGCGTGGATGCCTGCATCAACCGGCTGGGGTCCGAATAGGGCGATGCGCACCCGGTGAGGAAGCATAAACCCAACGCGGCCAACAGCATGGATGCACGATATATAATAGTTTTCATACTATAATCACATTATTCTGAACGCTGATTCTTAAATCAGTTTACCACGTAAATCACGGGATTACCGACTCTGGTGACGTTCTTTATTGGTTAATGGGACAACCTTTGAGATGTTGATTAAAACCCGCTTGACATCCAAGCTATTTTTAGCAATTTTTTAACCGTGATCACCTTGATTCTGGACGACGGTCTGAACCATGCATATATAGAGGATGCCCGGCCCTCGCCAATCGTCCCGGCTTTTACGCAGTTTTGCATCACCAGAAACAAGCTGCCGGCATTGCCTGGCGGCATCGAGAGGCCGGTGGCGACAGCAAATGCCAAGGCCATGCACGCCAGCAAATTGCATGTCGTCATCTTCGCCGCCATCATTGGCTTGTTCTGCGTTGCTTTTCTTTCTGTGCAAGCCCAGGACGTCCAATTGGAGTCTGGAAATCTCACCTTTCTGCGGGGCGAAACCGCCGTCTGCGTCAAATATGTCTATGATGGCATGCTCATCGGAACGAATAACGAGGCGGATTACATCAAGTACAAGGTTGCCTTCTTCAATAAAAAAGAACCTGGCAAAGGTGAAAAGTGGCTGGCTGGCTGGATCAACGACCGCACCGGGCGTTATCAGCCAAGCTTTGAGCGGCGGCTTAACAAGGTTCTGGTTCGGAGGACCATCACTTTTGGCAGCAGCCAGAAGGACTCTAAATATACAATGATCCTAAAAACCTTGGTGACGGAACCCGGCTGGGCGGGCTGGGCTTTTATTCACCAGGAATCGTACATTGATGCGGTGGTCACGTTTGTGGAAAGCGACAAACCGGACACGACCCTGGCCACGATCAGCATAAAACACGCCCCCGGCAATGGCTATGATTACGATCCCGCGGGACGCATCGAAAACACCTATGCCGCATGTGGCGCGGGACTGGGTGACTTCCTCTGGAAAAAAGCTCTTAAATAGAAAGCCTCGTTGAAACCTCTTTCCATATTGGTGAGCGGCTGGGGACTGCACCTTACACGCCTTCACATTAACGGCCAAACTCGGGAGAAATGGGCGCGATTCGCGAAGGTAGCGCGGATTGGCAATCCGCTAAAGCGTCAAAATGCCAAGGCCGGACGAAAAACATGAGCCGTTCCTTTGGGGGATTTTGAAATCTCCAACCCTCCCCACCGTTCAACGCCCTGCCAGCTGCCAGCCGGCGATATAGCCGATTACCAATCGGCGCTTCTTCCGCAGGAGATGAGTGCAAGGTGCAGCCCGGGGCATGCCGTGTCTCGGAGATCAGAAGTCCGGGACCGGGACAGAGCGAAAAACAACGTCAAGGGGCGTTTGCGTCGGCCTTGGGCTCGTCGATAGCTGGTCCACGGTGTCCCCCTTCTTCCGGGACCATTCCAGTGCTTTTCTTAAATAATAAAGACCGGCGGGCTCGGTCGGAAAATACTCATGCGTCACCACAGCGGATTTGGGGATCACAATGACATTGGGTCCAATGCCATTCTTGTACCGCCGTGGAACGTTCTCATCCCGCACGCCGGCCAGCGAATGGGGGTCTGACTCCAGAATAACGCTGACCATTCGATTGAGATTAATGGCCTCATAAAACCGGCGGTTACCTTTGCCCTCCCAGAGTTCCTTCGCCAAACTGCCATAGGGGTTCACGGCGGCGCTGGGTTTGGAAGCCAGGGAAACCAACGCGTCCAAACCCGGGAACCCCATGCTGCGCGCCAGATACGATCCTCCCGCCGTTGGCACCAGTTGTATCAGGGAAACGTTGGAAAAAAGTGTCCGGTCATCCGCGATGATGACGGCCATTCTAAAACCGATGGCGGAATAGGAATAAGTAACCACCGTCACATCTCCGGCAGGGACGTCTTGCGGCTGGACACGTTCGATCTCGCTTCTGAGCGCCTTCATCTCACCCACAAAATCCCCCGCCACTTGTTCGACCGGCCGATGGTAATTATAAGAATACAAAAGGACATTATACTGACCGCGCCATTCCGTGAGAATTTTCATCATCTCCGTCGGATCATCCGTCGCCCCATGCAGAAGCACCACGACGGGCTTGTTCCGACCGATTTGCCCGGATGACAAAAAGACAATCTTGTCTTTGCGCTCCAGAACCTGGCGCATGATCCCAAGTTGCCCTTCCTCCAGGAGCGAGGTGTCGGCAGGGGCGGTCGCGCAACCAGCCAGAACGACAGCCGCAATCACGGCCACCAGAATTTGGACCATTTTCTTCCCGGAAGGCTCCTCGTTTAAGCAGGGCATTTAGGCAGACTCAATGTTTATCCAGTGCGGCCGGGCGTAGCAACTTCTTTATGAATTATTTATGGATTGGACTTGCCTGTTCCGGTGTCCGCGTGTAATGGTGGACGCCTGCACGACTCAGGCATGCTAATTCTGGACGGGCACAACCTTTCCATTGAAGAAGTCTGGCGGATTGCCCGCCTCCAGACCCCGTGTGCATTGGCCTCCCAAGCGCGTCCGTTGCTCGGTCGCAGCCGCCAATTGGTGGAGTCTTTGGCGGCGCAATCCCGGGCCATTTACGGAATCAACACTGGTTTCGGCCCTTTGAGTGGTTTCCGCGTCAGTCGCGAGGGCCAGCAACAGCTTCAAATCCACCTGCTGAATCACCTGACCGTCGGGCAAGGCGCGCTCTTTTCCGAGACCGAAACGCGCGCCATCATGCTCGCGCGCGCCAATACACTGGCCCGGGGCTATTCGGGAATTCGCGAGGAATTAATTGACCTGCTGCTGGCAGTTTTGAACAAGAACCTGCTGCCGGAAATTCCCAGCGAAGGTTCCGTCGGCGCGAGCGGTGATCTGGTTCCCCTGGCGCACATGGCCGGATTGCTGACCGGCTCCGGCCATGCGGTGTGGAACGGGGAACGGCTCCCGGCGAAGGAAGCCTTGCAACACGCCGGCCTGGCCCCGGTCGTCCTGCAATGCAAGGAAGGGCTGGCCCTCGTCAACGGGACTTCGGCAATGACTGGCCTGGCAGCTTTGTCGGCGCGCGAGGCGGAAAAACAATTGCACTGGCTGGAACTTTTGACGGCCTGTTTGTTTCAAGTGCTGGGCGGGGAGCCCGAGGTTTTGTGCCAGCAAATCCACAAGGCGCGCGGTTTTCGCGGCCAGTCGCTGGTTGCGCGGCGCATTAGTGACTCACTCCGCACGCACCCCGGTTTTGCGAAACGCATCGCGGAACACGAGTGGGGTTCGCAACCCAAGCCCGTGGATGGCGGCGCGGAAATTCAAGACCCGTACTCGCTGCGGTGCGCCCCGCAAATTCTGGGCGCATTTCAGGAGGCGCACTGGCATGTTGAGCACATGATCACCCGCGAGCTCAACGCCAGCACGGACAATCCTTTGGTTTTCCCGGACACGGGAATGGTCATTCACGGAGGCAATTTTTACGGTCAACAGATTGCCATGGCCAGTGATTACGAGCGCATGGGCCTGATCACCCTGGCCCTGCTCGCGGAACGGCAAATTGAACGGCTGGTAAACTGGCGTTACAGCCGCGGCCTGCCGCCGATGCTGGCCGGGGCGGCTTCCGGCTTGAACTCCGGTTTCTCCGGCGCGCAACTGCTCGCCACGTCCCTCGCGGCCGAGGCGCGCCTGCTCGGCACGCCCGCCTCCATTCAAACCATTCCCACCAACGCAAACAATCAGGATATGGTCAGCATGGGCTGTATCGCCGCCAAAATGACGCGCACGATGCTGCCCTTGCTCTGGAAAATTCTGGCCATTGAAGCCCTGGCCGTCACCCAGGCCGCCGACCTGCGCGGGTCCGAATTTGTTCCCGGCGGCGATTTTCAAAAGCTTCGCGAACTCATCCGCGGCGTTTCACCACGGCTCGAAAGCGACCGTCCGTTGAACGAAGACATTCAGCGGGTGACCGCCTTGCTGCAATCGGAGACCGCGCAACAAGACTGTCTCCAGCCCAAAACGGACGCGCATGAAGAGTAAAGTGGATGTATTGATCATCGGGGCCGGACCGGCGGGGGCAACCGCCGCCGCCCTGTTGCACGAGCAGGGTTTCGCCGTGCTCGTGGTCGAGAAACAAGTTTTCCCCCGGTTTGTCATCGGCGAGAGCTTGCTGCCGCACTGCATGGACCTGCTAATGGAGGCCAAATTGTTGGAGGCGGTGGAGGCGCGCGGTTTCATGCACAAGGCCGGCGCGGTGTTCTGGCGCGGCCAGGAAACCTGCAATTTTGATTTTTCCAGCCAGTTCACCGCCGGTTGGAAATACACCTACCAGGTTCCGCGCGCTGATTTTGACAAAACCCTGGCCGACGACGTCGCCGCCCGGGGCGTGGAATTTCTATATGGCCATGGCGTGACCGGCATCACTTTCCATGAAGCCGGCGCCAGCGTCACCATCGAGTCACAAGATAGACCGGCCAGATCGGTGGCCGCGCGTTTTGTTTTGGATTGCAGCGGGTACGGACGGGTGCTGCCGCGCCTGCTGAACCTGGAAAAGCCGACCAGTTTTCCGAAGCGCGAGGCGCTGTTCACCCATGTCACCGGTGACCAACGACCCGCGGGCCAGGAGGCCGGGAAAATCTGGGTCTGCCAGCATCCGGCCGGCGCGTGGATTTGGATCATTCCTTTTTCCAACGACAGGACCAGTGCGGGAGTGGTCGCGACCCCGGAATTTTTTGCCGCCCATCCTGGAGCGACGGACTCGGTCTTGCGCGAAATCTTACTATCCGAACCCAATGCGGCGAGGCGATTGGGCGGGATTGAATTCGTCATGCCCGCGCAACGGATCACCGGCTATGCGTGTGCCGTCACAAGCCTCCATGGTCCGCATTTTGCGCTGGCCGGGAATGCCACCGAGTTTCTCGACCCCATTTTCAGTTCCGGGGTCACGCTGGCGCTGGCGTCGGCCAATCGCGCGGCCAAAACCATCGCCCGCGAGTTGCGCGGTGAAAAGCCGGACTGGCAGACGGAATATGCCGATCACGTCATGCAAGGCATCAACACCTTTCGCGCTTATGTGCATGCCTGGTATGACGGTTCCCTGCCGGAGATATTTTTCGCCGCGCAGGCCAATCCGGTTGTTATGCGGCAAATCTGCTCCGTGCTGGCGGGCTATGTGTGGGACAAATCGAATCCGTATGTCGCCCAGGCCAGCCGGGCCCTGCCCTTGCTGGCAAAAATCTTGAGTTCAAAAATCCGGGCGGCGGGCACCTGAATTCCACCCCAAAAAAGCCGGCGAACCGCATCTTTCATTGCCAAGTCGAAGGAAATGACCGGCGATTTCTCAGCAGGACAGCCGGTCCAATTTGTTTGGATTAATAATGAAATTTTAAAAAATCAATTGTTTGCTTGTGACTGGCCAGCCACGCATTAGACTCAAGTTGAATACGATATGAAAAATCATTTGCCTTGGTTGCTGGCTGTGCTGGCTGTGTTTTATTTCCGGCTGCCGGCGGCGGGCAGCGATCAAAACCTGCCGGAACCGGAAAATATCGGGACAATTTATTATTTCGATTCCAGCACCAATTCCCTGGTGGCTTTGGAAAAGGAAATCGCCACCGCGAAACGAGAGGGCTGGCCCAAACAAAAGATCATCGTTCAAGTTGCGGGTGGAAAAGCCGATTTGCGATTGAAAGCTGATCAAAAGATGGAATTTGTAGTGAGTCTGGCCAACGGGGTTGACCCCGGAAAATATCAATTAATTGCCTTTGAAACCAAAGATGGAAACCGGCAGGCGATAACAATGGAAGCGACCTGGACCGGCAAGAAAGCCAATCCAGTTTTCCACCCGTTTAACATCCGAAAATTTGGCGATGCTTATAAATTAACTCCGTCACCCGCGCTTCCGTCCGGAGAATATGGTTTTAGCCCCAATGATTCCAATGATGTTTTTTGTTTTGGTGTGGATGCTGTCCCGGACGGCGGCAAAAAATAAATCTGTATTTACTTGATCGCCATGACTTGGGGATCCTCATTCCGCAGTCCGTGCTTCACGAGCACACGCAACAGTTTGATGCTGTAAGGCGAGGTGGAAGCCGCCCCCAGAAAAATGCGGCCCATATGTTTGTTGATATGCGGAAAAGCCAGCTTCATCAGCAAATTATGGCGTAATTTTTCCCCGACGCTGAAGGAGGTAAAGAGGCGGCCATCGTAGAAATAGCTCACAATTTCATGCCAGATGGTCAGGTGATGGGTGACTTCAGCTTGATAATCCTGGAAGGCTTTCGGCGAACCTTTCTTGATGGCGTCGGCCAGCGCAAAAGCGCCGCGCATTCCGATGAAAAGGCCGCTGGAAAACACCGGGTCGATAAATCCCGCCGTATCCCCGACCAGCGCCCAACCATCTCCGAACATGCGGCCGGAGGTGAGCTGGTAATTCGTATATTCCATCACAGGCGTAAGGCGCTTTGCTTCGCCGGCCACCAGACACAGCCGGGAGTCCTGTTTCAAAAGGTTGTCGTAGCGTTCCTCTTTCGTCGCGCCGAACGCTGGCAAAAATTCGGTGCCGATCACTATGCCAACCGAAACGCGCCCCGGGAGGGGAATCCGCCAGCTCCAGCCATGATCCAGACGCGTCGAGTGAACGTAGCCATCCTGATACAATTTTGTGGCATCCACATGCGCAAACATGGCGGTGTCCTTGCGACCGCCTTCCCGGCAGGGAATGTCGAGCAATTTGGGCAGCAGGCGCACGCGGCCCGTTGCGTCCACCAGCAAGTCCGGCTGGCCGGTAAAAAAACCATCCTTTCGGGCAAGCGTTTCTGAATCCAATTGGACGCGATCCGAATGGCCCACCCGCAGCACCCCCGCATTCATGTCAAAAACCGTGACCCCGGCTCTTTGCGCATTGGCCAGCAACGTTGCCTCAAATTGAACACGCGGCACATTGTAGGCATAGGGAGGAAAGGAACCGCAAAAGTCCTTGAACGCAAAGGGAAAGTCGGAATGGTCGCCGATGTTGAAGCAAGCGCCCGGTTTGTATTGGCTGTAGGCGGCTACTTCGTCCTCCACCCCGAGTTGACGGAGCATTAGGACGATGGCCGGAACGAGGGACTCGCCGACCAGCAAAGGCGCGATGCGGGGACGATGGAACATGGCCACCTTCAAACCCGCGCGGGCCAGCAGCGTGGCCAGGGTGCAAGCCGCCGGACCGGCTCCCAGAATGGCGACTGTGTGAATTTTGCCGGCCCGGTCCTTAGATGATTTCATGGATGTATAATAATGGTCGTCCGCAAAAAAACAATGGCTCGATTTACCAGCCGGGGGCTGTCCGCCGGGGACCGTTTTCTACTTTTTCCCCGCCAGGACCATGCGGAAACACAAGTGATGCCGCTGGATCTGATAGTTCCCCAACCCGGCCTGCCCCGCCAGGTTTTCCAGTTCGCGCAAGGTGAACGCCGCCCGGCACGAGTGCGGCGCGTCATGCTGGAATATCTTGCTGCGGACCAGCGTCCGTGCCAGCAATTCGGTCAGCCAGATCGCGCCCCAGTTTCGCCGCAAATCATTCACGATATATCCGACACGGGCGAGACCATGAATGCTCCGCAAAATCGCGGCGGCGTCCGCCGAAATAAAGTGATGCAAGGCCAGGGAACACAGCACGATGTCGAAATTCTCCGGCGGATAAGGCAGGGACCGCAAGTCGTGCCGGGCGAATTGTATTTCCGGCCAGTCGCGCGAGTGCGCTTCCGCGATTTCCAGGACTTTTGGGTTGACATCCACGGCGGTGACGGACACGCCCAGCTTTCTTTGGCGCGACCACGCCACAATCGCGCGCGGGATGTCAGCACAACCGGTTCCAAGGTCAAGAATGCTCAGCGATTTGGCCGGCGTGGAACCGAGCAGCCATTTCACGTATTCCAGCATCAATTGATATCCGCCCAAACGGCGGTTCAATTCCGCGAGCAAGTGCAATTCTTCACCCAACAATCCGACGTCGAGGCCGGGCTGGTCGATCAATTCCCGTTCGTTCGGATCAAAACGCCGGGTTGGTGCGAATATGTTCATGCCCTCAGATATAAATCTATGCTCTGAAAGGCTAACGGTCGGTGGCGACAAATGCAATCTACACTCGGTTAAAATTGCCACTCCATCCGACGTTAGCGCACATCCGCGAGAAATTTAGTGGAGTAAGCGTAATGGAAGAGGGCGGATTGAACCGACCGCAGTTGTCGGTTCCGCTCTTGCACTTCGCTCCTCATCAAACCGGACGGGCGGTTTTCCCGCATCCGGCTTTCCGGAGGTCATTCACTCGCATTGCTTCTACGCCCGTGCCCACGTTCAAGCCGCCCGTGTGGGCAACTGATACAGGCCGTGACGTTCGCGGAGAACTTCGCGGGGGTTATCCACCCATCGGGCTTGGCGACATCCCCGTTTGCGCCAGAGCCATCGTTGCAGCCGGTTGGCCGCATACTGGTTGAGCCGGTCAAAGACCCACGTGCTGTTTCTGAACATGAAGTTCGTGGTCGGCTACCGCAGTGCAGACGGCATCTCCCTGCGGTTCGGGCAGCAGGTCAATAAGCAGTCGGTGCCGGGAATTGAGGGGTTTCCAGAGCCGTCAGGCAATCCTCCAGCACGTCCTGAACATTAAACGGCCAGAGCGTGGTGGGGACGAGCATCCATTGATAAAGTCCTTGCAGCGGTCGAACCGTGGACGCGTCCAGCTTTGCGATGGCAGCATGATAATGGAGGAGCGCTTCCCCGGCCCACTCCGCCCGGTCAAAAGCGCGGGTCTTGAGTTTTTCAATGTCAAGATTCAGGGCGGTTGTCATGTGCTACTGTGGTGGCAAGCATATCCCGGCATAGGAGCAAATCCAAGTGCCGAGAAATTTGGAGGGAAAATCGGCAAAAAAAGACGGACAGAATTACACTTACCAGCGGGCTGAACGACAAGCCTTGTCATTTGTTTTTCTTCGCGGTGATTCGCTTTTGGGGCTCATTGATTTTTTAAGCATTTTACTGGCAAAAACGATTCGGTTCCAGACCCGTTGTTACGGAACAACCCGCGCGTCATGGGTGCTTTTGGTGTTGCAGCAGCAGCAGCGCGCGGTCGGCCGCCTCGGCGTGGGCCTTTACTTGGCGATGCCTCCTGGCGGAGTCGGTGGTTGATAGGGCTTGCTGGCTGGTTTTGATTCGCCCCCTGACAGCGAGGCCGGTTTCCTCCTTGAGCAATTGCCGGTCGGTAACGATTTTTTCTGAAGGCTTTTTGACTGATGACCTGACTTTGCCGGGAAAAAAATAAAAAATGAAATGGTTTGAACCTATTTGTTTTTCCAGCATCCTCTGGCTGGAACGCATGATTTCGCTGTTCGTTTAGGGTTGGCAGAGAGGTTTTGCCCATGGCGCGGTCTGGACAGCGACTCCCAAATGGCCCGTAACACTTCTGAGCGCCTGGGTGAAGGCGTATAAACCTTGTCACCACGAGGGCCGGACGCAAGTCCGGCCTTCTGCTCTATCAGCTTGCTTTCAATTCGCTTTCCACCGCCTTAGCCTGAATCTTCCCAGCGAGTTCAACCAGTGTCGCCTTGGGAATCCGTTCGCTGAATTCCTCTTTGAGAGATTGCCGGTCGGCAAGCTCTTCTGCAAAAACCTCGCGGTTCATCGCCTCTTTGGCGCAAACGAGGAATTTGTCCTGCGGCACAATTTGAACCGGCTCGTTCAACTGGCCCCAAAAGACTTCCATGGCATTTTTGGATGCCCACCAAGGATAGCCGTATTTCGCCTTGGCTTGGGCTACGGCCATCTTTCCAGCGTCGTCGGGTGTGGTGACAGCCCCATTTTGAGACGGAGCCGCCAGCGGAAACGGCACAACGTTCGTTGCAGGCATCGTGAATACCACCTTCTGCGCCATGTCTGTTGAATGCTGATCTCGCAGGTGGCCGTAGGTTTTCATGGCCAAGGCACCGCCGTCTTTGTGGCCGAGCCAGCGGGAGACGGTGGGAACGTCCACGCCGGATTCAATGCAACGCGTGGCGAATAAATGACGCAGATCGTGATGAGTAAACCGGGTGATCCCCAGTTTTTTGCAGGCAGCGTCAATGGATTTCTGGCATTCCCGCACGGTCATGACCGGCTGGTTTGACCATTGCTGTTCATCTTTTTCGGAATGAAGGCGCTCAAGCAAGCGGCGCATGTCTGGAATCATTGGAATGATGCGAACCTCCCAATTCTTTGTCCCAGTTTCAGGGTCGCCTTTGACCGTGATTTTCCCATTTGTGAAATCACAGTCGCTACCCAAAACACGGGCAGCCTCGCTCTTGCGAACTCCGGAATAAGCGAAAAATTCAATTAAATCGCCGCTGGGCCTGCTGAACCGGCCCCCGCTCTTGCGAACGGCTTCAACCAAGGCTGGAAATTCATGGTGTTCGGGCAGCTTTAGAATTTTCTGACGCACTCTGACTTTTTTGATCTCATCCGCTGGGTTGCCATAACGGGCACCGGCTTTGATCGCCACTTCGATGACCTGACGCAGGGTTCCGACCGTGTTGTTAAAAACCGTGGAAGAATACGCGTGGGCGAAGCGGGACGCCCAGTCCTGGCAATCACCTACCGAGATTTTCCGCACATCGGTGTCATTCAAGCTCGGCCAACTTTTGAGGAGCGCTTTGATGGTTTTTTGCCGATACAGCTTGGCGTTTGGCTTCAGATGTTGGGCGTTCTGCAATTGCTGCTGGTAGGTAGCCAACGCGTCCCCAAAAATCATTTTCCCACGAACGGTGGCTTGGCTTGACTCCGCACGGCTGTTTTGTTCCTTTAAGAAATCCCCCAAGCGAAGTTTGGCCACCGACATGCGGTCCGATTTAAGGGTTTTCCAAATCAACTTGCCGCTGACACGAACTCTGGCATAGTAAATACCTGAAACCGCGTTGCGGACGAGGTTGGCGACTGGCGTTTTTTGCCACTGCGTTTTCTGTTCTGTTTTGCTCGCATTCATGCAAATAGTATAGAATACAAGTATAGAAAAGTCAATCCGGCGCAAACTTAAACGTGTGTTTTAGGCAATAAAATAAATGGTTTCGGGCTCGTAGCTCAGCGGTTAGAGCAGGCGACTCATAATTTCTAAAACCGTCTTGGACTCTTGTGTAATCACTTGGAACTACAGGGTCTTATGCAAAATTGTCACCCTTGGAAAATGACCTGTTTGGACCGTTTTGGCCAGCTTTTTTTCGACGCGGGATACAATGCGGGATACAATGGGAATCGGCAATGCCGCAGGTTTCATTTCATGCTTTCAAGATTAAGGCTTGCCCAAGGATCCCCAAAATATGAAAAAGCACAATAAGTTGCGTCACCTGGGTGGGCCTTGCGCAATTCATGTAATGCCACCCCAATGGGCGTGCCTTGCTCAAGTAGCTGATAAAGTTCCAATGAGAAGTCTGTGGCACGCTCATCGTCCACCGGCCAGTAAGGCGCTATCACACCACTGCAGCCGCCCTGAAGAAAGTTGGCGCTGAAACCACCCATGTGACCGGCGACGGCGCCGGTGTTCCCCGCGTGACAGGCATTAAGGTAAACGATCGGGCACCCCTCCGCCGCGAGCCGCGAGCCGGTTACCAGCAACGCATCGAAAGTGTCGCCATTTTCCAAAACCAGCGCGTTGAGATCCGAATTTGCAGGGTCATATTGTCCATGACCGCTGAAGTGGAAGATGCCCGGATCTGACTCGGTGAGCAAGCCGGACACTGCCCCCAGGTTCGCTTGCGGGAGGATCGTGGCTTGGGGAAATAGCTTG
>Ga0302274_10003533_pt1 | contig 13869 bp, 7 predicted proteins | sample III_Bog_N2_1_FD_198755 | JGI IMG/M metagenome (GOLD analysis project Ga0302274, IMG submission 198755) | Peat permafrost microbial communities from Stordalen Mire near Abisko, Sweden - III_Bog_N2_1 | ecosystem: Environmental > Terrestrial > Soil > Wetlands > Peat | place: Sweden: Abisko...
GCTCCTCTGCCTGTTCGTTTTCATGGAGTTGTGTCTTCACTGCAACGCCCTGTTCCCGCAACGTCTCGGCCCTGGAAATCCAGAGCTTGGACAGTCTAGGCCGCAGCCTGCGCGCTCGGTCCCTGAATGATTGCAATGATCAGCGTGCGCAAAACGTCCACCCCCTCGAACAGGTCCGCATCCGGGCTGATCGGGTTGATGGCCATCTCCAGTGAGAGTGCGCGGAAAAGCTCTGCCGTGTGCGTCACATCGCACACGCCATGCACGTCCGTGTACTCCATTTCCGTCGAGCCCTGGCGCTTTGCCAGGTCAGCCAGGTAGGCCATGAAACGCTGAATCCAGCCCTCGAAGAAGGCCATTGTCAGCACCGACTGCACTCCCTGCAGCTTGCCCAGGAACAGGCGAACAGCCGTCAGTTCCTTATCGACCGCGAGGGCGTCGGTATCGGTGGGGAATGCATGCGCGGCGATTGTAAACTTGCGCAGCATTACCGGGTGCGCATCACGGACCTCTTCAAACAGGTTCTCCGCCAGAATCGGGCGAACTTCGTCGGACTTCACCGCGATCGAAGCAGCCGTCATCCAATAAATGAAATTACCTTCAAGAACTGCGGAATAGCGGGCAATGATGCCGCGGCGCTGTGAAGGGGTCAGGCGCTCCGGGTTGGGAAGTTGATCGATGAGACCGTCGACAATCATGGCGATCTGCTGCTGAATCGATGCTCCGAGCGATTCGTCCTGCAACTGGGGAGCGAGTGTAGTTGTGCTCATTTTCACCTTCCGACCAATGGAGTGTGGAGTGCCGGATCTGGAATCCGGTCCAACGCAAAAGGCAGATGCTGCTTGCCCGGGATTTTGAAGATCAGCCGGCGTAAAACCATGCGCCCCGCCTGCCAGCCGTAAAGCTTATCTCAAATCCAGCGCCACGCCGAGCCCTGGGGAGCGGCCATTGAGCCGCTACCCGCCTACGGAATCGTCCTGACCCCTACGTCTGAGATATGCTCCGGACCCAGAGACACGAAATCCTCCACCAGACGAAGTGGTTGCTTCGATGTGGACTTCAGAATACAGGATTTCGATATGAATCCGGCAGCAACACCTTCATCTTGCCCCCCCAAAGCGGCCATGCCAATGCCCCTTTCCTGTCAGCGTAGTGGGCCGTTGGTACTTCGAAATTCTGGTTACCGGTAACGAGTCGGGGATGGTTACGCCCATCTCTCGATAGCTTGCCGGTTTGCTGAATCGTTCCCTTGCCATCAGCATCCTGTCCCGTATCGAGCCAGATCGCTCGAAATTCTGCCCGCAACCCGCATCGAAAGCAGTTGCACCAGCGCAACTACCGGCAGTGCAAACTTCAGTGCTGCCACGCCAGACCACCACGCGTCAATCGCCAGAAATAGTATGCACCCGAGGAAGCGCCCGGCGAAGAGCGCAAATTCATGATTGAGAAAGTACGCATACTCGCTCCGTCCTTCCAGCGCCGCCATGGCGTCAATCATGCCCATCTCAATCGGGTTGTATGCGAGGTCGAGCATGGGCTTGGACAGCACCAGGCACCCTAGGAACACCAGCACACCCGCCGTGTTGAACAGAACCGCATTGGCAGCGGCCCCGAGAAAAAACAGCACCAAAGCCGAGAAAACCGCCTCCCGATGATGCGGAGCCGTCTTGCGCCCCACCACGTACATCACACAGGCTGACACCACGCCGCCAATTGCCTGCGTCGCACCCAGCGTCGCTTCCTTGCCCACCAGCAGCATGACCAGCATGGCTGGCGCCGTCACAATGGACCCCTGCGCCAGCCCTTTCAACAGGGCCAACTCAAGCATCCGGTACCAGATCGGGTGAAACCGGAAGAAGATGTACTGGTGGTGCGCCGGATTGCGAAACGTGCCCCGCTGAAGGACGCTCGCCGCCACCAGGGTCAGCGCAAACACACTCAGCGCAATCACCCGGTATGCACGATTCGCGTTCCCACCCATCCAGCCGAAATGCAGAGTGCCGCCAATGAACCAGCCAATCAGCGCCGGCACCACCACTGCGGAAAGCGTTCCAGCAAACGTCTCCACTCCGTAGTAGTAGTTGCGGTTGCCGTCTTCAGTGCTGGCCAGCGCCAGAAACCCTCGATTGGCCCAGAACAGCCCGGTAGCCAGCCCCATCGCCAGGCCCGAGGTGGCGATACCAACAGGAGTCAATTCCCCGGTCCTCATCAGGAACATCATCGACATCCCCGACAGTACCATCCCCGCGCTGTAAAGGCGCTTCACGCCAATCCGTCCCAGCAGAACGCCGTTCACCAGAAACGCAACCGGAGTTCCCACATAGAGGGCAAGCTGATAAGTTACCACCTTGCTCACGGACTGCGAATTACGCATTACATACGCAGCCACAAATATCTCGATGACCGGCAGCACCAGCGCGTAAGTCATATTGGCGAGCAGCAGTGTCTGCATCCGCCGCGAGCAGCCAAGAAAGACCTCAAGCTCCCTGCGAATCCCCCTCATGCGCTGGTCTCAACCCCCATGCACTCCTTTGAATCGCTGGGCACCACTACCGGTCCGTGCAAGCAAGTTTACAGATTGCATGAGCCATGTAGCCAGCGGCCGTCGCAAAGGCCCGGCCGGCCTGGTCCATCTGCCCGGTCGTCGCACTCACTCCTTCGGTGATAATACCTCCGTCCCAGCCACTCGCCCGCAGCACCTTCAACGCCTGCTCTTTGCCCAGGGTTAGCGATAAGTGGTCCGCAATGCTCCATGAAGTCGTAAACACCAGCCGATAACTCCCAGGCAGCCCGTAAGGCTGGTCCCAGTAAGAGTACTTATAGTGAGCCGAGTGCAGCCACTTATAGGTATTCACGAACACCGGGTCGGTTTCCGCAATGAATCCCAGCGCCGGCAACTTCATCAGCGATCCCGGCGGAATCTCAGTAAATACAAACTGCTTTCCATCCGTCGCCGAGGCAAACATCGGTCCGGCAGCCCCAGGTGCGCCGCTGGACACGCAATGCGCCATCACCGCCGCGTGCAAATCCTCCGCCTTCTTGCTCATATCCTCTGCACCGGCCGTATCACCCTGCCGCTTGAGCAGCGCGGAGAGATCAAGCAGCGCCCGCCAGCTCAGCACGTTGTCATAAGTCAAAAACGGCAGCGGCTGAAACTCGTCCTGTGAGTCCTGCAGCGACGAATACAATCCTGTCGCCGCGTCATAACGTCCCAGCAGCCGGTCGCGCAGAATTGTAACTGCATCCTTGTGCGCACGCAGAAAGTCGTCGTCGCCGGTCTTCTCCACATAAGTCGCCAGCGCCAGAATCGGCGCCACCGCCTCGTCCAGTTGGAACCCGTCCTCCAGCACAATCCCGTCAATAAACCGGCTATGCGTGCCTGCATTGCGTAACTGCGTAGTCAGGGCGTAGTTCAGCGCCTCCCGCGCCATTGGCGTGTCGATATCCAGCAGCGCCGGAAAACTCCACAGCATCGCATCCCGGTCCCAATAGGCAGCCGACACGTAATACCTCGGACTCCGCGACGTAATCCCCACCAGTTGCTCCGTATCGATCGTCTTGCCCCACGCGTAGAGCTCCGTAAACAGAAAATTCCTGTTCATCGACACATCCAGGTCAGCCTGCCCTGTCGTCCGCGTCCGCGCCTTCAGCCACGCCGCCGTCTGCTCAATCATCCCCTCCGCGCCGTTGCGCTCCAGCATCTCGTGCAGCGCCCGCGCCGCATGCGACGCGCTGAACTCCTCCACCCCCACCCCCAGAATAAACAGCGCCTCCGTGCTCTCGCCCGGCTTCAGCGTCACGTCTTTTTTCGCATCCAGCGCCGGAGTCGCCGACACCGGAGGCTCCGTCACCTCCGCCTGCGATTCGGGATGAATCACCGACCAGGCAAATTTTGTATCGCTTGTAATAAAGCTGAACGTCTCTCCCGGAGAAACCCACGCCGCCTCGCCCACCACCCGCTCCCCGCGCAACTCCACCGGCACATAGGTCACACGGCTCAGGCTGCCGAACTGCCCCTTGAGGCCCAGCGATACCGGCACCGGCTCCGCCCGCCGGTTGGTCAGCGTCAAGCGCAAGAATGCAGCCCGCGACCCTGGCGGCGCGCACCAGGTCAGCGTCGCCTCCATCCCGTCCACCGTCTGGTGCGCCGTGGGAATCCAATACTCAATCAGCTCCCACTGGGGGTCATGAATCGTGAGCGGCTTATTGCCCGCCGTGAAATACGGCTGCAAAACCGGCCCACCGCCCGGCCCCGCCACCTGCAGCAGCCCCCGGTCGCGCATGGAGATCACGTTGAACGTCCCCAGTGCTCCATCCGCCGCCCGGATATCCGGCAGCGCAATCCACTCGTTTCCCGTCGGCAGCACATCGTCCGTCTTCAAGGCCAGGGGTGTCCGCTGGCCGGCCCCCAAAGCAGGTAAACTTGCCGCGATCATGCTAAAAATACATGTCAGCACCCAAAAACCAGGGCTAAAGTGTCTCTTCTTGACCAATAGACTCTGCATTTCCACCAGTATCCTTCCCGCATGTCGTCTGCTTGCCTGCGACGTTCGTTGACCAGCATACACCGTGTTCACAAAATCAATCTGAGCCCTGATCGGCAAAGATTCAGTTGACAGTTAAATCTCGCCAGTGGTAACAATACGACGTTGCGCAATCGATTGTGCAAGAGATATGTTCTTACCCCCAGATGCGCTTCCGCTACCCCCAACGTCCGCCCTTGGACGGCAACTGCTTTGATTGAGGAGACCCAAATGCAACTGCTTGATTCAGCCAGAATTCCACTCCCGAAACGGCCATCCCAGAAGCGGCAAGCAAGTGCTCTGCTCGCAGCGCTCTCAGGCTGCTGCGCACTGCTGCTGTTGCTGTGCCTCGCCACTCCTGCCCGTGCGCAATACCGGACCTCCATCCAAGGAACTGTGGCTGACCCGACGGGCGCGTTGGTTCCAGGCGCGACACTCACGCTCACAAACAAGTCAACCAACGAGACAGTGGTTCGAACCAGCAACAGCGCCGGCATCTTCAACTTCAACGCTCTTCCGGCCGATCACTTCACGCTGGTTGTCACCAGAGAGGGCTTCAAAAAGAAGGTTCTCGACGACCTCCAGTTGATTCCGGAGCAGCCGAATGCTTTGAACGTTGTACTGCAAATTGGCTCCGATTCCGAGACGGTGACCGTGAACGCCTCAACCCAGCCGGTTCTGGATACAGAAACAGCGGACACCGGGACAACGATTTCAGAAATCCAGCATATGCCGTCTTTCCAGCGCAACGTGATCAGTGTCATTCAAATGGCTCCCGGTGTCCTCTCCGATGGGGCGCAGCAGGCCGGAGGCGGAGGTTTTGCGGCGCCCGGCACGCAATCCGGAGCCAGCAACGGTGGCGGCGGCAACCTGGGAGGCTCCAGCAGCATCTTTGCCACAGAAAGCGGCGCGTCGGCAAACGCCAATGGCGGCCAGTTTGAAAACAACAGCTACACCGTTGACGGTATCAACACGGTCAGCGCCGTTTGGGGCGGATCGACTGTCGTTACTCCCAGTCAGGATTCGGTCAGCAACATCAAAGTCGTCACCAATGCTTACGATGCTGAAAATGGCCGCTTCTCGGGTGCGATTACTGAAATCACCTCAAAGAGCGGAACCAACGAGCTTCACGGGAGTGCATTCGTCGAGGTTTTCCGCCCGGGAATGAATGCGTACCAGCGTTGGAACGGCTCCCAATCTGTTGCGCCCGGCACGCCGGTTGAACGCGGTCTGCTCAGGGATTCAGACCGTTACAACCAACTGGGCGGCAGCGTTGGCGGGCCGATTTGGAAAAACAAGGTCTTTGCCTTTTTCAACTACGAGGGACAAAATCAGAATACCCCCTCGACAGGCACCGGATGGTACTCAACCTCTCAGCTTGCACCGTTGGCTCCCACGGGCAGCATCGCCGCAACCTATCTGAATTTTCCCAAGGCAGCGGTTCTCGGGACGGTCATCACCACTGCAAACTGCGGTACTGCGGGCCTGATTGAAGGCGTAAATTGCGCGACCGTTTCGGGGGGCTTGAACATCGGTTCTCCGCTCACGACCGGTTTGGGCAAGCAGGATCTTACCTATGTCGACAACAACACACCCGGGGTGGGCAGTGGACTTTCGACCGTCCCTGATATCGCCTTCTACAGCACCAGCAATCCAACCAGCAGCGATTTCAAGCAGTACAACGGGCGTCTGGATGCGGATGTAACCAGCAAGGATCACGCCAGCTTTGCAATCTACTGGGTCCCCGCCACCACCACAACCTATAACGGCGGACTGGGCTACGACCTCTTCAATCATTCGCAGATCAACGATGCCTTCTCGGTTATCTGGAACCATACCTTCGGGCCTACCTTCTTGAATGAAGCCCGCGCCAACGCCGCTGGGTGGCGTTACAACGAACTCGCCAGCAATCCTCAGGCTCCCTTTGGTCTGCCCCAGGCGGATGTCTCAGGCATTGGAAGTATCAACATCGGTGGGTTCAGCGTGGGGTCCCCCAACCATCTCGACCAGTGGACCTACGGTTACAAGGATGTTGCCACCAAGGTTCTGCGTTCGCAGACCATGAAGTTCGGCTTCGATTTAACCCGGCTTTACTATCTGAACGACCCCATCGGAGCGCCGAACTACACCTTCTACAATCTTTGGGATTTTGTGAACGACGCTCCGGAGGCCGAAGGCGGTCCGTTTCAAGCAACCACCGGCATTCCTGGAGGCTACCGCAACGACAACCGTCAGAATCTTTTCGGCGGCTTCTTCCAGGATGACTGGAGGATTCGTCCCAACCTGACCCTGAGTGCCGGCCTGCGCTACTCCTACTTTGGACCGCTCACCGACAAGGATAACAACCAGGGTGTGCTTTCGTTTGGCAGCGGCAGCGCCCTCTTGACTGGGATTTCTTTGCATACTGGCGTTGGCGCGTGGACAGCACAAAAGATGAACTTCGGACCGCAGTTCGGCTTCAATTGGAGCCCGCTGCGCGACGCCGGCAAACTGGTTGTTCGCGGCGGCTTCGGGCTGAACTACAACCAGGAGCAGATTGCAAACTCCAACAATTACGATTACAACCCGCCCGGATCGAACTACCTTTCAAGCTCCAGCAAAGGACCCACGCAGATCAACCCAAATATCGTTTACGCGGTATCCAGCAGCCCAACCAACATTTTCGGCTACCCGTCCAACCCCAACGCCATCACCACATTCAACTCCGCAGGTTTGCCCACGGCAGGCGGCGCCAACCTGGGCGGTTTGCCCGGCAATATGCCCACCCAGTACCTCGAACACTACTCGCTCGATACCGAGTACGATTTCGGTCACTCCCTGGTCGCGAATCTCGGCTATGAGGGCAGCGTGGGCCGCCATCTGCTCTACAACTATGACGCCACCGCTCTGGGACAGATTCAGGGCGCTGCGCAGAACCCACTGGTCAACGGTGTGAACACTTTTGGCAGCGGCGGTTGGTCGATGAACAACATGATGCTCGCCGGACTCAAGCAGGAGTTCTCTCATACCTTCTCTGCTGAGGCGCAGTTCACATGGGCGCGCAGCTCGGATACAGACTCTGGCCCGTACTCTCGGGACGCCTATCTGTACAACCCCAAATACTCCTACGGCCGGTCCGATTTTGACATCAACCATTCCTTCAAGGTCTTTGGCACCTGGCAGCCGGTTTTCTTTCACGGTAGCCATGCCTGGGCAGAGAAGGTCGCTGGTGGATGGTCGCTGAGCGGCATCGCAACCCTTCACTCAGGCTTCGGGTGGACTCCGGTTTATACCGAGCCACACCAGATCTATTGCAACAGCTGCAACTACGGATATCAGAGCCTGCGTCCCCACTATCTTGGAGGAGGCGGCCACAGCACCAGCAACGAAGCCTTCAAGACGGGAAGCAATTTCTCCAATCCAGGCACGGCCAACACAGGTGCGAACAACGACCAGTTTTCGAATAACTACTTCGAAGTGCCGAACTATGAAGCCGCCATCACGGATAATGCTGGACAGTCGACAACCAACTTCATCCCGCCGCCGGGAATCGGTCGCAACTCTTTTCCCGGTCCCGGATACAGGGATGTCGATTTGACCATCGCCAAGGCCTTCGGTTTGCCGAATATGAAAGTCCTGGGAGAAAACGCGAAAATCGAATTCAAGGCCGACATGCTCAACGCCTTTAACCTGTTAAACCTCAACCCAGGCCTCTCGAACAACATTGGAAGTTCAAATCTTGGTCAAGCATCGGGTGCGCTCGGATCGAGAACCATCGACCTACAGGCGCGCTTCAATTTCTAACTACTGGCAAGTTAATTAAAAAAGGAGGGTGCGTCGCGCGCGCCCTCCTTTCTTGTTCTGTAGTTCTTGTCCAGGCTTATGCGCAACAACGAACGAGTTGCCTTAGCCTTCCACGTCTGCGGATGCCGGCGCCGCCCGCGGAGTCATCAACGCCGTCGAATCGCGCACCACAAGCTTGGGATAGACCGTGATAACCGGCGGATGCGGCTTTGGAACCTCGTTGCGAATCAGGCCCAGCAGCGTGGTTGCCGCAGCCTGCCCCATGGCCCGCAAAGGCTGATGAATCGTGGTCAGCGCAGGGTTGTTGGTGGACGCAATGAGCACGTCGTCAAAGCCCAGCACCGACACATCGCGCGGCACCTTGAGTCCGGCTTCGCGCAGCGCAAGAATCGCGCCAATCGCCGTAACATCGTTGAAGGCAAAGATCGCCGTGAAAGGCAAGCCGGTCTTCAGCAGTTCCCGCGTAACCTCCAGCCCCGGCCCCGGCCCCGGCTCAGGCCCTTGCAACTGCACCACCAGCTGCGAGTCGACTTCGATGCCCAGCGTTTTTGCCACATCGACAATCGCCTGCCAGCGCTGGTTGGTATCGGAGCTGAATTCCTGTCCTTTGATGAAGGCAATGTGCGTGTGCCCCAGGCTCTGCAAGTGCTCCAGCGCCAGGTGTGCCGCCTGTTCATGGTGCAGCTCAATGTTGATCACACCGCTCCGCCGCCTGTGCCCCGAGACGGACACCAGCGGCACCGCCAGTTCCTGTTCCAGCGGCGTATCGACAGCGATGATGCCCTCAACCGATCGTGCCAGCATCATGCGCGGATAACCCTCAAGCAAATCCGCACGATGACGGTGGCTGACGACAAAATAGAAGAAACCGTCCTTGAGAAGCTCGTCTTCAATGCCGCTCAATACCGCTGTCGAATATCCTTCGCTGATCTCCGGAACAATCACGCCAATCGTATAGGTCCGCTTCTGGCGCAGGCTCCTCGCTACCGTGTTGGCGGTGTAACCATAAAGCGCCGCCGCGTGCAGAACTCGCTCCTGCGTTTCCTGAGCAATCCGGTGCGCAGCAGCCGCACCGTTGACGATGCGCGAGACTGTGGACTGCGAGAGCTCCAGAATCGCTGCGAGCTCCTTCAGTGTGATCGGCTTAAGCGGAGATTTGGTCACTTATGGTTTCTCCAATCATAGATTGCTTCACCACATAAGTCCGCTTTTAAGTTTGGGTCGCACCGGCTGTCATAGGAAATACGCTTCATGCGGGCTGTCCCATCGCGTGGAATCCAACTCGCTGCATGGCTAACACGCTCGACTTATTGCGCATGAATGCCTTCCAGATCAGCCCAGAACGCAGGTTCTCCGCCATAATCACCGAAATGCCCTGGTCGATTCCCAGCACATCCGGGTCATACCAGTTGGTCGCCGGATGAAACGCATCCACAAACCCGTAGCGTCCCCACGCCAGCTTGCCCCACTTCGCACGCATTGCCCGCAATACATGCAGGCAATCGGCCGGAAGAAAGGCCAGCGATCCTGCCGCCGCGCAAGGAACGACTGCCCCGTTGATATCACCCTGCGCCGGCGGCCCGCCCCAGGCCGCGTATCCTGTTTCCGTGTCCGACGCCGACATACCCCAGTAGTCGTCGTTGTACCACTGCGGATAAGAAAGGCAGAACGCCTTGTGCGCACGCGTGGCTGTCACCGAGTTGTCGAAATAGTTTGCATAAGCATCGCGCTTGTCGCGGAAGTCATACCAGGCCTGCGAATATTGGTGCGTAAAAATTGGGTCGTCTCCGCTGATATATTCGTAACCGTTGTAGTGAATTACCGGACGCGTAAAGCTGTTCCAGTGGTCTGGCGAAACCGGATGGGTTGGCGAGCCGATTGCCAGCAGGTAGATCATCATCAACTCGCAGTATTTGTTCCAGCGCGATTCGAGGAACCCTGTGTCAGGATGCCAGCCCATCGAGAATGCCTTGCCGCCATTCAGCATCCAGGGCCAGTCCACGCGCTCATAAATCTGCTGCGCCAGCGAACGTATCTCCTTGTCCTCAAAATAGGCGCCTGCCGTCAGAATTCCGCAAAGCAGCAGCGATGTGTCGATTGAGGAGACCTCCACGCCAGGCACAGGCTTTCCCGTCTCAATGTCCGTGAAGTGGTAATAGAACCCATGCACCTCCGGCAGCGTGTTCAGATGCCAGTGCAGGGTTGTTTTCACCCGTTCCACAATCTGCGCATGAGGCAGATAGCCGCGATGATCGGCGATGCAAAGCGCGCTCAGTCCAAACCCCGTCGCTGCGATGCTGGCCATTGTGCGCGGATCGCGCGCGCCTCCGAGATCGTTGCGCGCCCGGTCGAGAACCTGCCCCGTCTTGTCGCTGGCCTGCTCCCAGAAAAACAGGCATCCCTGACGCTCCAGATCATTGAGGAAGGCCCCATCCTCTTTGCTGGCCTGCCAACTGTCAGCCGCCGCAAAAGCGCCCGGAGCCAGCGCACAACCGGCTGCGGCCGCAATGGCCTTGATGACCTGCCTCCGGTTCATCGTCAATACATCGCGATCAAACATCGCCACGACTCCTTCGCTGTGGTCTGCCATAGAGAGTCAGTCTCTTGACTGACCTGAATTGCAGGTGGTACAAGTCTGATGTTAGCGCAAACGATTGCGCAATGGCATGCGAACATGGGCCCTCACGCATCGAAGGGTACTATACGCGATTGCAAAGCATCCTTGCCACTGCCATTTTCAGGCCCTCGGCGAAATACGGCAATCGCACTCGTTCCATCAACCGCACGGCGGAGGCTTTTTGTCTTGAAAACTCGCATCGACGCACTCATCAGCCAGCCCTCTCCCAGCCGGCGCAGGAATCACCCCTTCCGAGCCATCTGCGCCTGCTGCGTCCTCAGCCTTGCAGTGGGCGGCCTCACGCTTTCCGGGTTTGCTCAGTCGGTGCACCCCTCCAATGCCCAGCTTGCCAACCCCAAGATCGAAGCGCGAGTTGACGCGCTGCTCCGGCAGATGACGCTGGATGAGAAAATCGGGCAACTGGTCCAGTACAACGACACCGGCGATTCTCCCACCGCTCCGGCGGACACTTCGAAGCCTGCTACGGACAAACGGGGCGTCATCGTCGCCATCAACCCCGTCGCAGCCAACCACATCGACTCCATGCAGCTCGCCGCCTCCGGCCGCCTGGGCTCCATGCTCAACACCATCGGCAAGGAACGAACCAACACCTATCAGCACCTGGCCGTCGATAAAAGCCGCCTCCACATTCCTCTGCTCTTCGGCGCGGACGTCATTCACGGCTATCGCACCATCTATCCCATCCCTCTCGGCCTCGCCTCAAGCTGGGATCCGGATCTGGTCGCTCGTCTCTGCCGGATGTCCGCGGAAGAGGCAACCACAGCCGGCGTTCGCTGGTTTTACTCGCCCATGGTCGACATCAGTCGCGATGCTCGCTGGGGCCGCACTGCTGAGGGCGCCGGGGAAGATGCCTATCTCGGCTCCGCCATGGCACAGGCCTATATCCGGGGCTACCAGGGAGACGACCTTTCGCTCCCCGGACATGTTGCCGCCTCAGTCAAGCACTATGCAGCCTATGGCGCCGCGGAGGCCGGCCGCGAATACAACACCACAGACATGTCCGAGATTCGTCTGCGCCAGGATTATCTGCCGCCCTACCACGCCGCCGTTCAGGCCGGCGCAGCCACCATGATGTCCTCCTTCAACGCCCTCAACGGAGTTCCCGCCACCGCCAATCCATTCCTGCTCGGCAAAGTCCTGCGTGGCGAGTGGGGCTTTAACGGCTTCGTCGTTTCGGACTACACCGCCGTCATGGAACTGCTCAACCACGGCATCGCGCTGGACCCGGCAACGGCCACCCGCAAGGCCATCACGGCCGGGGTTGAGGTCGACATGATGTCCCACTTCTATGACACCCAGTTGCCCTCTCTCATCAAGTCCGGCCAGGTACCGATGTCTGTCGTCGATGAGGCTGTCCGCCGTGTGCTGAGAGTCAAGTTCGCCACTGGCCTCTTCGAGCATCCCTACGCCGAAGCGCCTGAAGTCACAGCCGCCGTCCCGGAACACCGGCCACTGGTCCGCCAGGGTGCGGAAGAGTCCTTTGTACTCCTCCAGAACAGCAAGCTGGAAAATGGTACGCCAGTGCTGCCGATCTCCGCAGCGACGCACAAAATCGCTCTCATTGGCCCGCTCGCCGATTCAACCTCAGAGATGGTCGGGGCCTGGGGCGGAGCGGGTCGCGATCCCGACATCATCACCATTCGCCAGGCGTTTGCAGAGCGCGCAAAAAAGACAGGCGGCCAGCTCACTTACGCCAAAGGCACCGAAATCGAAGCCGATTCCCAAGCTGGCTTTGCCGAAGCCGTCCAGGCCGCTCGCGACTCCGATGTCGCCGTCCTCGCGCTGGGCGAATCGAACGCCATGAGCGGAGAGGCCGGCAGCCGTGCCTACCTTGACCTGCCCGGCAATCAGGAGCAATTACTGGAAGCGGTGGCCGCCACCGGTAAACCCGTCGTGCTGCTCGTCTTCTCCGGCCGCCCGCTGGTGCTCGACTGGGCCGCCAAACACGTCACCGCAATCATGGAAGTCTGGTTCCCCGGCACCGAGGCCGGCAACGCCATCGCCGACGTCCTCTACGGCGACGTCCTGCCCAGCGGCAAGCTGCCCATGAGCTTTCCCAGCGCCGTCGGCCAGGAGCCGCTCTACTACAACCAGTTCCCCACCGGCCGCCCTGCCACCGGCATCGATCTCTCCCAGCCGCCTGGCGATGATTCCCGCTTTTTTTCACGCTACATCGACGTGCCCAACTCCGCGTTGTTTCCCTTTGGCTGGGGCCTCACCTACACAACCTTCGCGTACGGCAATGTAAAAGTCTCTCGCGCCAGCATCCCGCTCTCTGAGGCCCTGACTCGCCATGCCACCACGCTGGGAATCCCTGACTCCGCACCCATTGTCGAAGCCACAGCAACCGTCACCAACACCGGCAGCCGCACGGCGACGGAGACCGTGCAATGTTATGTCCGCAATCTGGGCGCCAGCATCGAGCAGCCGGTGCGCAGCCTCCAGGGCTTCGAGCGCGTCACGCTCGCTGCCGGTGAGTCGAAGCAGGTCAGCTTCCCGCTCGGCTTCAACGAGTTATCGTTCTACAATCTGGAGGCCAAGCCATCCATCGAAGCCACCCACTACACCGTCTGGATCGGCGGCAGCTCTCTAGCCGACCAATCCGCCGACTTTGTCGTCTCGGCCAAACCTCAATGAGCCACGCAGAATCCGATATCATCTTCTTCTAGTCACACTCTCTTGCAAACCGACTCCCCAAGGAGGTTGCCATGAACACTCAGCAACAAATCGCGGGTTACATCGCCGCGCAACCGGAACCGAAACGCCGCGAAATGCAAGAGTTGCATGGCATGATTCTGGCGCTGATGCCAGCATCTAAATTGTGGTTCCTGGACGGAAAAGACGAGAAGGGAAAAATCGTTTCCAACCCAAACATTGGCTATGGATGCCAAATCATGCAACTTGCCAAGGGAAAAACCAGAGAGT
>Ga0302274_10003543_pt1 | contig 13839 bp, 11 predicted proteins | sample III_Bog_N2_1_FD_198755 | JGI IMG/M metagenome (GOLD analysis project Ga0302274, IMG submission 198755) | Peat permafrost microbial communities from Stordalen Mire near Abisko, Sweden - III_Bog_N2_1 | ecosystem: Environmental > Terrestrial > Soil > Wetlands > Peat | place: Sweden: Abisko...
TACCTGACCTACGAACGAGGGGCCCGCTTGATCACGGGCAGCGACGAACTTCCAGGTTGGCTTCCCACGAACGCGCCACCGGCGAGCGAGACTGTGGAGGAGGTCGCTTCTGCAACGCCAATCACGACGCGGCGACGGCCAGCTTGAGGGCCTCTGGTATGTAAATTCAACCGGCCCAGGAGATTGCGGAAAAGTGTTTTTCGATTGCAGGATTCCCCCAGACGGCTCGAAGCCGCTTAGATTCTGCGGCAGTTCCGGCACGAGCGGAACTCGTGCCCTTCCGGGAAACAACTTGAATCGGGGGTTTTCCGTAACCTGCCTGCGGACCGATATAATGGTTTTGCCGTGAAACGCGCTGCTTTTTTCGTGCCTGTGCTGTTAGTGGCCATCGCCGCGGCACTTTGTGCGCAGGAGAGCGCAGCACCCGCACACGCCGCGCCCAACGCCGTCGCCGGTCATACGCTGGTCGTTATTCCGTTCGAAAACGCTTCTCCCACTCCCGGTCTGGAGTGGCTTGGCGAATCGTTCCCCGAAATTTTTCGCGAGCAACTTAACTCGCCGGTTCTCTATGTCACGAGCCGGGACGAGCGCCTGCGCGCCTACGACCGGCAAGGCGTTCCCGCAGGAGTCCACCCTTCACGAGCGACTCTTTATCGCTTGGCCGAGCAGATGGACGTCGATTACGCGGTGCTTGGCTCTTACCGTTATGACGGTACGCGTCTCACGGCGGTCGCACAGTTGCTCGACATGCGGGCTCAGAAACTTCTGCCGGCGGTGACCGAGTCTGGGGCGCTCTCAAATCTTGGCGCGCTGGAAACTGCGTTGGTCTGGGATATCCTTCGGCAGATACGCTCCGATTTTTCCGTACCACAGAGTACATACATTTCGAGCGTGGCTCCGATCCCGCTCGACGCGTTAGAAAAATATGTGCGCGGCCTGCTGGCGCCGACTGCCGAAGAGAAAATCCAGAACTATCGAGAAGCCACACGCCTCAATCCCTCGTTCGCGCAAGCGTGGCTCGAACTGGGAAAGGTGTACTACGATCAGCACGCCTACGAACCGGCAATTTCGGTGCTGAGCCAGGTTCCGCGAAGTTCTGCGGTCGCGCGCGAGGCTAGTTTCTATCTTGGGCTGGCGGCCTACGCTCACGGGGACTTTGCTAAATCCGAAAACGCGTTTGAATTTGTGGCCGCGCGTCTGCCTCTCGCCGAGGTCTATAACAATCTCGGAGTGGTTGCCGCGCGCAGGGGGCGCAGTCCGAAAGTGGTCTCTGATTACTTCGAGCGCGCCGTCGAAAATGATCCTAGCGACGCGGATTATCATTTCAACCTGGGAATGAGTCTGAGCCAGTCCGGCGACCGGGTTGGAGCGGCGCGGGAATTACGTAGCTCGCTGGATCGCCACCCCAACGATCCGGATGCGAAGATGGCTCTTGATTCGCTGTCACCCTCCGTCAGCAACGGAGCGATCGTGCCCAGCAGCGCGACTTCCAGGATTCCAGCCGAGCGCATCCAGCGCAATTACGAGGAAGACGCCTTCCGGCAGATGACCACGCAGATGGGCAACTGGGCGGAGCAACGATTCGCCCGCTCTGATCCTCGCACGCACGCACGCTTTCATATTGAACTTGGCAAAGAACTGATGGCCCACGGATTCACCGCCGAGGCCGAAGCCGAATTTCGTCACGCCGCCGCGGTCGATCCGACGAGTGCCGCTCCATTGACGGCGCTGGCCGAAGATTACGATGCGCAAGGCGATGCGGCGCAAGCCCGCACCGAAGCCGAGGCTGCGCTCCACATTCGCGAGTCGGCGGAGGCCTATTTGATTCTCGCCCGGCTTAATCTGAAAGAAGATCGAACGGATGAAGCGGCTCAGAACATCACGCGGGCGCTGCAACTCGAGCCCAGCAGTTCCGCGGGACAAGATCTGAAGCGCACTCTGGCCGCAAAGCTCGCCGAGAAGGCGCATCCATGATTCAGAACGAGCCAACGCGATGGTTTGATTGTGTGAGCACGAGCGACCTCGCCGGTTTAATCAGGACAAAGATCGGCGCGCAGCCATTCCATTTCTGTTTTCACAGACTAGGGATTTTATTCTCGGCGTTATTCCTTCTGGGCTCCATCTCGTCGGGCCAGATCTTAAAGATCGAAGTCCGCGACACGATTCAGCCCGTGACCGCCGAATACATTGCTCGGGCCCTCGAAACCGCCGCGAAGAATCACGATCACGCCGTCCTGATCGAAATGAGTACGCCTGGCGGACTGGTCGATTCCACCCGCGACATCATCGATAAAATTACGGCCTCGCCGGTACCGGTGATCGTCTATGTCACGCCGGCTGGTAGCCGCGCTGGGTCAGCTGGGATCTTCATCCTCGAAGCCGCCGACATCGCCGCCATGTCGCCTGGAACCGCTGCCGGGGCCGCTCATCCCGTCACTCTCTACGGCAAGCCAGACGACACCATGATGAAGAAGATCGAGAACGATGCGGCGGCGCTCATGCGGTCTGTAGCCGCCAAACGCGGACGCAACGTCGAACTCGCCGAAAGCGCCGTCCGCGAATCGAAGTCGTTCACGGAACAAGAAGCGCTCGACAAGAAACTGATCGACTACGTCGCATCGAGCGAGCAAGATCTCTTTCGGCAGATCGACGGCAAGCCTTTTAAACGTTTCGACGGCACAACCGCGACCCTCAACCTGACTGGCCAACCCATCACGATTTATCAGATGACGCTGAAAGAGCGGATCCTTTCGTACATCATGGATCCCGACATCACCCTGATTTTTCTGCTCATCGGCGCTCTCTGCGTCTACTTTGAATTCAACCATCCCGGAGCCGTTCTACCTGGCACCGTCGGCGTCATCTTCATCCTGCTGGCAGCATTTGCGCTGCACTTATTGCCGATGCGCTTCGCCGCGCTGGCGATGATTCTGGTGGCCTTCGCACTTTTCGCTGCCGAGGCGAAATTCGCGAGCCATGGAGTGCTCACGACCGGCGGCATCGTTCTTCTCACGCTGGGAGGATTGCTGCTGGTCGACGGGCCGATTCCGGAAATGCGGGTTCACCTCGTAACGGCACTCGCAGTCAGCATTCCTCTCGGACTCATCACTGCATTTCTGATGAGCATCGCGGTGCGGGCGCGGCGGAACAAACTGGTGAGCGGGGCGTCCGGCCTCATCGGCGAGATCGGAGTGGCGCAGACGCCGTTATCTCCGTCGGGAAAGGTGTTTGTTCACGGCGAACTCTGGGACGCGGTCTCGACGATTCCGATTCCTGTCGGAGAACAGATCGTGGTCAGGCAGGTGGAGGGACTGACCCTACGAGTCGATCCTGCAATCGCCGCGAAACCCGTGCTGGCATGAGAATCCCGATCTGCGGGGATTCGCCGGAGAACGACCAACTCAGAGTTCGCTCGAGGTCGCAAGCACCGACTCAATCGCAAAGAACGCGAAGGAATGGGGCACCCGGCACCCGGCGTTCCGGAAGTGCGCGAGGTTTTCGCTTTTAGGGAGTTCGCTTCAGGACGAGACTCAGGGGCGCGACGCCTTGCTTCCATGTGCCGGTGAGTTGGGAGTGCTGTTCATCCATGGTGCCGTCATACAAAGCGGGGATGCTGCTGCTTTCAAAATGCAGCGCATGTTCTTTGTAGGTTATGGCCGTAATGAGGATGCCCGATGTGTCCTGGTCGGGATAGTCGATGGTACCGCTTAAACTGCCATCCTGCGCGGCGGCGATGTGGACCACGATGCGCTTCTTCGGCTGAGCACCGGGATCGAGAGTTCCTTCCCAGTCTCCGACGATGCCGGCTCGAGTTTGCGCGACGGCGAGAGCGGGCAGACAGCCCAAGGCGAGCATTAGCGCAAAGGAGAGATGAAACCAGGACTCGCGGTAATTTTTCATATTCATAGTGCGATCTCTAGGCGATCTCCTTATCTTATCCCGGGAAGACGAAGCGAGGGTCTGGGGCTTAGATGACGCTTTGGCGGATTAGTTTGCTGGCCGCCTGTGGTGAGAATAAGAATTCTCTGTCCGGACTCAATTCAGCTCTCCTTGGTCATCATTGTGGTCATCATTGTCCGGCGCAAAACCACGGGGCTGAATTGCGCAGCAAAGTAGAGATCCCTCGCCGCGCTCGGGATGACAATAAAAAAACGGGATGACCATTCGTTAAAGCGGTATGGCAATTTCTGAAACGGGATGACAATTCACGATAAGTGAGGCCCGCTCTGCTCGCCGACTTTCGCCCCCAGGGTTTAGGGGTTTGAGGTCTCCGGCTTCCAGCGAAGGACCGGCTTGCGGGCGGCGGCGGTTTCGTCGAGACGCGAAATGCGCGCGTTGTGCGGAGCGTCGAGCACGTACTGCGGATCTTCTTCCACTTCCTCCGCGATCGACTTCATGGCTTCGATGAAGAGGTCGAGCTCTTCTTTGGGCTCGCTCTCGGTCGGCTCGATCATCAAGGCTCCGGGAACGATGAGTGGGAAGGCCGTCGTGTAGGGATGGAATCCGTAATCGATCAGACGCTTCGCCAGGTCCATGGTCTTCACGCCTTTTTTCGATTGCAGCTTGTCGCTGAAAACCACTTCGTGCATGGACGGAGTGTCATATGGCAGATCGAAGGTGCCTTCGAGTCCCTTGCGAATGTAGTTCGCGTTGAGCACGGCGTCTTCGGTCGTCTGGCGGAGGCCATCTGGGCCGTTGGCAAAAATGTAAGCCAGCGCGCGAATGAACATACCAAAGTTGCCGTAGAAGGCGCGCACGCGACCGACTGATTGCGGACGGTTGTATTCGAAGCCCAGCGTCCCGTCTGGCTTGGTGATGACGACGGGCGTGGGCAGAAACGGGGCGAGCATCTTCTTGACTGCAACCGGTCCGGAGCCGGGACCGCCTCCACCATGAGGTGTGGAAAACGTCTTGTGCAGATTGAGGTGCATGACATCGACGCCGAAATCTCCGGGACGCGCCTTGGCGACGAGGGCGTTCATGTTGGCGCCGTCCATGTAGAGCAAGCCGCCCTTTTCGTGGAGGAGGTCGGCGATCTTATGAATCTCCTGCTCGAAGACGCCGAGAGTGTTGGGATTCGTGACCATGAGGGCGGCGACATCTTCATTCATCTGCGCGGCGAGGGCGGCAACGTCGACCATGCCGCGGTCGTTGGACTTCAGATTTTCGACCGCATAGCCGACGGTCGCCGCGGTTGCGGGATTGGTGCCGTGGGCCGAGTCGGGAATCAGAATTTTCTTGCGAGCATTGCCTTTGGACTCGTGATAGGCGCGAACCATCAACAGTCCTGTAAGTTCGCCTTGGGCGCCGGCGGCGGGTTGCAGGGTGATGGCATCCATGCCGGTGATTTCGAGCAGGCAGTCGCTCAAGGTCTTCATGATGCGCAGTGCGCCTTGCGAAATCTTCTCGGCTTGATAGGGATGTCCGTTGGCCAGGCCTTCGACACGAGCGACAAACTCGTTTACCCGCGGGTTGTACTTCATGGTGCAAGAACCGAGCGGATACATACCGAGATCGATGGCGTAGTTCCAGGTGGAGAGGCGAGTGAAATGGCGGATAATTTCAATCTCGCTGACTTCGGGCATGTTGCCAAGATCTTTGCGCTCTTGCTTCCCGAGCAATTTTGCAGTGTCGACCTCGGGAACGTCCAGCGGCGGCAGCTTCCACGCAGCTTTGCCGGGAGAGGATTTCTCGAAGATCAAGCCTTCATTCTGGCTGATGTGGCGCGTCGCTTTGCGGGTTATGGGATTGGTTTTCATCGCGCCACCTCTTCTGGCTCTACATCTTTCATGGTTCGGACTGAGCGTTCGCTTTCGGCGACGAGTCCGACGGCGGTATCGATCATGGAGCGGGTGGTCAATTCGGTGCAGCACCAGAGCGCTGCGTTTCCGAGTTCGGGGTAGAACTTCTTGAGTGGCAGGCCTCCGACAATTTTGTGGCCGAGCAGGCGCGAATTGATGGCGTAGGGATCTTCGCTGGTTTGCACCACGAACTCGTTGAACCGCGGCGCACCCGCAAAGAGCACTTTGGCGTGCTTGTCGAATTGCTCGGCGGCGTAGACTGTCTTGGCCAAATTTTGCTTGGCGAGTTCCCGCAGTCCGACTTTGCCGTAGACGGTCATAAAAATATTGACCATCAAGGCGACCAGCGCCTGGTTGGTGCAGATATTCGAGGTCGCTTTCTCGCGGCGAATATGTTGCTCGCGAGTGGCCAGGGTCAGGACGAATCCGCGCTTGCCATTTTTGTCGACGGTTTGGCCGGCAAGACGTCCGGGCATTTGACGGACGAATTTTTCTTTCGTCGCGAGCACGCCGCAATAAGGACCGCCGAATCCGAGGGGGACGCCGAAGGATTGCGCCTCCATGGCGACGATGTCGGCTTGACGCGGAGGTTCGACAATTCCGAGCGAAGCGGCTTCGGCGATGGAGACGATCAGCAGCGCTCCTTTCTTGTGCGCGATGTCGGCAATGGCTTCGATGTCTTCGATCGTCCCAAAGAAATTCGGAGATTGAATCAGCACACAGGCTGTGTCGCCGTCGACGGCTGCTTCGAGTTCTTTCAGATCGATGGTTCCGGAATCCGTGTATGAAACGAGCTTTTGGGGAATTTCCTGGTGGGTCGCGTAGGTGTTCAATACTTCGCGATATTCGGGATGCAGGTTGCGGGCAATCACGGCGGTTTGCCGGCCGGTGACGCGGACGGCCATCATCACGGCCTCGGCCGCTCCGGTGGAGCCGTCATACATCGAGGCGTTGGCGAGGTCCATGCCGGTGAGTTCCGAGATCATGGTCTGGAATTCGAAGATGGCCTGCAAGGTACCTTGCGCGAATTCGGCCTGATATGGCGTGTAGGAAGTCAGAAACTCGCCGCGCTGCACGAGGGCGTCGATGACCACGGGGCGGTAATGGAAATAGGCGCCCGCTCCCAGAAAACTGGTATAGCCTTCGCCATTTTCTTTGGCGCGCTGCTTGAACCAGTCGACGATTTCCGACTCGGCCATTTGGCGAGGGATGGTGAGATCGCGCGACAGACGGTATTCGGCCGGAATGGGCGCGAAGAGTTCGTCGACGGAGCGGATACCGATCGCCTGCAACATGGCGGCACGATCCGCGGGAGACTTAGGAAGATATCTCATAGGAAATGTTTGGAACCTTTATTGGATGTAGCAGCGGCAAAAACGATTGCGATCATTGCGAATCATTGCGGAGGTTAGAGGGCAGATTGCAGAGGGAAAAACCGGGTGCTCCAGCAATGGCCGGAAAAGCTCCGGTTTCACTTCTGCAATCTGACCTCGCACCTCTACAATTTTTTCAGTGACCTGCCTCTTCACTCACAAATTTTTCGTAGTCGGCCGCGGACAACAAAGCGTTCAGTTCGGCTGGATCTTTCAGCTTGACTTTGACCATCCACGAGGCGTGCGCGTCTTTATTCACCTGTTCAGGCGCCGTAGCCAGGGCCTCGTTGGTTTCGGTCACGGTTCCCGAGACGGGGGCGAACAGGTCGGAAACAGCCTTCACCGACTCGACAGTGCCAAAGGTCTTGCCCGCGGTAATGTCCGAGCCGGGCTTGGGCAAGTCAACGAAGACGATGTCGCCGAGCGAGTCCTGGGCGTGGACGGTGATGCCGATGGCGCCATCGGGGGTAATCCATTCATGTTCCTTGGTGTATTTGCGGTCAGTTGGATAAGGCATTTCTCGCTCCTGGAGTTCGCTGTTCATCGTTCGCCCGCTGGGCCCACCCTAAAGGTCGCAAAACGCGCGACGTTTACGATGGGACGCCCGCGGTAGTTAAGATTTTTTGGGACGCTTATAAAACGGCAACGGCACCACCTGCGCTTTTACACCTTGGGCGCGGACTTCGACTCGCACTGTCGTTCCGACTGCGGCATGGGCCGGGGGTACGTAGGCGAGCGCGATATTCTTCCTCAGGAACGGCGCGGGCGAACCGCTGGTGACGTAGCCAATTTCTTTTCCCGTGTCGTCGAGGACTTTGTAGCCGTCGCGCGCGATGCCGCGCTCGATCATTTCGAGTCCGACCAAAGTTTTCGTCAGGCCCGCAGCTTTCTCTTTCTCCAAGGCAGAGCGTCCGATGAAGTCGGGTTTGTCCATCTTGCAGAAACGGTCGAGTCGGGCTTCCCAGACATTGATCGTGTCGGAAATCTCGTGCCCGTAGAGAGACAACGCGCCTTCGAGGCGCAGCGTATTGCGCGCGCCCAGTCCGCACGGCACGACGCCAAATTCTTTTCCGGCTTCAAGAATCTCATACCAGACGTGCTCGCTGACCTTCTCGTCAGAAGGAATATAAACCTCAAAACCGTCTTCGGCGGTGTATCCGGTGCGGCCGATCAGGATATTCGGCAGCCCACAGAGCGTGCCACGGGTGACCCAGTAGAACTTCACCGCACTCAAGTCCGCGCTGGTGAGCTTTTGCAGAAGATCGACTGCCTTTGGACCTTGAATCGCAATCTGGGTAAAGTCATCGGAGAGATGCTCGACCGCGCAATCAAATTGTCGCGTGTTGTCGCGCACCCAGTTGAAGTCTTTCTCGCGCGTTCCGGCGTTGATGACCAGGAGATATTCGTCTTCCGCGAGGCGATGCACGATGACATCATCGACAAATGTTCCGTGGGGATAGAGCAAGGCCGAATATTGGGCTTGTCCGATGGCCAAGCGTGATGCGTCATTCATCGAGATATGCTGGACGGCGGCGAGCGCTTCCCTTCCGGCGAGGCGGATGTCGCCCATGTGGCTGACGTCGAAAATGCCGACGCTGGTTCGGACTGCCATGTGCTCGTTGACAATGCCGCAACCGATGGATGCTGGGTATTCGACGGGCATATCCCAGCCGTTGAACTCGACCATTTTCGCGCCCATCTGGCGATGAACGGCGTTCAACGCAGTCTTGCGCACGTTGTTCGGGACAAGCGGAGCGGTTTCTACGACGGACAAGAAGAACCTCGGCCAGATGACTCTCCGGGAGTGGCTGGGCTGCCGGAATCTGGAACTGTTTAACTTAACATAGAGTCAGGGCTCAAGTCTCAGGGGACCGGTTGCGGGTGTGGGCGCGGAAATACAGCACTGCCGCAGTGGCTGAAGTCGTTTTCAGTCACGCCAGTCGACAGTGACTTCCGTCATGTTTCTTGTCGAGCGCAGGGAAACTAGACTCTAAGCATGTCATCGAAACCGGCGGTCAGCCGCGTGGTCTGCGCCCAGTGCGAACAGCCGGAAAACAGCTGCTCGTGCGACAAATATTGTGTTTTTTGCCAGTCGCAACTTGACGTGCGTCTTTGCTCGGATGGACTGCTCTATTGCGAGGCATGCCGGTCAGCCTGCGATTACAAGCCTGTCAGCTAGATGTCTGATTAAAAACGTTGGTTTAGCAGGTAATTACGGCACGAGTGGAACTCATGCCCTTCCCAAAACCGCCACGAATCCGAGTTTTTCCGCAAACCGTGAAGTCATGCCCTTCAAAGCGATCCCTTTAATGCCAACCCTTGAAATAAGTTAATCAGAGGTTCCCTAGTATCCCAGAGGTTCCCTGGTATGAAACGGCCGTCGCGCGCTTCTTGTCTCCGTTCTCTTAGGGCTTCTGCGGCCAAACGCGCACATAATCCACCTGCATAACGGCTGGGAAGTGATTGGTCTTATCGGGCGGGCCGATCCAGCCACCGACCGCCAAGTTTACGATGATGTACATCGGCTTATGGGGAATGTCGGCGACTCGGGTGAACTTCTTGATGGGCTGGCCGTCGAAGTACCAAGTCACATAATCCGCTTGCCAATCGACGCCGTAGGTGTGGAATCCGGCGGATAGATCTTCGCCGGTGTCATAGGATGTGCCGCTGCTCGGATGATGGCCATGGCGCTCGATGCCCCAGTGGATGGTCGCGTAATCGATCGTCGGAGTGTTGCCAAGCCATTCCATAGCGTCGATTTCAGGAGGCCAACTGCCGTCGGCGGGCAGGAGCCAGAACGCTGGCCACATTCCTTTTCCGGGAGGAAATTGGGCGCTCATCTCCATATAGCCATACTGAAAGGTAAAACTCGGCGGCGCAGTGGAAGAGCCTCCCGTGGTGACGATGCCAGACGTGTACTCGTGCCCGCGATCGTGCTTCCTGGCGGTCAAATTGAGCATGCCGCCCGAAACCGACACGTTGTATTTCCAGAACCACTCTAAGTCGTAGGGAGGACCGTCCGAACAGCCGGTAGTCTCGTCGGCCCAGTTATAGCAGCGATACCACTTGGTCAAGTCAAGTTGGTCGCCGTCAAATTCGTCATCGAAGAGAAGTTGATCAGAACTTGGAATGGTAGGACTCAGGGCCGATGCGGGCGAAGTCGAAAAAGCCGGGTGCGAAAAATTCTGCGCCGCGGCGGGGGGCGCGAGAAATGCGCTCGTCATAAGCAGGATCAACAAAAGCAGGATCGACAATGCGATCGGGTATTTCATAGAGCTTCTCCGATTCTTCGGACGATATCTTCGGACGGGAGCAGGGACGCGAAAATCATACGCCAGCAGAATTTTGCGATCGCTTTAATTTCTCGGTTTGGAAACTCGTTTGTTCACTCGCCAGAACGAGGTCAGTCCGAACCATGCGAAGGTGGCCGTGAAACAGATGGCGAGCAGCAAGCGTCCGGGACCGGCGGAGTGGCCTGACTGATACTTCCCGTATTCCCGCAGGCCCGCAACCCCACCGATGAAGGCGATAGCGAGAAAGGTGAAGCCGGTGACTTCCAGCCAAAGCTGGTGCAAGACTCCGCCGAAAGAACGAGTGGTGGCGCGAAGTCCAGAAAGCAGGGCGCGTCCGGTTCGGCTACTCTCTACGACTGTAAGGGCGGCGCGGAAATACAGTCGCGCTTTCGCGACAGCCTGGCCATTGAATACATTTTTCAGTATGAGCATGTCGAGGTGTTCCTCATCCGCGCACGCGACATTCGGGCACGCGAGATCCGAGCACACGATCTTCGAGCAGATGATATTCCAGCACAGCGAGCGCCCGATTTGAACCAGTCGATTTCAGAGGTTCGCACACCGGCCATTTGTCGATTTTAGCAGCGTAGGGGCGTACAATTGGGAAGGGTGAGGTCAGACTGCTGGTGATGAGCCCATCAGCGGTACGATTGGGGGGGATTCGTGGATCAGCAACTCAAGCAGCTTATGAAAGAACTCGGAGAAGCGATTAACGAGTCCTTGTCTGATTCCGAACAAATCGCTGAAGTAGTGTCGCGCATCAAGGAGGGCGGGTACGATATTTTCCTCGTTCTCGAGGCTACGATTGGTGTGAGCAAGCAGGGCGAGAATACTACCGACAAGACTTCGTTGGTGTCGACGCTGAGCACGAATACGGAACTTAAGATCAGCGATCAGGATCTGAAATTTCTAAAATCGCTACGCATTAAGCTGGACGAAGAAGACGAGTAATCGGTTCGGAAGAGTGTACGTCTCCGGCCAGGGATCGTACTTCGGTGGAAGGCTCGGGTGGCGCGGGCTACATGGGAAAAATCTTCCGGCTCCCCACAAGTTTTTCCCTGCCGCAAATAGGAAAAACGTTGCAGGTGTGACTTTGCGAGCTGTTAGAATCGACTTTTTCTCGTGTAAGTGATGGCTTGGCAGCATCTTATGTATGCCGACCGCAGGCCTAAAATGGCCTTTGGCGTGCATTCGGAAGTGGTAGAAGTGTCGTTCTCAGCGCGTCTCCCGAGGCTCTAAAACGGGCTGTTGACCTGACCTTCTTCTCGCATACGCTAAGCAAGTAGCTGCATGAGGTGCCCAGACATGGATTTGACCCTAGGCTTACTTCCCGAGCCCCGTACTCGTTGGGAGCGTTTCGTTCTAAGCTACGGCGTGCAGTCGGTGGTGGTGACGTTCTTCGTGATCGTGGCCATCGCCTACCCGGACGTGCTTGTGCTTCCCGTGCACGATTATCACTTCGTGAGTCTGGTGAGCACACCGCCGCCGATCCCGCAGGCTCCGGCGCCGATTCGGCATTTTTCAATGCCTGTCCCCAAGTTGACGGAGACGGTAACACCCCGGCCGGAGGCGATGCGCGTGCCTGCCGAATTGGTACAGAAGAAGCCTGTCGTGCCGGAAGAGCAGGCGCCTAAAGTGACGCTGGCTGCGAAGAAAGAATTACTTCCCGACGCGCAGCCGGTGATTCCGCGTCCGCCGGTGAAGACGAACGTATTCTCGACTGGAAGTTCGGCTACTCCAACAATGGCGGCCGCGCCGGCTAAAGTCCAGACCGGCGGCTTTGGCGATCCCAATGGAGTGCCAGCATCTGACAATCACGGGCGCCCGGTCACGATTGCGCAAGCAGGCTCGATTGATATGCCTTACGGGCCGGGATCAGGCAATGGAACAGGGGGGGCGCATGGCGCTCGTGGAGTAGTCGCGAGCACAGGCTTCGGCAGCGGAGTCGCGACCGGCTCCAGCAACGGCCCCATCTCAGGGTCGCGGGGTGCGGTTCGTCAAGGTGCTTTTGGAGACGCCGACGTTGTTGCTGCTCAGCCCAAGGCAAAGCCCGTTGCGCTTACAGCCAGGGCGTTGCCGGTGGAAATCACCTATAAGCCTCGTCCGGTTTACACTGATGAGGGGCGGCAGCTGAAGATCGAGGGCGAGGTGCTGCTGGATGTTGTCTTTAGTGCAACCGGGGAGATCCACATCGTAAAAGTGATGCGCGGCCTGGGCCACGGCTTGGATGAATCCGCCATTCATGCGGCGGAAAAAATTCAGTTCAAGCCTGCTCTAAAAGACGGCCGGCCTGCGGATTTCGAAGCCGTGTTACATATTGAGTTTCAACTGGCATCCTGAGTCGAACGTGAACTATGTCGATTCGGGAGTAGGGTTATTCGCATCCATCTCACAGCACAAGGTAGAATGAAACCAATCAAAATGTTGCGCTCCCTTTCGGCGTTGGCACTGCTCAGTCTTTCCCTCGTCTGCTGGCCCAGGTTTGTTTTTGCGCAGACTGCGACTACGCCGGATGCGGCGCAAGGTCAGACGCAAGATCAGACGGGAAAGCCAAAGACGACCGACCCGGTTGAGCCAATGCAAGCGGCGCCATCCGCGCCCGCGCCATCCGTGCCCGCTCCAACCACATCGGCACCAACGACATCGGCGCCGGCGCCGGTTTCGACAGCGCCATCGTCCACTCCGCAGACCGCGCCCGCGCCGCAACTCACCACGCGCGACGCCAGCACGCAACAGGTATCCACGGTCGCGGCGAGTTTCGATCAGGTCATTGATCGCACGATCGAACGCGAACATTTTTTCATGGCGCAGATGAAGCAATTGCATCCGCTGGTCGAAACGTATCTGCAGAATCTGAAAGAAGACAAAGAGCTGGGTGCGCCGGCTCCGGTCAGCGACGTCTATTTCCTTGGCCGGCTCGACATGAGTGCGGGGGCTGAGGATCGCGCTTTTGACTCGCCAACCACGGCTGGGCTTGGCAAGCGCATGATCAGCAAGCTGAGCAACGTCTATTCCATGAAGTTCCTGCCGCTGGGTTTCGCGCAGATGGTGGTGCTCGATCAGGATTTTCAGCGCAAATATTACGACTTCACTTTCGTACGGCGTGAGTTTCTCGGCGAAGTGCGTTGCATCGTCATGGATGTCGCTCCCAAGAAGGACGCGGGCAAGGGCAGATTTCTAGGCCGTATATGGATCGAAGATCAGGGCTACAACATTGTCCGTTTCAACGGGACATATTATCCGCACCCCCGGGCCAGTTATTACCTGCACTTTGACAGCTGGCGCGCGAACCTGCAGCCGGGAGTGTGGTTGCCATCGCTGATTTATTCGGAAGAGTCCGATTTAAAATATCGCCTGGGACAGACGCTCGAT
>Ga0302274_10003548_pt1 | contig 13821 bp, 8 predicted proteins | sample III_Bog_N2_1_FD_198755 | JGI IMG/M metagenome (GOLD analysis project Ga0302274, IMG submission 198755) | Peat permafrost microbial communities from Stordalen Mire near Abisko, Sweden - III_Bog_N2_1 | ecosystem: Environmental > Terrestrial > Soil > Wetlands > Peat | place: Sweden: Abisko...
CCCCGGCAGCGGCGGATCATCCCCTTCGTCCTGCCACAGCAACAGGAAGCGCTGTCCCACCTTCATGTGCTCCGGAACCTGGTAACGGGTCCGATCTCATCCGCCATATCAACCCGTTGTGGACCGTGAGCGTCGTCTGCATCCCGCCAAGCCTTCCGCCAAATAAGCCAAATCCACGCGGAAGAATAAGGATGCGTTCAAGCCAACTCGGCTCCTCATCCCCGCGCATTCCCCACAACCCATCGCCCACCACGATCGCGTACTCGCAATCCTCCGCCGTGCACTTCCCCTCCCAATGCCCCCAAGCTCCCCACTTCTGCATTAACCCCTGCGCCTCAGGCCATGTCGTCTGGTAAAGCCGGATCCCATGCATATCCGCTGTCAGCCGCTCGGCACGCCAACGCGTGATCCATTGCTGCGCTTGAACCCAAACAAAAAGCGCTGCCACAAGCACCACCGCAGCCAACGCAGCCCTGGCCCCAATCCGACGAACAGTTCGCAGCTTGATCATTGCTAAGTTAGACACCACCCGCTCCAAAGCTGTTCCCCGCGCCCCAGTTCGCCGTCTCCACTGACTTTCTGACTTGCTGACTTGCTGGCCCGCTGTCCCAAAAAACTGTTTGTCCCACCACTCCCACCCCCTCTCGCGCTATACTGGCCCGGCACTGATTTCCGGAGAATCTTCGATGCCAAAGAAAACGTTTGCTGGTGCCACCCTCCTCGCCGCCGCCCTCCTCGCCTCCGCCCAAACCCCTGTCCTCACCATCCACCCCGATCAACCCCTCCACGCCGTCAGCCCCACCCTCTACGGCCTCATGACCGAGGAGATCAACTACTCCTACGACGGCGGCCTCTACGCCGAGATGATCCGAAACCGCACCTTCCGCAGCGACTGGGACGGCATCCACTACTGGTACATCGTCGAGAAGGGCAACGCCGACGCCACCATCGCCGTCGACCCGCAAACCGGCCCCAGTGACGCCCTCAAGTCCAGCCTCCACATCACCGTCAAGCAGGCCACTCCAGAACACCAGGCTGGCATCCTTAATGAAGGTTGGTGGGGCATGGCCCTCCGCCCTGAAACCACCTACAAAGGCTCCTTCTACGCCAAAGCCGGCTCCCCAGACCTCGGCCCGGTCACCGTCGCACTCATTAGCAACATCACCGGCAAGCCCGTTGCCACTGCCCAGGTCGCCGCCATCTCCACCGGCTGGAAGCAGTACGAATTCTCCCTCAAAACCGGCGCCCTCGAACCCTCTGCCGCCAATCACCTCGAAATCACCGCGGGCCACCCCGGCTCTCTCTGGCTCAACCTCGTCTCGCTCTTCCCGCCCACCTACCACGACCGCGTAAACGGAAATCGCATCGACCTCATGGAGAAAATGGCCGCAATGCATCCGGCCTTCCTCCGTTTCCCCGGCGGCAATTATCTTGAGGGCGACCACATCCGCGACCGCTACGACTGGAAAAAGACCATCGGCACCATGGTCGATCGCCCCACCCACCCCAGCCCCTGGAGCTATCACTCCTCCGACGGCCTCGGCTTTCTCGAGTTTCTGGAATGGTGTGAAGACCTCAAGATGCAGCCGGTCCTCGCCGTTTACGCCGGCTACTCCATGGCCCAGGAGCATGTCACCCCCGGCCCCGATCTCGACCCCTACGTCCAGGACGCCCTCGACGAAATCGAATACGTTACCGGCGGTCCCGACACCAAGTGGGGAGCTGTCCGCGTCAACAACGGCCACCCCGCGCCCTTCAAGCTCAACTATATCGAAATCGGCAACGAAGACTGGTTCGACCGTTCCAACAGCTACGACGGGCGCTACACCCAGTTCTACAAAGCCATCAAGGCCAAATACCCCGACCTTCAGCTCATCGCCACCGCCCCCGTCAAGAGCGTAAAGCCCGATGTGATCGACGAGCACTACTACGTGCGCGCCGCTCAGAACTTCCACGACGCCACCCACTACGACCCGCCCACCTCCAATTCGGCTCCAGTATGGGACGGCGGTCGCTACAACAAGGCCGATCGAAACGGTCCCAAGGTCTTCGTCGGCGAGTGGGCCACGCGCGAAGGTGCACCCACTCCCAACTTCGGCGCGGCCCTCGGCGACGCAGCCTGGATGACCGGCCTCGAACGCAACAGCGACATCGTCATCATGGCCTCCTACGCGCCGCTGCTGGTCAACGTCAACCCCGGCGGCATGCAGTGGGAGACTGACCTCATCGGTTACAACGCCCTCCACAGCTACGGTTCGCCCAGCTACTACGCCCAGGTCCTGTTTTCGAAGTATCTCGGAAACCAGACCCTCGCCTCAAAGATCGACGACCCCGCCCTTGACCCCGCCAACCCAAAGTTCTTCTACTCCATCACCCGCGACTCCGCCAAAAAACGCCTCTACCTCAAGCTCGTCAATGCCGAATCCACCCCGAAATCTCTCGACATCGACCTGCCCGGCGCAAAATTGACTGAGACTGGCATCCTGGTCACCCTCAGCGCCCCCAGCACAGAGTCCACCAACACCATCGACGACCCAACCCGAATCGTCCCCGTCGAAACCGCCCTGCAAGGCGTCACCAACCATCTCCACCACACCATCCCCGGCTACGCCATCCAGGTAATTCAGCTCGACGAAAAGTAAGCACCTGCAACACGCAAAAGAGGGGCAGCGACCAATCCGGTCCCTGCCCCTCTTTTGCGTGTTCTCTGAGAAATTATTCCGCAACCGCCCACGCCAGCCCATCCGGACTCGCAACCTCCACCTTCCCCACCATCTCCAGCGTCTTCAAGTCGATCACCGCAACCTGGTTATCCCGCCCGCAAGCCACATACGCCCGCGCCCCATCCGGCTGCATCTCGATTCCGCCCGACCCATGCACCGCCGCCAGCCGCTTAACCTCCCCATGCGTCTCCGCATCCAGCACCACCAGCGCCGACTGCGCCGTAATCAGCACCCGCTTCCCGTCCGGCGTAAACTTCAGCCGATTCGCGCCCCGCACATTCGCCGCCAGCGTCGCCGTCACCTTCTTGGCCGCCAGATCAATCACTGAAACGGTCCCATCCTGCGCATTTGCAACCCAAACTTCTCTCCCGTCCGGAGAAACATCGAATCCCTCCGACCCCCGTCCCACCGGAATCACAGTCAGCTCCCAATCCCCGCTCGGCGGCCCCGGCATCCTACCCGGCGGCATTCCCGGCATAGCCCCACCCGCACCCGGCGCGGGTCCTCCCGGACCCATTCCCGGTGGCGGACCGCCCCCCCGCGGCGGCGTCTTCTCCATCACCGTCACCGTCGCTGAACTCACGTTCGTAGTCACAATCCGCTTCCCATCCGCAAAGACATAAATCATGTGCGTCCGGTCCTGCCCGGTGCCCATGATCCAGTCAATCTTCCCGCTCGCCGGGTCGTAGCTCCCAATCGCCTTGGCCGCCTCCGCCGTAAACCACACCTTCCCCTGCTTGAAGTCAAGCCCATGCGGCCCGCGCAGAGCTCCCAGATCAATCGAATCCAGCCGCTTCTGCCCCACCATGTCGATCACCGCCAGCGTATGGAACGCCCCAAACCCATAGTTCGACACATACGCCGTCTTCCCGTCCGCCGACGCAACCACTTCGTGCGGGTCGTCGCCCACCGGAACCGTTGCCACAATACGCAGATCCGCCGGGTCCACAATCGACAGCGTATGGTCCTGTTTGGAGAGCGCCAGCAGAGAGACCTTCGGAGTTGCCTGCGCCACCACAAGCGCCGGCAAGGCCAGCAAGCTCAGCATCAAAAAAAACGCCATCTTGATTCGCATGGGGAGTCCTTCAATTCTCATGATTGAGAAGACGGAGATTTGCGCGTTTCGGACCAGAAAAACCGCGCTTAGACGAACATATCCTTGTCGTTGTGCGCCGTGGGCTCGCGATACGCCGGGTCTGAAGCCCGAAGCGACTCGACAATCGCCTTGATGCTCGCCAGCACCCCGGAAAGCTGCCGCACCGGCTTGCTCACCGTCTCCGCAACAAACACGCTCGCCTTGTCCACCGCGTCCAGCGTGCCTGAGAACATCGTATCGATGCGGCTCGTCTGCTTCTGAACCCTGACAAGAATCTGATCGACGGCGACTTCAATGTCCGCAGCCTGCGTCCGCAATTTGTGCGCCAGTTCTGAAATGTCGGTCACCGTCGACTCCACCTTCGGAGTCAACCGCACCAGAAGTTCCCGCGTGGTGTCCACAATCGGCATCACCGAGGAACGCATCTCCTCAACCTGTTCCTTCATTTGCTTGGTCGACTTGCTGATCCCGATGTAAATCGCCAGCAGAATAAAAGCCTGCATCGCCAGCGCAAGAGCACCCAACGCGACACAAAGCAACTCGATCGTCTCGTGGCTCATACCCGGCCTCGGAACTTCCTCGCGCAGCAGAACTGCGGACATGCAACAAATCGTTCAACGCACCCCTGGGCCAAAAGCATGCGCCTTGCTGCGGAGAAGGCTCACGGGTCTTCCCTCAACCACGCAAGCACAACTCTCCGCAGCGCATATTCAAACCCGGCAAAGGCTGCAATCAGACTCAGGCCGCTAAGCCTCTCCGCCTACAGCTCGGTCGGATCAACCGTGGTCGTGCGATAAGCATTTCGCCCCGCATCTACGGCTGCGCTCACCCGCGTCGACTGGTCGGCCACCAGGCTCTTGCCGCGCTCCACAAACTCTTCCCACTGTGCCCGGCCCCGGTCCACTACCTCACGGCTCCGATCCACATAGTCCGACACCTGGTCCTTGCCCTTGTCCACGATCGCGCTTACGTGTTCCTTGCTCTTATCCACCATCGTGGCTACCTGTTCCTTGCCCTTGTCCACCAGCACGCTTACCTGCTCTGCCGCCTGCTGGCTCTTCACCTTCACATACTCCGTGCCCTCGCGGGCGCTGTTGGCAATGCTTTCACGAGTCTCACGGCCGCTCTTGGGAGCGTACAGGATGCCAACCGCCGCACCCACGCCCAAGCCCGCCAGAAACCAACCGAGATGATGAATCCTGCTGTCCTCTGCCATGATGAAAACTCTCCTTTCGCCCAGCCTTAAGAATGCCTGAGCGTAGCAAATTCTCTCCAGCGCCGCAATTCAATTTCCGTTGCCGCACCAGCTGTGAAGATCGACGCCCGCAAACTCCTGCAATTACTCGCGCCGACCCGACGCATTGGACGCAGTTTCCGTTGCCGAAGTTGCAACCCCATTCGGGAAAAACCGGCAACCTGCTCCTACCCAAAACAATACAGCAAACCCCTCCCGTATGGCGGTCATCATTGCTCATCGTGGTGGAAAAGAAGGACGCTTTTCGATCCCCATCCTCCAAACCAAAAAACAGCGCGGACCCGAAGGCCCACGCCGCTTTGGATCCAAACCCGTTGCTTTAGGTTAGAACTCCGCCCGTACCGCTATCTGCCCGGTTCGCGCTCCCCCAAAATCCGATCCAATGGTTCCGGAGACCAGCCCAAAGCTGCCCGAGCTCAGGTTCATATTCGGATCGCCCAGGTTGGTGTGATTCAGTACGTTGGTAAACGTTCCCTCCGCCTTCACCTTGAAGCGCTCCGTAATCGGGAAAACCTTGCTCAGGCCGGCCGACAGGTTAACCAGTCCCGGCCCCACAACAGTGCCCACTTCGCTGTTGCCGAATCGCCCAATCGGCAGCGGATGCGCTCCATTGGCTACGAAACCTCCAGTCTCCGTCGGTGTAAAGCCCGCGCCCGTCGTGCAGGCGTTGCCAACAGTCCAGGATGGATCACCCGGGCAGGCAAATGCCCCGGCATTCGTCCAGTTGAACCGGCCCTTGTTCGCCGGATTCATGCTGGCTCCAACCACCAGGTCCGCATGCTGGTTGCGATGGCCGGTATCGAAACTGCCGGTACCGTCGCCGAATGCCCCGTTCAGGCCCGAGCCCGTTCCCGATGGATCGCCCTGCCCGTTGGGGAAGTAGGGCGTCTCAAAGGCGCCGGTCTGCACCGTGAAAATCGATGACAGCCGCCATCCCCCCACCACCAGATCCGCCGCCCGCGACATCGTGTTGCCGATCATCCTGCCGCGGCCAATCGGCAGATCGTACAGCGCCGTCGTATTCCAGCGAAGCTTACGCGTTCCATAAACGTTGCCGAAGTCGATATGACGGTCCAGCACCGACGTCGCGCGAGCACCGCCGCCCTCACCCGCAAACCCCGTTCCCGAAGGACCTTCGTTGTCCGCCAGGTTCTTGGCCCAGGTAAAGTCGGAGTGGTACTCCAACCCATGCTGCAACCGATGGCTCGCCTCCAGTTGCAGAGAGTGGTAGCTCTCGTTGGCGCCCGTTGCACGCGTATTGATGCGACCCCAGTTCGGGAACATGCGGTTGCTGATCGAATTGTTGAATGCTGAAACCGTGCTCGAATACGGCAGCGTATTCTCGTCCGGCGCCCAAACCAGTTGATGGGTCTCCGAGCCGATATACGAAACACGTGCCGCATAGCCCGAACCCAGATCGTGGTCCACACTCAGCGACCACTGTTCCGTATACGGGTCCTTCCAGTTGGTGCTGTTGGCGGTGCCAAAATAGTCCGTGCCGTATGCCGGTGCCGAAGCGCCGCCAGAACCCGCGTAGATCTGCGGCCACTGGTAGCCGATCGCATGGGTGCTCGGGTTATACGTGTTCGAGAACTGCTGCGTATACGCCTGGGCCGTGCCCGTAAGCGAATAGAAGCTCGAACCCAGCATGTTGATGTTGTATAAACCCACGCCGCCACGAATCGCCCACTTGTCGTTGCCCGTCGGACGATACGCAAATCCAAAACGCGGCATAAACCGCTTCTTCGGATACTGCTTCAGCCCCGACGGAAATCCCGCCGTATTGTTGCCCTCAACCGGCATGCAGGGCGCGCCATTCACCATCGCGCTATTGGTGCTGTTCACCCCGTCCGCATCGCACGCATTCGCACTCGCCAAAAAGCCCTGCGCCAGAAGATCCTGCTTGCCCTGCGGATAGACCACTCGACCCGAAAGTGCCACGCTCGGATCAAAGTTGGCAATGTCCCCATACTTGTCATAATACCCAGGGTGAAGTTCGTAGCGAACGCCGTATGAAAGCGTCAACTGCGGGCTAAGCCGCCACTCGTCCTGGCCAAAGAAGTGATAGTGCGCTGAGATGCCGTCATTGTCCTGCTTCACCACGTCGTAGAACGTCTGGTCCGGAATCCCCAACAGGAAGTCCGCAAAATCAACCCCCGTGAACAGGCCGGCGCTCGCCTTGGTATTGAACTGATAGGTGCCGTAGTTGTCTGAGCCGTTGAATCCCAACGGCGTAATCGCTTCCAGCGTCTGAATATCCGTGCCGAACTTGATCGTGTGGTTGCCCTTGGTCCATATCAGCACATCGCTGTAGTCGTAGGTGTTCGACTTGTTCAATCCCGTCAACCGGTCCGCATTCAGGCTCTGGATGTTGTTGAAATCCATCTCCGGTATGCCGTTGTAGAACAGGTTCTGCAACCCCACCCAGCCCTGCGCGGTCGTAAATGCCTTGCCGTCGAAGCTGTCGCTCGCGCCCGACGTATACAGCGTATACCCAAAGCCGAAATCGTTAATCAGGTTCGGCTTGATGCTCCAGCTTGCATCCACCTTCATTGCACGGTTCTGGCTCGTGTTCTGCGCCGACGGAACCAGCAGTTCCTCCGGCGAAGTGGTCGGAAAATCCTTCCACGTGAACTTGCCCCAAAGCAGAAACTTCTGGTTCGCCCCGAAATACTGGTCGCCGCGCACATCGAACTGGTTCGAGTGACCGCTGTTGTCCACATTCGCCTGGTAGTTGGCCACGCCGTTGTCCGTGTACGCAGTCGGATCGCCAACGTTCGGGTCAGGATAAAACTGCTTCAGCGTATTCAGCGCAATCTGGCTCAACGAGCCCGATGGAATCGCCGTGCCATAACTGCCGCCCGTATACGGGTCCGTCAGTCCGCTAAAGCCCGTTGCACTGTACTTTGAGAAATCGCCCTGCTTCATCAGCGTGCTCGGCACAACTTCATTCAGTGTCGTCTGGGCCGGATGCCGCCACCCTTCATAGGCCCCAAAGAAGAACGTCTTGTTGTGGCCATTGTAGAGATGCGGAATCACGACAGGTCCGCCTACGCTGCCGCCAAACGTGTTGCCCGTAACACTGGGCTTCGTCGTCGTCGTCGGGAACGTGTAGGCAATCGCATCAAACGATGAGTTCTGGTAATACCAGAATCCCGATCCATGCAGCGTATTCGTGCCGCCCTTGGTCGTCACAACTACCTGCCCCGGATCGCCGTACTCCGCATTGGCAAGCACACCGTCCGCGCGAATCTCTGAAATCGATTCCGTCGATGGGAACGTGTCCCCGCTGAACGTGCCGCCGCTCGCGCTCTTCACCGTCACGCCGTCAATCGTCACATCCACCTGGTAAGGCAGCGCGCCCTGCAGAGAGATGCCCGAGCTGTCCGCCTGCACTCCCGGCAGCGTGCCCAGAATCCCCGCCGCGCTGGTCCCGCTGAAGCTGGCTCGTGTATTCACTGGAAGGCTGGTCGCGTCATCTGCCGTAAATGTGCCGCTGATCGTCGGCGAATCCGTCTCGATCGCGCTCACCATATCGCCCGTCACCTGCACTTCCTGCTGCACCGTGCCGACGCCAAGCTTCGCATCCAGTCGGAGTTCCTGCCGCACCGCAAGCACCACCCCTGAAACCTTCCACTTCTCAAAGTTGGGCGCCGACACCTCCACCGAGTAGTGACCGGCCTTCACATCCTGAAAGCGGAAATCCCCCACGCCATTGCTCTTCGTCGTGCGCGCCGCTCCTTCGTCCGTGTTCGTCAAGGTAACCACCGCGCCGGGAATCACCGCCCCCACCGTGTCCTTGACCGATCCGATAATCGACCCTTGTGTGGATTGAGCGCGGCCCAGCGTGCAGGCAAGCACAAGCAACATTCCAAAAACGGCTGCGGAACGCCGCATCGACTGCCGCAGAAATAAGGTTCTTAAGATTTGCATAGTTCACTGTCTCCTGAAGAACTGCTGGATAAGTAGTATTCGGCGTCTTGCCTTCAATTGGAACGAATGCGAGGAGCTCAACAATTGATTCCGCTTACACTGATTGGCCTCGCCATCCGACTCATTCGTCAAGCTTTCTAATGACTAGAGGCTACGTGCACGGTGTTAAGAACCTGCTGGCGTCATGTTACGAATCGATTAAAAAATCTGGCGCCGGCCGGAGAGCCCGGTCAATGACTGCGGGGGAAACGCGCGCTTGATTCTGTCTATTATGAGGGTTTTTCGCCCCATGTCTACTAAAATCGCTCACCAAAACTCAGTCCAACCCAAGCGAACCCGTTCCCAATTCCCTAGTCCCTATTCCCTATTCCCTGGTCCCCACTCCATCAGTCGTCGTCCTTCGGCCGGCGCAGCTTCGCGCCCGACTTCTCAACCTCTTTCCGTATCTCGTCCGCATCGTCCACATCGTGCAGAGCCGCCGCTTCTTCCTTCGTCTTCGGCCGCGCAAACCTCGCCTTCGCCGCATTGAACACCCGCACATCCGACCGCCGCACCACAAACGGCCCCAGGTGCGGCACACTGTCGAACACCCCCGTGATCTCCCCCGCCAGCGCGTCCTCAAGGTTCATCGGTCCCAGCCCCAGCAGCTCGTCCATCGTCCTCGTAATCGACCCCATGCTGGTGTGCTCGTGGCTCACCGACCCCGCTTTCACCCAGGGACTCGCAATCATCAATATGCTTCGGTGCGCATCCACATGGTCCACCCCACCCTGCGCATCGTCCTCCGTCACAAAAAGCGCCGAGTCCTTCCATAGCGCCGTCTTCGACAAAAACGCCACAATCCTTCCCACCGCCAGGTCGTTATCCGCCACATACGACGCGCGATAAGGATACCCATCCGCCGGCCGCGCCTCCATCGTGTGATCGTCCGGAAGTCGAATCACAATCAGCGCCGGAACCTTGCCCGCCGCCATCTTCAGCTTGAAATCCCTCTCGAACTCCGTCGCCCGCACCTGGTCCGGAATCCCCAAATTAAATGTCGGATACCTCCGATCCGTCGACTCAAACACCGGCTTCGGCAGCGGCGAATTCAAAAACAGTCTCTGCCCCTCCGGCTCCGCTCCCGCAATCTCCGCATTCCCCTCCAACTCCAGCCCTTCGCCGTAATTCAGAATCCCCTTGCCGCCCGCCGCCACATGCTCCCACAACGAACCAAACTGAGGCTCATCTTCCGGCATCGGCGCATCCGCCCCTCCAAACAGCGCCCTGCGTCCCGGCTGCTCCGCCGCGGCCGAATCCCTCCGCCGCCCCCCATACCCCGAACTCCATGCCGTATTGAAAAACGGAGTCGGATTGATCCCCATCACCCACCGGTGCCCGTCCGCAGAAACATCGCTGTCCACATAAAAGTTGTCGCTCATCGCAAACTGACCCACCAGCGCATGCAGATTCGGCGTCACCTTCAAATGCGTCGCATCCTTCCCCTCCTCCGCCCACCCATCCATCCCATACCGCGCCAGCGCCGCATCCCCATTGGCTCCCGCCACATCCCCCAGCACCTCGTCATAAGTCCGGTTCTCCCGGATCACCAGGAAGCAATGCTTCAACCGCGGCAACTCCGGCTTGTTCTCAATCGCCGCCATGTTCGCCTTCACCACCGTCTGCGTCAACTCCGCCGCCGGCGCCAATCCACTCAGCGGAATCGCGCTCAGCCCTCCCATCTCCAGAGAGCCAATGTAACTCGGCATCTTCGGATCGTGCTCTTTCCCCCCGTTCGGCCCTGTCCCCTTGCCCTTCGTATTCACCACATACAGCACCTTCCCGTCCGGCGAAAAATCCACCGCCGATGGATTCCACCCCACCGGAATATCCTCCACCACCCCCATCGTCGCCGCATCCAGCACGCCCACCGCGTCAATCCCCGCTTCAGCCACATACACTCGCCCATCCCGAACCCCCAGCCCGCTCGGCATCACTCCGCGCAGCGGCCGCCCCTCGCCGTCCTCAAACTCTGCCCCGGCAAACGGCGAAAGCTCCGCTTCCCCCAGTTCTCTCGTCCCATCCGCGCTCACCTTCGCAACCGCGTCCTCATGCGCCAGCGAAACAAACACCGCGTCCACCGTCGCCGCCACCCCCGTCGGAGCAGCCCCGCCCACCGTCCCCTCGCGCGCCTCTGTAATCCTCGCCCCCAGCCGCAGCTTGGCCGTCACCACTGGATGCTCCCGGTCATGCACGTCATACGTCCACAGGGAACTGCCGCGCACCGAGTTCTCATCCCCCAACCCTGGAATCTTCTTCCCCTCCACCACCGCACCCTCGCGCGCCTCCCTCGACGGATAACCAAACGGAGGGAAATGCAGCCCCGTCCCCACCGCGTCCTTGTCATCCGCGCCCGGAATCGTCGTGTACTCAAAGAGCCCTGTGTTGGTCACGTAAAGCCGCGCCCCATCCGGAGAAAGCGCCAGCCCAAACGGATAGTTCCCCGTCGGAACCTCCGCAATCCGCTTCAGCGTCCCCGCATCCAGAATCACCACCCGCCAGTTGCCTTGGTCCAGCGCATACAGCGTCTTGCCATCCGAGGAAACCACCAGCGTCGCCGCAAAACTCCACTTCGATTCCTGCTTCACGCCTCCAGGCCCTGCGATCTCGCCGTCCAGCGATACCGTCCGCTCCAGCGTCCAATCGCTCGTCCGATACGCGCTGATCTTCCCCGAGTCGCCCGTCGCCACATACAGCAGCGCCCCGTCCTGCGAGTAGGCCAGTCCCGCATGCACCTGAATCTTCGGATCGTTGATCGACCCCGACGGCATCCGCACCACCGCCGGCTCCGCTCCCGCCGGGTCCGTAACCACATTCAGCGCGAACGGAAATCCAATCGAAGGAATCGCAACCTGCCCCCCGTCCGGCCTCACCGCCAGCGCAAACGGGTACGGCGCCAGCGCAACCCAATTCCCCGCCGGATGAATCTCCCGCCCATTCGGCAGAACCGCCGTCACACCAGTTTGAGCATTCATCGTTGCAGCAAGAAAAACCGCCGCCGCGCAAAGAGGAAGGAAATTTCTATCTATCCCAAAATTCATTTATCCAGTATGCATCGACAACATGAATCCCACGTTTCATCCGAGCTCTCAAGCAAAACGGCACACCACAAAATAGCGCCGGTCTCCTGACCGGCTGTAGCGTGGGAGTCCTCGCCCGCACCGAACCTATCGCTGCGCAACCGCCCGTCCCACCGCAGGCCGCAACTCCCCGCACATCTCCAGCGCCAGCAGCGGATACACCGTCCCGCTATACGTAATAAATTGCCACCCATCCCGGTTCAGCGACCGCGTATACCACCGCCCCGACGCCCGCTCATTTGCCTTCAGCCACGCCACCCCGCGCCGCACCCGCGCATCCCCCGCCGCCACACCAGCCTTCCGCAACGCAATCAGCGCCAGCCCCGTCATGTGCCCGTCGCTCGCCAGATCGCTCGCCAGATCGCTTGTCGGATTGGCAAACTCCGCCTCGGCCCGCAGCTTCTCCGCCCGATTCCCCTTCCCCCACTCCTCCGGCCTGGCAAACGTCCTGATCGACCACCCGCCATCCCCCTGCTGATGCCGCAAAATCATCGCCACCAGGTCCTGCTTCTGGGCATCATCCAGCAGCCCCGGCCATTCCTCCGCCGCCCAAAGCAAATCCACCCGGTCGTAGTCCCCCTGCAGCTTCCCTTCCGCCTGCAGATACCGCTTCAGCAACTCAATCTTTGCCCCCACCGGCGTCCCGCGTTGCGCCGCCTCCCACGCCGGAGCGCTCCCCACTGCCCGCGCCGCCACCGTCGCCAGTTGGTACCGGTTGCTCTCCAGCGGCGGATTGTTGTCGTCGCTGATCGTCCAGTCCCCATCCGCCCGCTGCAGCCGGAACATCATTCCCAACGCCTCCGCCGTCTCCGCTGACAACTTGTGCGTCACATTCGCGTCCCAGATCGCCAATCCCGCCGCCACATACACCTCCTGCGTCGAGTCGTACTCCGGCTTCATATCCTTCTCATCGGTCGCCAGCTCCTCGTTCAACGTCCCCACAAAAAAATCCCGCAGCGCCTTCTGCGGAGGCCCCAGCCGCTCCGTCATCAGCGGCCTCACCACCATGTACGATCCGTTTGTATGACACGCCACGCACTTCCAGTCCCCCGTCCACGCCAGCGCGCCCTGCTCCATGTAGTCAACGGCCAGCTTCGGCCTGAACGCAATCCGCGCCTCATCCTTGGTAGGCCTTAGATACGTCACATCCTTCATGTGGTACTGGTACAGGAACGGAACCGCCCACGCCGTCTCCGCGCCGGCCCGCTTCAGCACCAGCGGCTCCGCCTTCCCATCCCAGGTCCATGTCCCGGAGATCGCCCCCGGAATCGAACCGCTATCCGCCGCGATCGTCCCCACGAACATCCCCTTGCCTTCATTTACCTTCAACTCAACGCCGGAACCATTCGCCACAAACGACTCCACCTTCGCCGGATCGTGCAGAAACTCCACAAAGCATCCCGCCGCTTTCCACGCCCCTGCATCGTCCCTGGCAATCTCCACCACCACCCGCCGCGTCTCGCCATTCTCGCGGAAGCTCCCCTGCCAGTTCCCCGTCAGATCCTGTGCCCGCACCACTCCCACAGCCAACCCAAACAGCACACCAACCCGCAGCGCGAATAACAGCGCAGATTTCGTCATAAGATGTCTCTCTTCTTTAGGGGATTGAAATGCAGGAAAACCCGTCGGCTCTTCCGATAGCGACCAACCTTAGCACAATCGATTGCGCAAAGGCAACAGCCGATTTCCTCCAGC
>Ga0302274_10003551_pt1 | contig 13815 bp, 10 predicted proteins | sample III_Bog_N2_1_FD_198755 | JGI IMG/M metagenome (GOLD analysis project Ga0302274, IMG submission 198755) | Peat permafrost microbial communities from Stordalen Mire near Abisko, Sweden - III_Bog_N2_1 | ecosystem: Environmental > Terrestrial > Soil > Wetlands > Peat | place: Sweden: Abisko...
CACTCGCATTTGCCAAACCGCTCCCGCCATTCCATTTATAATCACTGATTCAGCTCACGACGGGAATTTCCGCCACGCGACTGTCGGCAAGATCAAATCCGGCTACACAAGGCAACCAAACGTGCTTGATTTTTTAGGCGATCTCAAACGAACTCATATGTGCGGAGCACTTCGACTCTCCGATGCTGGCATGAAAGTTGTCCTCATGGGATGGGTCAACCGCCGCCGCGATCTCGGACAGATTATTTTTGTCGACCTCCGCGACCGTACCGGTGTGACCCAGGTCGTCTTCAATCACGAACTCAATGCCGCCGTCCACCAGAAGGCCGAGGCCCTGCGTAACGAGTTCGTCATCGCGGCCATCGGAACCGTGAAAAAACGCGATGCCGACACCATCAATCCCAACATTCCCACCGGAGAAGTGGAACTCGTCGTGGACGATCTGCGCATTCTGAACGTGTCCAAGCCGCTACCCTTTCTGCCTTCAGACACAGTTCTCGCCAACGAAGAGATGCGCCTCAAGTACCGCTACATCGACTTGCGCCGCGACGCCATGCAGTTCAACATCGAGCTTCGCCACAAAGTCGCGCTCGCGATTCGCCAGAACCTTGCCTCCCAGGGATTCTTCGAAATTGAAACTCCGTTCATGACCCGTTCGACGCCCGAGGGCGCTCGCGATTATCTCGTCCCCAGCCGCGTGCAGCCCGGCCAGTTCTACGCTCTGCCGCAGTCGCCACAACTCTTCAAGCAGATCCTCATGATCTCGGGCTTCGATAAGTATTTTCAGATTGTGCGCTGCTTCCGCGACGAAGATTTGCGCGCCGACCGCCAGCCCGAGTTTACCCAGATCGATCTGGAAATGTCTTATCCCCAGCCCGAACGCGTCTGGGAAGTCGTCGAGGGCTTCCTGACGGCGGCATTCAAGGCCGCAGGCCACGAGATCCAGACGCCTTTCCCCCGCATGGATTACGACGAAGCCATGCGCCAATATGGCATCGACAAGCCCGACCTCCGCCTGCCCGCATTCACCGATGTGGCCGACTGTTTCACTCCCGCCGATCTGGAGACGCTCGCCATCAATCCAGAACTGCCGGTGATCGCCATCCGCATTCCGCATGTCGGCGAGTTGTCGCGCAAGGAGCGCGACGACATCAAGCCTCTTTTCGTCTCGAAAGTCGGAGCCCGCGTCTTCGAAGATTTCAAACGCATCGAAACTAAATTTCCTGAAGCCGGAGCCAAAGTCCGCGCGAAAGCCGGTGCCGCTGCAGTTGATCTACTGGTCCTCGTCGTCGGTTCCGCACAAACCGGAAAAAAAGACGCCCATCCCGCCAGCAAACGTAAAGTGACGCCAGCAGAAATGGCGATCTATGCTTCTGCCGGATTGTTGCGCGTAGCCCTCGCTCAAAAATACTCCGACCGGCACAAGCTGTTTCAGAAAGGCGACTACCGCTTCCTCTGGGTCACGAATTTCCCCATGTTCGAGTATGACGAGGGAGAGAAACGCTGGAACGCCGCCCATCATCCCTTCACTTCGCCGCACGACGACGATATGGACAAGCTGGAAAGCGATCCGGCCATGGTGCGAGCCCTCGCCTACGATGTGGTGCTGAATGGCACCGAGTTAGGATCGGGTTCGATCCGTATTCATCGGCAGGACGTGCAGAGTCGAATTTTCCACGCGCTCGGCATGACCGACGAAGAGGCTCGTGCCCGCTTTGGATTTTTTCTCGAAGCGCTCGAATACGGAACGCCTCCCCACGGCGGCATCGCGCTCGGCCTCGATCGCATCGTGATGATTCTGGCCGGAGCCGAAAGTCTGCGCGAGGTCATCCCCTTCCCGAAGACGGCGGCCGCGAAAGATCTGATGATGGAAGCCCCCACGCCGGTGGCGTCTGGACAACTCCGTGACTTGGGAATTGCGGTCGTAAAGAAGTAGAGAAGCGAAGATAGATTCGCCATCTCACTTCGTCAGCGCGCCCTGTCCAAGCTTCGCTGGGGCGAAATTCTTGTTCGAAACCTTCGCTGGGGCGAAATTCTTGTTCGAAACTATGAGGGCCAGCAAGAGGTTGACCCTCGTTAATTTAGTTACGCCACTTTGACGTGCCCTGCCTCGCCCACGCTCACTTGTCCTCCGGTCACTGCTGCCGCCACATACCGGATACCCATCACAATCTTGCTGCTGTTGGCTTCCCAATACTCACCTTCCGCCACCTCGACGCGCATGACCGCGATGTCCGGATCATCTTCGCCTTCCGGAAACCACGCTTTATACATCACACTCCAAAGCTCTTTTATCTTCGCTCTGTCCTGACTTAAAGTCGCCGTGCCCCGCAGAGTGATGTACTTATTGTGGTCGGGGTCGGAATAGTCCAGCGTCACATGCTGATCCCGTGAAATGTTCGCTATCTTGCCTGAAGACGCGCGTGTCAGAAACCACAGAGTTCCATTGAAAGGCTCGTCCTGCGTCGCCATGGGACGGCTGCGCACCACTCCATTTTCATCGACCGTCGACATCATAGCGATGCGAATGTTCTTCACCACTTCGCCAATTTTTTCGATGCCTTCTTTGCCGCTCAGTTGCTGGACTTCTTCACTGTTCCGATACATTCCGTTCCTCCCTCGAAGCGGGTTCCTTCGTCCCGGTCCAACGGCCTTAAGATGCGGACCTTCACGAGAGGTTGCAAGCAGCTCCAGCCGCTCTATAATCATTGACGACGAAAACCTGGGCATTCCGTGCCTACAGGAAACACTGCAGCGCACGATGCCACACCCCCAGCCTATAATCACCCGCGCAAGCGTTTCACTTTAAGGAGAAGAATATGAAAAAACTAATGGCGGTTTGTTTTGCGCTGTCCCTTTTGACCTGCGGTGCCGCAGTCGCGCAAGACACCATGAACAACGACACCATGAAACAAGATACGTCCAAGAAAACCTCCAAGGTGGTGGGCAAGATTAGCGATGATGGCAAAAGTTTTGTAAGCGATGACGGCAAGACTTGGAAAATTTCCAATCCGGATGCCGTCAAAGGCCATGAAGGACACCACGTTACCCTCACCGCTCACGTCTATGCCGACAAAATGGAAGTTCACGTCATGTCTCTCAAGATGACAAAGTAAAAGTCAGTCAGTCAGTCAGTTTGTATAGCTCTGAAAAGGCACGGCGTTTAGCCGTGCCGTAAATGTCCCTGATGAATCGCGGCCTCTGCCGCAGTGGTGTAGGTACTTCACTCTGGTGCCGGCGATACAACGTCGGCATTGTTTTGCCCGCGCTTTTGCAGGACAAAACGAAGCTCGATCTCCGCACTTCGTCCTGCGCGCGGTCGTACAATCCACGAACGGTCCACTCAAGATGCCCGCTCCTTTTCAGCTTGATGATTTACTGGCTCCGGGAGCAGGCGAATCACGCCTCCGCGCCACATGGGTTTACGACGCGCTGCGTTATTTTCTCGATGTGCCGGCATTGCTGCGCACCGAGCGGCTGGTCAATTTCACCGAGCAGGTTGATTCCCATCCACGATCCGCCGAAATTCGGGATGTCTTCCATGAATTCTGGTCGCATCATTCTTATGTTCGCGTGATTTCCGAAGCCGGCCTCCCCGACGAAGTTTTCCTGCTCCGCGAATTGCTGGCCCGCGCCGTGCGTCACCTGATGCCCGTCGACGAGGTCCAGGGCGACCTCTACGTTCTGCTCGACTCTTTGAACTTGCGCGAGCAAGACGCCCAGTGGGTCGCCTCCCTTCCTGACCCGTTCGTTGAATGGTGGGCCGATATTTTTCGCCCCGCCGAAGCATCGATTCTGGCCTCCTGCAAACTGCTGGCTTTTCGCGCCGCCAACATCGCCCTGGCTCGCGACCTTCTCACCATGGCAAGCGATGAGGGCGTAACCAAATCCGCGTTTTTTGATCTGCCCGCCCTCGTCGAACACGTCGTCCGCAATCCCATCGACCTGGCTCTGTGGGATACGCGGCGGGAACTCTGCGAAACTCAGCTTCGCGAAATTTCCACCCTATTGGAAGAGCGGGGATCCTCGGCCAATCTGGTCTTTCGCGTTCGGCTGCTGCGATCGCTGTTGTGGCGAATCCAGCAAGTATTAAACCTGCAACGCAGGGATACCGACTCCAGAAAGTTTGCGGTAACCATCGTCCACGGCTTTGCCACACAACGAAAAATCGGAAGCGTCATCAGCGCGAGCACCCGCCGCTTAGCGCGCAGCGTTGTCGAAAAGACAGGACGCGTCGGTACGCACTATATCGCCAAAAACATCGCGCAATGGAAGACAATGGGCCGGGGAGCCATCCTGGCGGGCTTGATCACCTGCTTCACCGCAATTTTCAAGTATTCCATTTCCTCCCTCGTTCACGCGCCGTTCCTGGTAGCCCTTGGCCATTCCTTGAATTACACGATCAGCTTTCTGCTGATGCAGGCTGGAGGGTTCCTACTGGCGTCAAAAATGCCAGCAGCCACTGCCGCCGCTCTCGTCGATGCCATGGAAGATCCCGAGAAAGATTACATGGCAAGCCTGCAGGCGATCTCGCAGACTCAATTTCTCGTCACCATCGGCAATCTCGTCGGCGCCGTCGCATTTTCCATCATCATCGATCGCATCTGGAACCTGCTGGCCGGCCATCCCTTCCTGAACCCGGAAGAAGCCGCGCACGGCGTGCACATGCTTCTGCCCTTGCACTCGCTAACCATTCCCTTCGCGATCATCACCGGCATTTTTCTGTGGCTCTCTTCTCTCGCCACCGGATGGACGGCCAATTACGTCGCTATCACGCGTTTAGAATCGGCGATTTCCCATAGTCTTCGCATCCGTCGACGGCTCGGCCCCGTGCGCGCCAACTTCATCGCCCACTGGATGAAGCATCATGCCGCCGGTTCGGTCGGTTACATCGTCCTCGGCTTTCTGCTTGGTTCGGTTCCCATCCTCTTCTCTCTTTTCGGCATTCCCCTGGAGGTGCGCCACGTCACTCTCAACGCCGCCAGCCTCACCTACGCTTTGGACGCGCTCCGTCTACAGGGCCAGCTTCACGTTTCCGATGTGCTGCTGACTTTTACCGGCATCCTGCTGGTCGGTCTGTTCAACATCGTGACCTCGTTCGCCCTCAGCTTCCTGCTTGCTGTCCGAGCTCGTGATATCGAACAAGCCAAGGCGCGGCGCTTCCTTAAAGAAGTGGGGCTGAAATTGGTCTCGCATCCCGTCACTTTTCTCTTGCCCGGATTCCAGCGTCCCAACCCCAGTTTGTAACTTTCGCCCAGTCCGCGCATCGTACATGCAGGGGGATTGAGATTCCGATGGCCAAACATTCAACCTTCAATCGCAGGCAGTTTCTCGGCAGTTCTGCATTGGCTTTGGGCGGAGCCACGCTCGTCGCTTGTTTCAAGGGCCAGGTCGTGGGCGCTTCGAACGCCAATTCCTCCCAGACAACCGAAGCGGGCCCCGTGACCGTCATTCGCTTCGATGATGCTGGCAAGAAGCTGGGTCCCGCGCAAGTTAAAAAGGTTCGCAAAACCGACGCCGAGTGGAAGCAGCAACTCACTTCGCTGCAATTCCAAGTCACCCGGCAGCAAGGCACTGAAACCCCCTTTACCGGAGCCACATACAACCTCCATGACAAAGGGCTCTATCGCTGCATCTGCTGCGATAACGCCCTCTTCAGCAGCGACACGAAGTTCGATTCGGGCACGGGATGGCCCAGCTTCTGGGCTCCGATCGCCAAGGAAAATGTCAGAACTTCAACCGACACCAGTTTGGGGATGACCCGCGACGAGGTTTCCTGCACTGAATGCGACGCCCATCTCGGCCACGTTTTTGACGACGGACCCGAGCCGACAGGCCTACGCTATTGCATGAATTCCGCGTCCTTGAAATTCGTTAAACACTCCTAGCAGTCTGCGGAAAGCCTCGTGCATTTCATGGGTGTTGCGCCCGACGGTCCTACTGAAGCCTCGCCGCAATCCGCTCGTCCACTAACTGCTCGATGCGCGCCAGGACTTCGTCCTCACTCAAGTTAGTCGAGTCGAGCACCACCGCATCTTCAGCAGCCATGAGCGGCGAATTGGCCCGCGTGCGGTCGCGATGATCCCGCTCCCGTAGTTCCCCGGCCATCGCCTCCGCCGGAGCACCCTTCACTCTCTGCTGATCCAGACGCCGCTGTTCGCGGATGACCGGGTCCGCATCCAGAAAAACCTTCAGATCCGCGTCCGGAAAAACTTTCGTTCCTATGTCGCGCCCTTCCATGACGACGCCACCGCCAATCCCCATCTCTCGCTGCCGCGCCACCATCCATTCCCGAACCTTGGGATGCACCGAGACGCGCGACGCCCCTTCTGTCACATCGCGTTCGCGAATCCGCGACGAAACATCTTTCCCATTGAGCAGAACTCGATTGCCTCCCATGGTCGGCTCCAGCGTAATCCGCGATTCCTGTGCCATCTTTAACAGAGCATTCTCATCGTCGAACGATGCGTCCCATTCAATGGCCTTGAGTGCCAGAGCGCGGTACATTGCTCCGCTCTCCAGATTCACGTAGCCGAGTTTGCGCGCCAGACGGGAGGCAATCGTACTCTTCCCCGCTCCCGCAGGACCGTCTATGGCAATGATGAGTTTGCGTTCAGATGGGGCTGTCATTCGGGCCAAGTACATGGGCGAATTGCATGGGCGAACAAGAATTGTACACGTTCGATGGTGTGGCGACGGGCGTCTCGCCCCTCCATGCCGCACGAAGTGCGGCCGCTCTTCACCCCGTAATTCCCGACAAATCTCAGCTCACCCGCTCCGGCCTGCGATTCTTCGGAATATAGACCTGCTTCGGCGGAGTCACCTGCAATAGCGTCTTGCCCCCCACATGCACAAAACTCAATTCTCGCGCCGCCAGCAACGCATGGATAGCCTCTTTCACCCGCGTCCGCGGAACAAAGTTTGCCAGAAACTTTTCCACCTCGGCTTCATCAATGGCGACCACGCACTCCAGATATTTCGACACCAGCGCTGAGAGCGCTTCCGGCACCGAAATTCCCACCCCTTCGCGCACCAGATCCGGCGCCCAGCGAGACAATTCGTCCCATACCGAGCCTTCGGCGGCGCTATAGTCCACCCGCGTCACTCGCAACTTTCCCCATAATTCGCTCAGTGCCCGATCGAGGCCGGCCGCCGATACCGACCCGCCCAGCATCTCGCCCAACTTCGACTTCGAAATCGGCCCTTTGTCGCGAATAATCTGGAACGCATCGCAGGCCAGCGGCGAATAGGGAGAGCGCGGCCCTGACGCTGGCGGCAGCTTGGGATTGCGCTCACCGACCAGCGCATAAAAATATGGAAACACCGAAGCCGCCAGCAAAAACGCATTGTTCTCGTCAAACAGCGGAGCCTCATACGCGATTCGTTCGCGCAGCGCCCGCACCATCAACTCCGTCGCGTCCTTCGCTCGCTGATCGGCGTAAGCGTGCTGCTGTGTGGGCAGTTTCTCGTCCCCTCCAACCCATGCTCCTACGAATGTGGGCACCAGAACTACCGGCCGCATCGGATACATCAGGCAGAATCCTACTGACTCAAGAAACGTTCGCGAGTCATCGAGTGTGCGCACACTCTGGCCATTCAAATGCCACTTTTCTGTGCGCAACTGGAAAAGTTCCGCGTCTGTCATTGTTTTTGATTAGAACACACCGCCGCCGTTCGCCAAACGTTGTCAACTACACGCCGTTCGCTAATCCCGACGTGGCCGTCTACGGTTTTGGCTTTTGCGGACAGCGAATCGCGATCCGCAATCCGCGCTATCTAAATCCTTTTGAAGGCCTTCTGAATATCCTGCATGGAATAGCGCAGCACCACTGGCCGGCCATGCGGGCAGGTCATCGGATGCTCCGTCTTCGCGAGTTCCTGCAGCAGCCACTCCATTTTATTCTGTTCCAGCGGCATGTTGACCTTGATCGCGGCATGGCACGCTATGGAAGCCGCGATGCGCGTCCGGATCGCCTCCAGATTAATCGCCTGATCTTCGCGCATCAGTTGCTCAAAGATTTCGTTCAGCATGTGCTCGATCTGCGCCGCGTCGACTCCCGCCGGAGCCGCCTTCACCGCCACACTGCGCGACCCAAAAGGCTCGGCCTCAAAACCGTTGCGTGCCAACTCCTCGGCAATTTCGCTGAAAATCGCTTGCTGCGCCGGAGTCAGTTCGATCACCAACGGCATGAGTAAGCGCTGGCTCTCCACCTGTTTCGCCGCCCGTTGCCGCAGCACGCGCTCGAACAAAACACGTTCGTGGGCCACGTGTTGATCGATGATCCAGAGCCCATCCTCGTTCACCGCTAAAATAAAGGAATTTCGAATCTGGCCCAGCGGATGCAAAGTTCGCAATGACTCCAGAGTCGGCGCTGCGTGCCCCTCTTGTTCAATGGGAGGCGCACACCCGTGATCCGGAATCGCCTCAGGCTCCTCCGCCTCCGCAGTCCGCGCCAGCGATACCGCGGCATTCGCCTCCACCGCAATTCCGCCTTCAAATTCGAGTCGTGCATTCGTCGCCGGAACTTCAGCTGCCCGCAGCGCGAATCCGCCGGGCGCCGCCGCTTCGTACAAATCGCGCCACGGGGCGAGTTGTGGATTCCCAGCCGGAAGTCCGCCGTCACTCAATGGACGATTCCTCAGGCCGGGGCTGCTCAGTCCGGCCCCGGCTGTCGGTTGAGCTCCGATCTCCGTCAAGAACTGCGGCACCGGCCTCGCCTTCATCAACGCTGCGCGCACCGACTCGCGCACAAAATCGTGAATCACCGTCTGTTGCCGAAAACGCACCTCGGTTTTCGACGGATGTACATTCACGTCCACCTCGGCCGTCGGCATCTCAATGAAAAGTAGAACCACCGGAAAAACTGCGGGCGCCAATATGTTTCGGTAGGCTTCGATGATTCCGTGTTGGACTAGCCGGTCGCGAATCAGCCGTCCATTCACAAAAATAAAGATCGAGTTGCGATTCAGCTTCTGAATCTCCGGCTTGGAGACAAATCCGTGCAGCCGCACCTCGCCAAAGTCTTGGGCTGTGGGCACCCCCGAAGCATCGCCTCCATTGTCGAAAGAAGTCGAAGTCGCCAGCGCAGCAGTTTCAGCCCGCCGCCATGGCGGAGGCTGTGGCAGGCCGACTCGCTCCAAAGCTTGCACCGCCGCCAGCGGAATCAACTGGTCCAGCGTCTCGCGCCCGAAAACCTGGTAGACCCGCTCCCGGTGCCCCGCTACAGGTGGCGCGACCAGCAACGCATTCGTCGCCGAGTGCAGCTCAAAATGCTTATCGGGATGCGCCAGCGCGTAGTGCGTAACCAGCGACGCGATGTGCGACAGTTCGGTTGACTCGGACTTTAGAAATTTCTTGCGCGCCGGCGTATTAAAAAACAGGTCACGAATCGTGATCGAAGTTCCCAGCGGCAGTCCGGCCTCCTCGACGCGAATCATCTTCCCGCCGTTGATTTCTATTACGGTGCCAGCCGTTTCTTCCGCCGCACGGGTTTCCAGATGCAGCCGCGAGACCGACGCGATCGACGGCAACGCTTCCCCGCGAAATCCCAACGTCGCGATGCTCAACAGGTCGTCCGTCTCTTTGATTTTCGAAGTCGCATGGCGCTCAAAAGCGAGCATGGCATCATCGCGCACCATGCCACATCCATTGTCCGTAATTTGGATCAGCTTCTTCCCGCCCGCCTCCACCTGAATTCTTATCCGTGTGGAACCCGCATCCAGCGCGTTCTCCAACAGTTCTTTGACGACGGACGCGGGGCGTTCCACCACCTCGCCCGCGGCGATCTGGTTCGCAACCCTTTCGGATAGTACGTGGATCTTGCCCATGAATTCGGCGCTCGGGAGCTGGTATCACAACCGCAGTCCGTGGCCAGTGTGACAGATTCCGAGCGCTAGCGTAAAGCCGAGTCGAGGCGGTGGCGCAGTTTGAATCGGTTTTGAAAGAGCACAGCTTCACAGTTTGCAGAAAAACTGCCATTCGAGCCGGGCTAGGGAAGGGCGCGACTTCACTCGTGCCGTATCTACTGCGGCTTCCAGCCGCTGGGGGAATGCTGCGCTCAGAAAAACACCTTTTCCGCAGTCTCTCAGCCGTGCCGAAAAGTATCGTGTTTTCATTGCGGATTTAGCCGCTAAGGGACCGCAGTTCTGAAACGCGCTACTATCCGGTTCGCACCGGGCGGCACTCGCATCCAAAACCTGTCGTATAGTTTCCAGAAGCGTACGGCAGCAGAAATTGAGGCGATAGAACAAACATAGAACAGCTAAGAGGAGCACCTAAAAGTGAGACATGCGATTCTAGGGGCGGGAGCAATCGGCGGACTCGTGGGCACCGTGCTCGCTTCTCTCGGCGAAGACGTGGCCATGATCGTTCGTCCACAGACATTGGCCGGCTATCCCGCAGACTTGCACCTGGAACGCCCGTCCGGCAACCTCACCGCTCGCGCCACTGCCCTCTCCTCTCTGTCACTGCCGACCGATGTGCTCTGGATTGCGACGAAGACCTATCAGCTGGAAACTGCGTTAGACGCCGTGAAAACCCCTCCGAATCACGTCGTCCCGCTGCTCAACGGAGTCGATCACATCGCCTCACTGCGAACGCGGTTTGGCGCGGAGCCGGTGATTCCAGCCACGATCGCGGTCGAGGCAGAAAAAGTTGCGCCTGGGCGCTTCCTCCAACGCTCCCCCGTAGTTCGGCTAAATCTCGCCACAATGGCTGAGCCGATCTTGGGCGCGATCATCGCGAAGTTGGGGGGTCTTGCATTCAAATGCCAGTTCATTGCGAACGAGCAGACTCTGTTGTGGAGCAAGCTCTGCTTCCTTGGACCGTTCGCGCTGGCAACATCAGCCTCCGGCTTAGACCTTGGACAAATTCTCGCGGACGCTCATTGGAAACAAACACTCGATGCTTTAGTTGGAGAAGCCTCGGCGGTGGCGAACGCCAGCGGCGCTCAGATCGACGCCGCGCAGATTCGCGCCGTTTTCAGCAGCTCGCCGCCAGGTATGCGTAGTTCCATGCAAAAAGATCTCGCTGCGGGGCGACAGCTCGAGTTAGACGCCATCGGCGGTCCCATTGTGCGCGGCGGTGAGCGCTTCAGAATCGACGTTCCCGCCACGATCGAAGTGATGTCCGCCATTCGCGCCAAAACTTCCGCAAGACCCACTGTCTGACCTGGTTCACAATATCGAAACAAGAACGTCACTTCCCCGTGGTCGGCGCAGGACTCGAGTTCCCCATATCGACCACCACTTTCCACTGGCCGTCTTTTTGTTTTTTCCAGATCGAGGTGTACTTGCCATAACTGGCAACAAGCTTGCCATCCTTATCCCTGGCCGTAAAAACGTAGTTGCCATAGGTATATCCCAGATCGCCGGATGCAGCCATGTCGGCCTTCACCGGCGTCCACGTCAGCGTCGTACCCTCAGCCCACGCCGCCTGCTTGCGCATCGCATCCTTATTATCGAAGCCCCCGCCGTCCACCACTTCGACGCCCTCGTCGGCAAAGTGAGTGATGAACGCCGCGTGGCCATGCTGCGCTACATCCGCGACAAACTCGGCCTCCAACCGGAACAGGAGATCCGAGCCCTCCGCGGCTTTATCCTTCTTGGCAACCAGGGGAACCGCGAAAAGTACGAGCAGCAGTGCTACACCAATTCGTGGCATGGAAAGCTCTCAGTCCGCAGTGGCGGCAATTGGATTTCGTCTGGCGACTCCTCTCGCCTACTCCATCCGGCGATAAAGTTATCATGCGGAGACGTGGACAAACTCGAACAGTTTGCTGACTGGCCGGAAGGCCCGTCACGGAATTGGCGCCTGCCAGAATTCTTACGACGAGCCTGCAACGTTCTTCTCGCCCCCTACCAGCACCAACTGCTCCTTGATTTTTTCCGGAAGCCGCGAACTGGCCAGAATCTCGCGCCGCAACGGAAGCGGAATCTCGCGTCCGAACTCGAGTGCGCGCGCCAGGGAAAGATGCTCCGTCCGCAGCAACGCCGCCCGAATCTCTTTGCGGAGAGCCCATTTTTCATGCCATGCCACCGCATGCACCAAAGCAACCGTCGCCCCCGGCTGCAAAACGGCGTGAATGAGCAAAGCTTCCGTCAGCCTGGGATTTTCCAGCGCCGTCTTCATCACTCGCAGTTCCGGAGTCTCGGCGTGGAAGCTTTTTAATCTTCGACTCGAACTCTCATCCCCCGCATCCTTCGCTTGAGTTTTCGTTTTCCCGCTCGCCGAGTTCACGTCCCTCAGAAGCGCGGCCGCCACTCTGCCCGATGCGCGTCGCGCCAGCGTCAGCCGCTCGCCAACCGTCACATTATTGAGCCGCGAAATCAGCACGTCGTCGACCGCCACCTTCACATCGGCGGGGACCACCGGCGCCAACGACACTTTCATCAGTTCGAACGTGTAGAACTGCCGCGCCAGCGGAACCGACACATGGCGCGGCGTATGCGGATGGCTCACCAGCCCGATTTTCATCTTGCGGCTCTTGAGCGCGTTTCCATTCTTCGCCAGTACTTCCAGCACCTCTGGCGTCAATTCAGCGTGCTTGAGTAGCGCCAGCGCCAAGTCCTCCGTGAGGTTGGGATCGGCGGCAGTTGCAAGCCAAGCAGGTAAAAGCGAATCTGCAGGCACGAGCGGCATCGAAGCCGCGGGCACCGTGGACAGCGCCGCTGTCTCCGCCTCACGAATTTCCTCCTCGGACTCGTCGCTCTGAAGCATCACAATCAGCCGCTCCCAATCAGGCTACGCCGTCCGACTATAGCGCGCGCGCTCTGGCTAAGGCTCCTTCCACCGGATCCGCCACGTCGTGCCGAACATCAACTCCAGGAAAATTCTGGCGCAAGGTATTGTAGAAAACCTGCCGCACATCCTCCGACTGGCGAAAGACGCTGCCCGTAGTCGCTATTGGAAGTACCGATCCAGATTCCGTATCAGCACTCAGCGACGTCGACAGGCGGCGGACAACCGTCGCCGCAAGCTCTCCCAACTTCTCTCCCGCTTCAAAGAGCAGTCTCCGCGCCGTGGCGTCGCCCCCTCCAGCCGCCCGCAAAACAATGGGAAACAGCCGCGGAAAATCCGGTGGCGGAGTCGAGTTGGCTCGCTGCACCAGGTCCTCGATCGTACCAATCTTCCACTCTTGAAAAATCATCGTGGTCAACGTAGTTTCGATCCTTTGATCGTGAGCGCTCAGGATTGCCGAAATCGCGCGGCGCCCCAGCCAGTAGCCCGACCCCTCGTCGGAAACAGCAAAGCCCCAGCCTCCCGCACGCGCCGTTTCCCCAGCCGCGTTGCGCCCGTAGGCGATCGATCCGGTACCAGCCATCGCAATAACGCCGGGACCTGGCCCAAACACGGCTTCGAGCGCAATCACCGTGTCGCCGACAACTTCTATTTTTGTCGACGTCCCATTCGGAAACAGCTCTACCAAAATGTTTCTCACCTTAGCCGCAATTTCTGGACGCGCTGCGCCCGTAGCTCCGACGCAAATCCCCGTAATGCGATCGGGCGTGATTCTGCCGCTGCTGCAGACCTGCCCGATGACGCCATGTAAGGCTTCTCTGGCCGCGGGCTCGCCCAGGCGAATCACGCTGCACCCTCCGGCCATTGCCCGAGCCAGCACGGTCGTTTCGTCGGCCAGCACGCAGCGGGTTTTCGTGCCCCCGCCGTCGATTCCGAGATAGTAGGCCACCGCGCTAGTTCTAACACAGGTTCGCTCTTCCGATCGCCGCAGCTTCCGGCTCGGAACATGCTTGTACAATTCAGCGAACTGGCGGTCGCCCCGAAAAATGCGGCAAGCCGCCCTTCTACACCAGTAC
>Ga0302274_10003555_pt1 | contig 13810 bp, 7 predicted proteins | sample III_Bog_N2_1_FD_198755 | JGI IMG/M metagenome (GOLD analysis project Ga0302274, IMG submission 198755) | Peat permafrost microbial communities from Stordalen Mire near Abisko, Sweden - III_Bog_N2_1 | ecosystem: Environmental > Terrestrial > Soil > Wetlands > Peat | place: Sweden: Abisko...
AGAAAAGCATGATCATCGATTTATCGGCATCACCACCCCAAAAGCGGACGGTGAAATAGTTTTGTTTCAGAGGATCTACTTTCAACCGGAATGACATTTTACCACCTTCGTAAGTGACAACATCATTGGGCAATAAACGACGTGCTGTCTCATTCAAGCCCCCTTTTTCAATTCTTGAAGAGTTGCTTTGAAATGCATGTTGTTTTTCAGATTTCGAATTCCCGAACTGAAGTACATCAACGGCTTTGAACTGAACCGCAAAAGAAGATAACTGAAAAACAGCCAGGAACATAATAATAACTCTTTTCATGAAATAAATCTTAATAATTAGTGGCTGATATAAAAACTGCGCACCACCGGTTGTGCTGTTTGAACAGTTTTGCCGGCTAAAGGAGCAGATGTTCCTGCTGTTAATGCTGCCAGTTCACTATTCCTACCCCATTGCCAGGCTATTACAGTTACTTTGACCGGATAATGTGATTTGGGAGGGATATTGGTTAAAACCAGTTTATTCCCTTTTAACTGGACAGGCCCCTCCCTGACAAAATATTGTACCGGCAGTCCTTTATCCGACACTGCATTCAATTGTACTGCGACAGTTTTAGTTGTTACATCAGCTTGCTGTGGAAAATTAATCACCTGTAAAACACCCTCAGTATTTTTCACAGGAATACTCATATCAGCCTGTAAGACGGATGGTTTGTAAACAGCATCACCTGGATTTGTAAGTGAAAATATGGTGGTGTTTTTATAGTTTACAGGAGCTGAAGCTAATCCCGGTTCCAGTTGCATTCTAAAAGTGGTAACCCGTGTAGCAGGGTCATATCCTAATTTAATAAAGGGGCCAATGGTCCTGTCAATAGAAGATAAAGCAGGATTGGAAGGGTACCCTATGGGCGAACCGACAGGGAGATCGGTCCAGCCCCTCAAACGTCCGCTTACAGATGCCACAGTATCAAGGAAAGAGGAAGATAATTTAAAATCAAGGCTATCATTCAGGGGTATAAATTTCAGACTTACCTGCACATGATTGTTGGTCTGAGGAACTTTCCTGCCATTTTGTACATAAGCCAGCAAACAGGGACGCTTGCAAAAATATGCATTCTCATAATCTTCAATCCGTTTTGCCATATCCGCATCAAAACACCAGAAAGCTTCCTTTTTTATCCCGGTATAAATGGCAACCGGATTCCGCTGATAACGGGGCTTTTCATTTTTACGCCATCTGTCAACCAGCCACCCGGTAATGGTCGGATCAATTGGTTTCAATGTTGCAAAAGTTGAATCGGTGGCATCTTTCAATAATCTGTAAAAAACTGCTTTTTTAATGTAATAGGCAATAAAATCAGTTTTTTTCTGACTGGTAGCAAAATGGTATTCTCCGGCACAGGGTAGCAAACTCATTGGTGTAAAAGGATGTGCCTCTCTTCTGCTGAAAATCCGGTCAAAGTTTGCACTGGAACTACCCGACCCTTCATATTCACCCATAGTAACCAACGATGGGATAAAATCCACATTTCTTCCTTCCCAGGTATTGCGGGCAAACATATTCGTAAAGTCATAAGGGAAAACGCCACTGATCGATATTCCACATAAGGCTCTTTCGGGAAACCAGGCTGCAAAAGAATGGGGAAAATTTGAAGAGGCCGAATGTCCCATAGAAACGACCGGCACAAACTTCAACTCATTATAGCCCGACGTTACAGCCAGGTCATGCATCATCCCAATAAACGTTTTTCCAGCCCCCCCGGGTACATTAAACAAAATATCAAATGCCGGTGAGACCCAAATAATTCCAAACTGAATACTGGCCATTGAATCCCTGAAACAAGTATTTTCAATCACGGATAATTCTTCCATATTATTTTGAGCCAGTACCACTCCCCTTAAGTTGGCACAATGGGGTGGTATCCACAGAAATGCACGGGAAGGTCCATTCTTGTTTATACCTCCTTTTACCGGAATGGACCATTGCCACAACTGTGCCTCAGAAACCATACAAAATAAGAGTAAAAAAATAAGTATACTAAATCTTCTTTTTATTGACTTCATGTTACTGTTAATTTAATTTTAGTTTGATTTTATCACTTTTGGCTAAGTAAGTGTCAAACCCTGTGAAATAATGAATATAAAAAATTCCAATGAAAGAAATGCAAGTTACGTTGATTTCCATTTTTAGGTCTCTATACTTTGACAATAAAAACAAATGAATTATCTTCCAGCCCTATTTGTTATACTATCATGGCTTTTCATTATTCTAATACGATTCTGAATGCTATTTCACTTAATAAAAGTTGATAATCTGTACCGTCCTGAAATTTGTTTACACTTTTACTAATTAATTCTTACTTCTTTGAAATACAGACCTCTCCCCCTGCCCCCTCTCCCAAGGAGAGGGGCAAAGCCATTGATCATCAATTTCTTTATTTTTTTTATTTTTAGTGGCGGCTTTCCTCATTCCTCATTCTTCATTCCTCATTCTTAACTATGTGGGAGGTTGATATCTGATCCAAGTACAAAGAACCAAGACAAGAGACCATAGAACACGAAACTCGAAACGTTCTTCTACTTGCTCGATTCGGTACGGATTGTCTTACCGTTTAACGATTCTTCTATTTTTACTTTTATTGGTGAACCATTACTTTCCATATTTTCAATAGTAATTACTTGAACTCTTCCGTCCTTTAGTTCCACTTTTAGCTTATTGTTGCTTAATGCTTCCGCATTTTTAATAACCGGTTCACCTTCGTAAGGTTCCAGCAAAGAGAGGAAAATTGCTTCTTTGCCTGTAGTACGATAGCTGGTGGTTTTGCGTACCTGATCTTCGTTGCCAACAGGATAGTCGCCACCGATATTTGCCTGAAAGCTTTTTGCATCAAGACCAGTCAAATCGATGGAGATAACGGCATATTCCTTTACATTATCCGGTTCTGTTGCCAATACATCGCTATATTCAGTACCGCCCAGTTTTACCGGACCTCCTTTGTAATCTTTTCCTTTCCCGGGCGTTGGAATAATATTAACAGATACTGTTTTAAGTTCCGATATGGGGATTACTTTTCCTTTTGAACTTACAATGACGGCATTTGCCCAAAACAAGGTATTTTTCGTTCCGGATCCACGGTTTGTTTTCACCCTCAATTGCAAAGACTTTGCTCCTTTAATTGATACATTGACGACATTATTTCCCAGAATCCAGGTACCCAGACTATCAGACATGAGTCGTTTGCCATCTGCCAGCACTTCATAAACAAGTTTCTTGGAGATATTGATTCCTTCGGCATAATTTCCTATACGAATCTGTCCTTTTAAAGGCCATGCATGATACACATCGATTTTCAGTTCACCGGGTTCCTGAAAGCCGTTAAAGCCCCCGGCATCCCAACCACCTTCGGGATTGACAATCATATCGGAATGTATTTTTGCACCGTTGGTTGTACTGTAATTATCCACCGAGGTAATAAACTGGCCTGAACTCAACGGACTTGTATCGAATTGTGCATCATGGCCGGTGAATCTAAGACCTTCCCCTACTTTAGCACCCCGAAGATGCAGCAGGTTATCAAAAGTATGCTCTTTCTCCCCTTTCAGGAAATCAGCGAGTACTACATAATCGTCGGTTACAATCATAAGCCGGCGTTGCAATACAGGTTCGGAATAAGCTGTCACATCAGCAACTTTTGGATGGTTGGCCGGTATAAGGACATAACCTGCCGTACCTGCTTTCACTTTTTCTATCTGTTCGTAACCGCCCATATACGGAGGATTGCTCCAACGGGCTGTTGTTTCCAACGCCATGACCTGCATCATTTTCCCACTATAAAACATCAATGGATCGGTCTCTTTGGGTTCCTGCATTTTACCATCTACCACAACAATATTGCTGGCCATTGAAGTTTGAACCCACCATTTATACATATATGAACCATACCCAAACCAGGATGTTTCAGGATTCCAGAAACTACGGCCATAGCGCATAAGTGACAGTAAACTAGCTCTGTCGAAGTGCCCATGATAGCTGCCATGGGTTCCGTATTTTAAAGCAGCCTGAATTTGATCGCGTTGCTGCCGGCCTTCTGTTTGCGAACGGAGTACTGCAACCCCTGCATTATCGGAATGTCCGGATTTAGAATAAAGAATAGGGGTATTTGCCGGTAATTCGGGCACTCCGTAAATAAGGTCACGAATGTCAGCCTGTTTTAATATGGCTGCATACGAAGGGTCCCTGTAGGCATAATACGCCATTTCAAACGGGCCACTACCAACTTTTTGTTCATGGCCATCCCCCATGCCAAACATGACACCACGGTAATCGGGATAAATGGTAATGGCATCCCACATATCTTTTACAGTAACAAAATTCCTTTTGGTAGGTCCGAATTTGCCAAAAGCCATACCCAGATAATTTTCATATTCAAAAGGCCTGAGACCGACGTTTTGAGACAAAGACCCCTGTATTTTCTCATTCAGGAAATCAATTCCAAAGGGCCGGGCAGCTAAGCCGACAGCTGTCATATTTTCCACACAACCCATGTTATACGATAATGAAACTTCATACCACCAGCCATCATCCATTAACCCGTATTTCAAATGGTCTTTTATTCCACCAGGGCCATCCATTAAATAATTAAAATGAACTATATCCTGAATGGCTAATGCACATTGGGCTGCAGGACAAAGATTAAAAACGCTCCAGTTCGAAATGCCCCCATCTCCCATTCCATCCTCAACGGTACAGATATACAACCGCATGCTTTGTTCAATCAATTGTTTGTCGTTAGCAGTTAACAGGCCGGAATCTTTGATCAGATCATAGCTACGGGCTATTCCTTCCCAGAAACCGCCTTCCTGGGGTATTCCCTGACTGTTGGCATGAAGAGTTGACGTATATGCACCCGGGGCAGATAACCTACGTAACAGCAAGGCTATTTTTTCTGCATATTTTATATCATCTGTCAGTTTATAGGCTACTGCAACCGGCCAGAACCGTTGTTCCAGATACGATTTGAATACAGCAGGTGAATTTTCGGCATTCTTTAAGTTGCCAACCGGAGTTTCAGGAACTTCAAATTCATCCGCTCTTTTCACATAATCAGCCAACGACTTTTTTGCCCAATCGTACTTTTGAATCTTATCCTTAATGTCCGTCCATCCTGATTCAACATGAACCAGAAAAGGACCGGCAAGTCTGCTAACGGTGATAAAGTCAATTTCACTGATTGTTCCGGTGGTGGTAGTCGCCATTAATGTTTGTGATTCCCGGGCACCTTGGGGACATTTGGCCGGAACTGTCACGGAAACAGTTGTCTGCTTTTCTTCTCCCGGCAGCAAGGACACATAAGAGGGTTCAATGTGGGCATTCATACCTTCCAACCCTTTTTTACGGAGAGAAAGATTCACTAATTGGCTTGCCTCAGAAGAGTTGCCGACAAATACAGAATAATGAATGGTACTGTCGGGATCACATGGTTTCGAACGAACCCTTGACTCAAGATATACCGGATTGCCTTTAACCAGTTTCAGATTTCGTAATCTGATATTGCTTTTTCCTTTCAGACCTGAATACCGACCAGTAACCGATAGTTGTTTCATAAACTTAAGGGAATAAACCTGACCCCTGTTGTAATCAAATTCACTGATTGGAACTGTAATGGTATGCCATCCTTTCCCCTGTACATTGACTGTTGCTGAAGTTGAATCAGGCAGGTTATGGCGTTCTTTCTGGGTTGGAATATGAAGGGTAAGTATTGCATTGAACTGATTATCGTTTTCAAGGTATAGTTCGAAACGAATGCCAAACCAATAACGGGCATCTATCACGCCATCATACTCGCCCATCAAACCGCGAATATACCAGCCTTTCGTACCCTCCGGCACGGTATAAACTGCTGTTCCGGGAAGTTGCAATGTAAGGACATCGTTGTTTTTGGAGACGCCCTTCCATTCATGTACATTTAGATCTCTTGATGCTTTATTCCGCTGGTACAACTCGTTTTGAGAAAAGGCATAATGGAGTCCCAAAAAAAAGAACATCAAGGTAATTGTGTAAGATTTCATTCGAAGATAATTTTAGATAAAAAAAACCAATCAGATGGATAATTGCAAATTTGGTAGAAAAATAATTAGGTGATAAAAGGTGATCGAATCTTTAATCACGAAGTCCCTTTGCATATTATTTTGTAATACAAAGTTTTATAAAAAAAAGACTACTGTTTATTCGGGTTATTTGGAGAAAACAGATTATCATTCAGGTCCCTTATTCATTTTTAATTTAAATTTCATATAACAGTTTGAAACTTTGCATTCAAATTTTCAGCAAATAAAATTTTAAATAATAAAATAAAATTAAGTGGATCAATGCGTAATAATATTCTGTTTTTACTGAATTTCTTATTTTAAATTCCAATACACCACATAACGTTGATGATGAATGCTGAACAAAGGTTGTAAAATTATCCCTTCATTTATAGTTTTGAATGTAAGTCTTTGTGTTCCGGCGATCTGTTTAATAGAGTTTGAGAGATTCTTTTTACCTAATTTTAATTGATGAACTAAATCAGCCGGAACATGGTAATCATAGGTATAATAATCGTTGTATAATTTTGGATTTGAAAATGGAGCCGGTTTTTCCATTCCTTCCGTACCCATAACACCTGCCAGTACAACCGGACCATAAGCGATAGCAGAAATTGAATCATTATCCGACTGTACCAGTCTGAGAAACATAGGATAGGTTATTTCAATTTTATCGTTATTTTTCCATTTCCTGTCAATTGTGATATAACTTCCCGGCTTTTGAATCACTTTCAGAATTTTGCCATCCACTTTTATTTTAGCTCCTGAGGTTGCCCATGATGGATATCTGATGTACAGTGGCATAGTCACTTTGGTAGAAGTTAGAATCGTTAAAGTGGTGGTAGCATCATCAGGGAAATTTGTATCTTGCCTGACGGTTATTGCTTTTTCTTTCCAGGTCAATACGGATGGAATGAATAAATTCACATACAAGGCTTTATCAGTATGATAATATATGGCTTCGGCATATTTAGCCTGATTTTCGAATCCGGTACCTACACAGCACCAGAACGAACTGTCAGGAGTACTGTACACTTTATGAGCCCCCGGTAGCATTGGCAAAAAGTAAGCAATCATTCCTGATTCAGGATCCTGTTGACCAAGAATATGATTATACAGAGCCTTTTCGTAATAATCGGCGTATTTCTCATTTGGCTCAGCACAAAACAAATGACGCGTAAGTTTCAACATATTATACACGTTACACGATTCGCAGGTATATCCTGTCAAATGTGCCGATTCGTTATCGGGTTTAAAAAACTTTTCTTTATCGCTGTTACTTCCTGTACAATATGAGTGATGATCGACTACTGTATTCCAAAAGAAACGGGCAATTTTCATATTTTCGACGTTGCCTTCGATTTCATAATCACGAGTCAGGCCTATTAATTTGGGGATAAAAGTGTTGGCATGTTTCTTATCAAGATTGTCTTTTTGTTCTTTCAACGGATCCAACATTTCATTCTGATAGAAAAACTCCGCCAACCATTTGTCGTGGAGATTCCCGGTGATGGCGTATAAATTATAAAACACATCGTTCATGCCGCCAAATTCATTACGAAGCATAACGGTACGTTGTTCCTGTAACAAAGGCTTTAACTTTTCATATGCCCACGAAGCCATCTTATTTACTATTTCAAGTGCTTGCCTGTTATCGCAATTCAGATATTGGTCAATCAGTCCGGCAAAAATTTTATGAAGGGTATACCAGGGTGCCCAAACACTTTGTCCTGCAATATTCCTGTCAATCAGTCCCTGAGGAAATGCACTCAAATATCCATCCTGATGAAGAGCCTGTTGCACTTCGGCCAACCCTTTCACCAAACTGTCTGCTTTTAATTTATAGATATTGTATCCGGTTGTTGCATATAAGAGCGACAAAGCTGAAAGAATATGTCCTGTAGTTTGGCCACGAAGATCGCAATCGAGTGATTCCCAACCACCTAATTTTTTCATATCCATGTATCCCCCTTCTTTGCCGGTATACAATCCGGCTGTAGTTCGAAAACTATGAAGGAGTTGTTTTGTGGTTATTGAAAGAATCCAGGTACTTTCGCGCATCATATTTTCTTTAAACGGACTATCCAACAATTGAATATCCTGCAAATCGAAACTATAAGCTTTCATTTGTGTTTTATCCGGAATAACCAGTTTACCAGAATGTTGACCCGGGTAATGGGATTGGGCTGTAATGGTAAACGATAACATGATTGCAAACATAAAACTAAAACAACTCACATTTCTTTTCATACTTCTTAAAAACAACTTTTAACAAAATATTAATTTCCAATTCATCGGATGAATGAAGATCCATCTTATTACATCCATATTCAATAAGGAAAGACATTCTAATTATTCCTTAGTTTTTATTTAGTTTTTTCTTTTGAAGGTTTGTACTCTATACCTTCAACATAAACACCTTCATAAAAACGGGCAAAATCGGATAATTTCATGTAACCACGTTTAATGGATTTATCTGAAATCTCAACTCCATTGATCTTTAATCCTTCAAAAACGATATTTTTAATACACCTATCAGGTGAATATCCATCGATAATGGAGATATTGGCATTTTTACCAGTGTAGGTGACATTTTTAAAATAAACATTTTCAATTCCTCTGCCCGGTGCAGTAGCATATTTTTTATTGAACATTACACGCAAATTCAGCAATTGACCCTGCTCGAAATCTTCGACCCTTATATTTTCAAAAGTTATGTTCCTTGCTAAATTTTCGTCTGATACGTTGATAGCCATGCATCCCTGATAATCAATTTGCTGTTCATTCTGGTTTAAAATATCTATATTTTTAAATTCCATATTTTCAAGCAATTCTGCTTTACCGGGTTCAGGATTTCCATGAGTTCCAATGATAATAGGGTGTGCAACATCGGCCCATAGGATGGAATTCCGTACAACTACATTCCGGCAGTCTCCGTAGAACTTCCAACGGTGACCATATATAGCAATACAATCATCAGAGTTTCGCATAAAAACACCTTCAATCAGCACATGGTTATTACAAAACAAATCAATGCCATCGCCCCAACCTTTGGAACTGAAAGAGCGTATATTCTTTATAGTAACATTTGTAGACTGACCACTGCATACTGTGTAGTGGGTTGGATTCAAAAAAATCAGATCCTCAATACGGACATTATTCGAAAAATTCACTCCCACACCATCAATTGCCTTATAAACTATTCCCCGTCCACAAATGCGCACATCCTTGACGCTGTCGCAACTAATCGAAGCTTTTAATACAGCGCCACCGGCCAGATAAAGGGTTTTTCCACTTGGAACGTGCAGGATATTGTTTTTTACAGTATGAAAACCCGGACCAAAATAAATCACTGAACTGTCTTTTGGATCGGGTTTATAGGTTTCGGGAGAATTAGTAAAGATCTGCAAATTATGATAGATATCTCCGTTCACTTCAAGAGAAAGATTACAGGGTTTGGATAGTGAAAAGGTAAGCATATTGCCTTTTAGGGTTGGTTGAAATCCATAAGATAGCGGACGAATTCGAGCCGTCTGAATTTTTCCCCTATTGTAAGTAACTGAAAATTGTACCGTTCCAGTAAAGTCGAAATTTATCATAGAGCTACTGGCTACATGATGCATATCCACTAATGCTTCGTATTCGTACAAATCCTGCCATTTACAACCCGGTATTCGCACCTTTACCGAGAAGTCGTTATTGTGAGGAATACTATCCGTAGTAGGAAAAATAACAATCTGTTGTGCATTTAAGAATAAAATTATACTACTCAAAAAAATGATTAATGCTGTTCTTTTCATCTTAAAATAGCTTGCTATGTGTTGGGTTTATAAACGAAATTAATATATGTAAAACGTTCGGGATACCGGTTCGGCTGTCTGAATTTTCGGCACCACACTTCGTCCATATTGCCAGGCAACAACGGTTACTTTAACCGGAAATTTTGCCCGTGGAGGTATTTCTGTCAACATAAGCTTACTATCCTTCACTTTTGCCGGACCTTCCTGCACATAATAATAAACAGGCATTCCACTACTTGCAGTAGCATGCAAATTTACAGATTTAATCCGATGGTTGACATTAGGGATCAAATCGAAACTGATCTGCTGTTTCAACCCTTCTTTATTAGGATATGGAATCTTCATATTAAGCTGCTGAACAATACTCTTATATTTATCATCTCCGTCGTTTGCAGCTATTAACCACAAATCTGCCGTACGCTTCATATTATTCAATCCCATTCGATAAAACCGTATAGTGAAAGTAGTATCATTTACCTTCACTACCGGACCACAAATACGTGAAATAACCGTCTTTGTTGTTGTGTGATTATTTGTTATTTTAGCATGTATGCTATCGGTAAATGCCGGTGAAATATGAAAAGTAAGTCCATCAGCTTCCGGTTCAAATTTTCCCTGATAGCGGGCAAAATTTTTAAGATTGAATTCCAGCAATTTCTGATTTTGTATGTATCCAAGATATTGTTCCTTTTTGCCACGTTGACGGGCATAAATACTTTCTGTCAATTGAGCCATTTCTTTATCAAAATACCAGAAAGCACTATCTCTGTCACCCATATACAGTTTGTAGGGTGCAGTTTTTGCTTCAGGCAAACGATCTTTATGCCAACGATTTGTCAACCAGCCTTTTTCGGGGTAAACTGGAATCAATTTCACAGGTTGGTTAATTGGACTTCTTTTTGGAAGACGATATTTTACGGCTTTTTCAATGAATACGCCTAAGTAATCAACCAATTGTTCCGAGAAATCAAAATGTCCGCGACCTGCATCGCATAGAAACGAAATGCAGGATTCCGGATGTGCTTTTTTATAATTCAGGGCCGGTTGTACGCGGGCTTCCCACCATTCGTATTCTCCTTCCACCATCAAGCCCGGAATACCATCTATTTTGAGTTTACTCCAATCAAGGTTTGGACGGCCATAGCCCGTCAGATTAGTAGAAGGAGCATCACCATGTACCGAAAGTACGGCCAATGTCCGTTCATAATTCTGAGCTGCAAAATTCCAGGGGTAAGTTGCCATAGCCGAATGTCCCATTGGAATGACCGGAGCATATTTCAACTCAGTGTACCCTGAAACTGCAGCCAGTGAATCCATCATTTGATCAAAAGCCGCTTGTGCATCAATCCTTTTCGGATCCCAAACCTGATTCAGTCCCGGTGTAATCCAGATTTCGGCAATACCCAGCTTTGCCATTTTTTTGCGAAACAGCGGATGCTCCAGAATTCCTTCCTCCAACATATTATGGTTTCCGACAACTACAGCACGAACCTGTTTACAATTAGCGGGAATCCACAAAAAAGCACGCGGATGATCATTGGTTTCAGAAGATACTACTTTATGGATCTGAACCGACCATTGCCATTCTGATGCAAAAGTTGTTATCGAAATAATGAAGAACAACAGAAAAAAACACAATCTTCTAAATAGCATAAATTTAATCTTTAAAAACCACTTACTCTTTATTTAATACGAATAGAACTTACAAACACTTAATTCTGAAATAACAAAAATACAAAAAAAACGAAGTTACTTTTAGTGTAACCTCGTTAAGAAAAAAAAGCCTTAAAAAACTAGTGTAAATTAACTAAATACTACCAACATGGATTTTATTAAAAATTTGAATCCTGTTTAATATAATCAGATCAAATTAAATTTAAATAATCACGCTATAAGTAAAGCAAGCACTTTTACCATTTCAAGCTTAACATAAATAAAACACCACATTACTGTTTTACTATTTTCTTTAGGTCACTAATACCATCCATTTTCAGAAAATACATTCCTGGAGCAATATCTTTAAGATTCCAACTGTATGGAAATCCTCCAATGACACAAGAACGTAGTATCCGTCCGTTTATATCAAATAACTGCATTTTATTTTGTGACTCCATTGGCATATTCCAGGTAACTACCAGATAGTCTTTAACAGGATTTGGATATACCCTGAAAGCAGAAGATTCTTTATCTGAATTATCTGTCGTTAGTCCTACATTGGTCAAAGTCACATCGTTTCCATCACCTCCCACATAAGAAATTTTAAAATTGACATTATTAAGCAATACATTTGAACCTTCAGGGAAATTGTTAAATGTTCCACTTACGGCTGCAGTACCGGTGTTATTGATAATCGTGAACGAAGTTCCTGTTGTAATGGATCCTGACCCAATATCTGCAATTACAAGCTGAGGATTGTTAAGAATCACACTACCTGCTACAATCTGATCGGTAGTTCCAGCGATACTATTTATATCCACTTTGTACATAGCGTCTGCATTGAGGGTTACTGTCGATGTTGTTGTAAACGTTCCAACGGTACCATCGGTTCCGGGTATAAACGCAGCTCCTATACCGTTACCGATACCAACGGTAACGGTATTCTGCGATTTCCCCATTCCGCCAAATGCTCCTGCATTCACAATAACAGGGCTTGAAAACACTCCTGTCGAAGCATTATTATTCAACAAGAAAGTTCCATTCTGAACTGTAGTGGCAAGTGCATAAGTATTGTTGCCTGAAAAGATGAGTGTACCTGTACCAACTTTATCAACTCCGACTTTATCATTTGCATTTGCCTGAGATAATGTGCCACTATAGTTGGTATTTGAATTCAACGCACCAATACTAATAATAACAGATCCCGTAGCATCATTTCGTATCAGACCTCTGCCGGAAAGACTCCCAAAATTAAGTGTCCCATTTCCTAACAATAATCTCTGGCAATCATTACCATTCGCATCAAGTAACCAGTTTGCATTGCCACTACCTGACTGTTGTGTCATAAATGCTAAACGGTGATTGCCACTTCGCATTTTAGCGATAAAAGTACCAGTAAATCCACTGTTATCACCATACAATTGAAGAGCTGCATAATTATCAGAACCATCATGATAAATAATGCCTCCACCTTTTAATCTTCCATAAAGATTAATAGTTCCATAACGTTCATAAAAATATCCGTCATATCCAATTGGCACCTCAATGTCATTTTACAGGGTAGCGTTTGTTGCAACAAGTTCAGTCGAGATCGCCCCGCCCTGTAATATCACCTTCCCCGCACCTAATGGCCCAGATATCGGAGTACCGGAAGTTCCTGTACCCGTACCGGTTACAAAGATGCCGTCTGTAGACCCCCATTTGTATCCGGTAGTTCCTGTGATAATAGTATTTCCGGAATAGGTATTATTACCGCTTAAATACAAAGCCGAGGTTCCCCTTTTAATTATACCACCTACACCGCCAATATTACCTGTAATTCTTATACTGGATCCAGGATTATATGCATTCAATTGGTTAGGTATAGTAATGTTCATTGCTAAAGTATCAGCCAGGGATGAATTGTTAACCAAATCATTATTAAGCGTAATATCATTGCCTCCTATTTTGAAGCCACTGGCTTCTGAGTTGAATTGTAACCTGGAAGCCACCAACCCATTCATATCATTCGAAAGCGCTTTTGTTGAAGACGTGTTGAACGAAATTACCGCCGGATTTACAGGAACTATGTTCTCATTCCAATTTGATACCAGATTGAAAACATTTGATGTCGGGGTTCCACTCCAAGTAACGCTTGTAGAACCCGGTACTCCAAATACTTCTAAAGAATTAGCACTTTCAGCAGTTGTTCCTCCTGATAAATTCACAATGGATGAAACCACATAGTAATAAGAATTTCCATCGGTGAGTCCCATATCATTATAACTGTTCAATGCCAC
>Ga0302274_10003573_pt1 | contig 13771 bp, 14 predicted proteins | sample III_Bog_N2_1_FD_198755 | JGI IMG/M metagenome (GOLD analysis project Ga0302274, IMG submission 198755) | Peat permafrost microbial communities from Stordalen Mire near Abisko, Sweden - III_Bog_N2_1 | ecosystem: Environmental > Terrestrial > Soil > Wetlands > Peat | place: Sweden: Abisko...
CTTATGACTAATTGTGTAAATGAGCTTTGAAGAAAAAAAAAGTCATCCAGGGTTGGATGACTTTTTTCCAAAAAAACTAAACCAAATCATTACTACTTAAATAATATTCTTTTTATTTCCTGATTCTGTTATCACACAACAAATCTGGGGGCTTTTGTATTATATATGTTACATAGTTTTATAAATATGTTATATAATTCACACATTTTAAATAAGAGTAATTATAATTTAATGTGTGAATGATGTAACTTATTTCTATAGTTCTATAACTTCTATCAATAAAAATAGCCCATCTTTATGTGATTAAATATAAAGTAACACAATAAAATATTAATATGAATGACAGCGATGAAAATGAAAAAAAAAATAAGATTGAAAGTAATTTAAAGCCCGACAGCACAGAACTTGAAAAAGGAATATCGCATATTATTGTTGAGATCATTGAGTATGTATCTAATTCCGTGGTAATAAAAACAATTATAAAAAAGTCAACAGGCAATATAAGCATAATGTCTTTTGACAGTGGAGAGGGGTTGACTGAAAAGACTTCTCCCTTTGATACGTTTGCCCAAATCATTGAGGGTAAGGCAGAGATAGTTATTAATAATGTGTCCAGCATACTTGAATCAGGACAAGGAATTATAATACCGGCTCACGCTTCTAATTATATTAAGCCCAACGGGCGCTTTAAGATGATCTCTACAATTATTAAAAGTGGGTATGAATAACTTGTGCCTGCAATTGCGAAGGGATAACTGCATTTATAAATCTTCCAGCATAGACCGTCTCTTATTCTTAAGCTGTTTGAAATGAGAGGGCGTTAATCCAGTCACTTTCTTAAATTGGGTAGAGAGGTGTGCCACACTGCTATAATGCACCTTATAGGCGATTTGGGTAAGATTGAGTTCGTCATATATAATCAATTCTTTTACCCGTTCAATTTTATGTGAAATAAGGAAATGTTCAATTGTAATCCCGGTTACTTCTGAAAAAAGATTAGCCAGGTAGGTATAATCGTGATCTAATTTCTGGCTTAAATAATCCGAAAAATTTATTTCTAAAGGTTCTTCTGAATAATGTACTAACTCAACTATAACGTTTTTTATTTTTTCAATTAACATAGCTTTTTTGTCGTCCATTAACTCAAGCCCTGATTTCAGTAACTCCGTTTTGATCTGGTCACGCTGTTTAGAAGTTATAGTTTCTTTTACATCCACTTCGCCTAAATCCACAACTCCGTAATGCAGCCCAAGTTTATCCAATTCTGACTTGACTATCATTTTGCAGCGAATGCTTACCATATATTTAATATATAGTTTCAATAGTGGTTATTATTAGTGTATTGTAACACTTATGTTTTCTTTAGGAGGGGAATTGTGCTCCCGGCTATGACTGCAAATATAGTCAATATATACTCCTAACAGGCATTTTCTTAAGGTTATATCTACTGGAGTCACTTGCACGCATTATGACACATACTTTTTTTCGGATATTACCATTGCCTATAGTTAGAAGCTCGGTTATCGTTGAGTTGTGAGCTGATATTCAGCCTTCCTGTCTATATTTTACACGACTTTATACACGCACATGGTATATATACACTCGTTGTATCTGTTCAGTTCGGGCAACAGATAGTAAAAAAAACGCCTTGCTTTACAAGGCATTTTTAGTTTAAAAAAGAGAGCTACACGCACTTCTTAATTTTAAAGGGTAGATAAAAAACGATAATGATGTGCTATCACTTTAAAAATGTAAAAGGAATACTTAAGAAAAATGGGGAGTGGTATATTTATAAGCAATAAATACATTAATTATGGTTTTCATTAGAATCCAATTGATGCTTCAACCATTGGCCCATCAAATTTTCCGCCATTAAGAATATTGGTGTCAGCGTAGTTCAAATAATTCTGTACTACATATTCTGCTTTGAGCATAACGTTTTTAGTCATAAACCATCCGATAGAAGCTGCTTCACGATTAATAGTTATTGCCTGGGTAACACCTTGCATGGTGGCCGTTACTGTATTGTAACGAACACCAATCCAGAAATTTTGATTGCGTTGTGGAAACCTGTAAATTAAATCAGCAGCATATTGCGTTGCGGGGCGCATAGTTTTTTCTGTGATCGTTCTCCCCTGCGCTACTTCATAAGTACCGAAAAATTCAAGTCCTTGGTATTTCAGGAAAAGGTTACCCATAAAGGCATTTACCTGCTCGCTAAAACCCGGATTATATCTTCCGGAGAATGGATTATAATCGTTAGCATCACTAAGCACGGTTCCATTGGCTATACTTTGACTTGACATGACATCGTAATAATGTGAGCCGGTACGGTCGCCACCAAATAACGTATTACTTGCCGCACTTTGGTCTGTGTAAAATGAACCTGTTGCTCTTAGCCTGAAATTTTTACTGAGTTGTTTATCGTAACCCAGTTTACCATGAAAAGCGGGGTCAGTAACATTTACTTTACCCGTTGCCGAGTCAATTTTAGATTGCGCTACAATAGCAGGGTCAAGTTCGCCATTGGTTATGCCACCCATAGCAAATATACCACACCTGCTGTGAAAATAAATTTCACCACCTATCTCAGTTGCAAATTCATCCATGATATAATTTTCTATGAATGGATTGTAAATAGTGTTACCACCATCTGACCTGCGATAATGCTGATCACCATAATCTACATCAAACTGGCCAACTTTAATGGTAACATAGTGCATAATTGTATCTATTGCCTTGCTGTGCAGAAAACGAAATTTATCAAACTGAACATAACCACCTTTTACCCAGGTGTCTTCATGATGCCGTGACGCCAGGTAAACGGTGAGGTTTACCCTGATACCATCATCTAATTGAGCATCAAGATTAAGATTAGCCATCGGCAAATCGAATCCGCTGGTAAGTGGTGTAAGAGCATTTACGTTGCCTACGTAGGGAGATTCTGTTACAGGTATTGCGGTGTTCTGATCTCTTAATGCCTGGAAAGCCATTTCAAAATTACCTCCAACCTGCACTTTCACTTTCTTAAAAGAGGTAGTATCGTTTTTAGTGGTTTCAAAAACATTAATACCCTTTTCGTTATCAGGCCGGAAATATTGCATTTCTTGTTGACCCATCGCTGAAAAACTAACGGCAATAAGAGTTGTTAAAGGAAGAACGCGAAATAATTTTGTAATCAGTCTCATAATTATTGTTTTTATAAGTGAATTAATTGCTTTGAGAAAAATCTGTTTTAAAAGTTATAGTAATATCGTTGCCGGTTTTCAATGCCCCGAAAAGCGCTGTAGGGGGGTTTACACTGTAATCAGTCATCTTTATGGCTTGTGTTCCTTCAAATTCCATTACTCCTTTCTGAGGCATAGCGGCTTTCACCTGCATAATAACGGGCTTAGTTACTCCTGCAATGGTCATATTGCCATTGGCAGAAATAGCAATTGCATTTGTACCGGCTTTAATTGACTTTAGAGGGGTGGTAAGTGTGAATGTAATTTCAGGATCAACATCTGCCTTCAATGCTTTATATGTATTGTTATTCATTGCACCACCTTCAGTACTTTTAATGGAGCGTACCACAATTTTTATAGTAAGCGTTTCCATGTTAAAACTGCCGTCGCTATTTGTGCTTACTATGCTGTTGCCCGTAACTGTTCCGACGCTTTCAGTCCAGTTGTGAAGATTAGATGTGCCATGAATGGTAACCGTGTAGCCTTTAGCTATGGTATAAGTATTCTGAACCGGAACCCCTGCACTAATAAGTGCAAAGGAAATCAGTATTAAGATTTTAAATTGTTTCATGTAATATTTTTATGGATTCATTTTTTCAAAAATCAGTCCTGCAATAACGCCCTGTAATAGGCCAAGTACAAACCAGGTAGCTACCATTTCAAGTGAAATACTCATGGCGCTATATATCAGCCACATCATCGGAAATATGGCAACCATCATATATATCAGCCCGAATTCAATACCTCGTGTTAGAAAAGAGCCTTTTAATACTCCTTTAAAGCGGCTCCAAAACCAAGAGAGTGCTAAAGCAATTACAAAAGGGTGTAAATAATAGATCATCACCCTACTAGACTGTACATCAAAAGCCGGGTCAAAATATTGCGAGGCTATTTTCGGGAATAGCCAGATAGTAATGTATAACCCAAGGGCACTAAGGATCAACAACACAACACCTGCAACCAATCCTGCTATGATTATTTTTTTCATAATTTATTTTTCTCTTATTTATACTGCAAAGCTCCTGATGAATAGTTCTATTTAAAATGATATGCATCAGCTTCACTAATGATTTAAATCATGTTATCGCTTATCTTTTACTCATTTGTTAATATAACTTTTAAAGCTTTTTCCTTAGCAGCATTGCCAAACGTATCATAAGCTTTGATGATGTCATTTAATTTAAAGCGGTGCGTGATTAATTTCTGAGGATCAAGTTTGTGCGACTGAACAGTTTTATACAACATAGGAGTAGTAACCGTATCAACAAGGCGTGTTGTGATAGTAATATTCTGAGACCACAACGTTTCCATATGAAGGGTTACACTTTTTCCATGTACACCAATGTTGGCAATATGCCCTCCTGGAGCAATAATTGATTCACACAATTCAAATGTTTCCTTTACTCCAACAGCTTCAATGGCGGTATCAACTCCTTTTTTATTGGTAAGACTCATCACTTTTTCAATTGCATTTTCTTTACTGCTGTTGATGGTATGAGTTGCCCCAAATGTTTTTGCTACTGCCAGTCGATTGTCATCCATGTCTATTACAATAATTTCGGCTGGGGTATAAAACTGGGAGGTTAATAATGCGGCAAGGCCTACAGGGCCCGCACCTATAATAGCAATAGTATCACCCGGCTGCACACGTCCATTTAGTACACCGCACTCAAATCCGGTTGGTAAAATATCACTTAACATCACCAATGCTTCTTCATCAGCACCGGCAGGAATGGGGTACAAACTATTATCAGCGTGGGGTATTCTTACATATTCAGCCTGTGTTCCGTCAATCAGGTTACCAAGTATCCATCCGCCGTCAGTACAATGTGAATACATGCCTTTCTTACAATACTCGCATTTGCCGCATGAGGTAATGCACGATATAAGTACATGGTCCCCTTTTTTGAAATTACTTACTGAAGTTCCGGCTTCTTCTATAACACCAACCCCTTCATGCCCTATAATTCTGCCATCTGTAACAGCGGGAACATCTCCTTTCATAATATGCAAATCGGTTCCACAGATGGTTGTTTTAAAAATTTTTACAATAGCATCTGTTGTTTCTTTTAACGAGGGTTTTGGTTTTTCTTCCCACGCCTTTTTCCCGGGAGCGTGATATACTAATGCTTTCATGGTTGTGTTATTACCGTTGACTGAATCAGTAATTTTGGGGAGATTTAATGTTTCTGTTTTCATTTTTGCTATATTTTAAATTATTGATGAATTATTATATTGCAAAAGTATCCTCATAGTCCTACCTTATTAATGAGTTTTATCATTATTAAACATGATTAATCTCATTCTCTACTATTTTGTGATTACCGTTATACAGCTAAATGCTGGAGTAAGTAAGGCAAGATTGAGCGCTCGCTTTATATGTGGTGTGTTATTCTGGCAGCTTTATAATTAATTTCTTTATTACGTGAAAGTATAAGTAACCACCAAGTATCGTGCCCCGTATACAATTATTTTTAACCGGCCAGCAAATCGGTTCAGTCATGGAAAACTGTATCCTCTTTTAATAAATACTATTTATTATAAATACCTCTTGAATTATTAACTTGTGCTGCAATAAAATCATACCGATTACAGTAAAAGTGAATAGCAGCCATAACACACCACAAGAATTTGAAGCTTTATTTAATAATGCCGCAATCGGCATCATTACAATTAATAAAGAAGGGCAAATTGTGCTTGCCAATAAATTTGCTATTCAGCAATTCGGTTATTCTAATGAATCTGAATTATTAGGCAATAAAATTGAAATGCTTATTCCAAAACGGTACGACCATAGGCACGTGGGTCACCGTACAAATTATTATAAACATAACACCCAAAGCCGTCCTATGGGCGTAGGGCTTGATTTATTTGCAATAAAAAAAGATGGTACTGAATTTCCTGTGGAGGTTAGTCTTAGCTCTTACTATACTGAGGGACAACAATATGCCATTGCATTTGTGAATGACATATCTATCCGCAAGAATTCAGAAGAAGCGCTGGTAAAATTAAATACACAATTAGAAGAGTTAGTTGTAGAACGAACGCAGACACTAAGCGACACAGTTAACCAGTTGGAAATACAAATTAAAGAAGCAAAAGAAAAGGATATACAATTACGGGAGGCGTTGGAGCGTGAGAAGGAATTAGGAGAGTTGAAATCTAAATTTGTATCACTGGCCTCACATGAATTTCGCACGCCACTAACTACCATTCTTTCTTCGGCATACCTGGTATCGCAGTATAAATCGGATGACGAACAACAACCAAAACGTGAAAGACATATAGAAAAAATTGTGTCTTCAGTAAATATGCTTGATGATATTCTTAATGATTTCCTTTCTGTCGGTAAAATAGAAGAAGGTAAAATAAAAGTGCGGATCGCAGAATTCAATCTTGCTGACCACATCAGTGCACTTATAAATCAAATGAACTCTAACCTAAAAAAAGATCAAAAGATTGTTCTAAGCTATAAAGGCAATCCTGTTGTTGAGTTTTTAGACCAGAATTTAATTAAGCACATCTTGATGAATTTGCTTTCAAATGCCATTAAATTCTCTCCTGAAAATAGCTCTATACAATTATCAGTTTCGCACTTAAATACCCAACTTATTCTATCTGTTAAAGATGAGGGACTCGGCATTCCCGAAGAGGATTTAGAGCATTTATCCGAGCGTTTTTTCAGGGCGAGTAATGTGAATGCTATTCAAGGTACTGGTTTAGGGTTACATATTGTAAGTAAGTATGCTGAATTATTAAATGGAACCATAAAATGTAAGAGCCAGGTAGGAAAAGGAACTGAATTTATTGTTACATTTGATTCTAAAATAAGCAGTAATGCAAACAATACTGGTAATTGAAGACAACGAAGGTATTCGTGAAAACATAGCTGAGGTACTTGAATTAGCAAAGTACAAAGTACATACAGCAAAAAACGGAAAAGAAGGCGTTGAAGTAGCAATAAACCGAAAACCTGATTTAATAGTTTGTGATATTATGATGCCGGAACTGGATGGTTACGGCGTTATTCACATGTTGCAAAAAAACTCAGATACGCAACATATTCCTTTTATTTTTTTAACCGCAAAAGCAGAGCGCACTGAAATGAGAAAAGGAATGGAACTTGGAGCAGATGATTATATCACAAAACCTTTTAGCAGTACAGAATTACTGAACGCAATAGAAAGCAGACTAAAAAAATCTGACCTGATAAAAGAAAAACTTTCGGGGTTAGACGGGCTGGATAAATTAATTAACAGTGTAAGCGGTAATGAAGCATTAAGGGATTTGATTAAAAACCGTACCAATACAAAATTTCGTAAAAAACAGGCGATATATGCTGAACGTAGCCACCCTATTGATTTGTTTTATGTTGAAAGTGGTAAGATAAAAGCCTACAAAATAAATGAAGATGGTAAGGAACTCATTATAGGGCTGTATAATGCCGGCGATTTTTTTGGTTATACTGCTTTGCTTGAGGGGACACTCTATAAAGAGTCTGCGGACGCTTTAGAAGAAAGTTCAGTCGTGGCTATTTCTAAAAAAGAGTTTGATGAATTGTTGAATAACAACCGTGAGGTGATGCTGAAATTTATTCAATTGCTGGCAAACAATATCAGCGATAAAGAGCAACAATTATTAAATCTTGCCTATAATTCTGTGCGCAAAAGAATAGCAGATGCCTTGATTACACTTAGTAAAAAATATAAGCATGAGAATGACTCACAATTTGCTATTCATATTAGCCGCGAAAACCTGGCGAACCTTGCCGGTACTGCAACAGAATCACTTATAAGAACATTGAGTGATTTTAAAGACGAAAAACTGATAAGCATAAAAGACGGCAATATTGTTATTCTTAATGAGAAAAAACTTAGTACGATGCTTAATTAGAACAGGAATTAAGATTTTGACTTTCCGGTATGGGTTATTAAATCTTGTTTTAAGCGTTCAAATTCCTCTTCCAAGCTTTTCATGTCTTCCCGTAATTTCTTTTGTCTTTTATCCAGGCGTATATTAGCATGATTATTTTTTTTTAGCTCCTTGTTTATCTTTTCATTTAGGTCAATAATTTCATGCCGTAGTATTGAAAGCATCGCATCTTTATTCAATAAGTTGTTATGAATTGATTCCAGCTTTTCAAGATATACGCCGTCCTTTCCGCTTTTTATATAGTTACTAAATCGCATTTTTAGGTTGATGTTTTCTTCCTGTAACCGATTCAGTATTTTCAACCAGTTAATACTCTCCTGATTTAAGAAGTCATTATTTTTAATCTTCATTGTGAATTTACGGATTTTTATATGTCTTGCGTTGTAAAATTATACTACTATAAATACTAAAATATCATACAATGCTCACTAGAAAACATGATTGTTATCATGTTTTTAAGGAATATAGAAAGGTTGTTTAAATTGAGATATTTAACCCCTTACCAAGTTGGATTATTGCCCCCCAGCTACAAGAATGAGACTGCCTCATTTAATTCTTCAAAAAATATAATTTTATTTTTGCGTAACGTATTTTTTGCCTCTTCTATCAACTCCCCGCCAAGTAAAATTGGAAACACTTTTGTTTTAAAAGTATTATTAACGAAGATTTCACTCACCTTTTCAGGATTAGTTATTAATTGCGGAGTTACTATAATATAAATGGCATCGGCATTAAAATCATCTACCAATTTAAGGGTTTGTAAATAACGCTCATGCACAGCATCGCCAATAATATCTATCGGGTTATTTTTAGACCAGTTAAACGGCAATATGGAATTTAACTTATTTAAATTATCAGGCGTTAATTCATAAAGCCTGTTGCTTATTAAGTCACTCATCACAGTACCTGCGCCACCTGCATTTGTAACAATAATTACTTTTTCAAAGTTGTAAAGATAAATAAGTCCGTTAGTATCATTCAGCATTTTCACACCAACACTTTTCATCAATCCAACAAACATCTCATAATTCCCCGACAAATTTCCCGTATGTGAAAACGCCGCCTTTTGTGCCGCCTTAGTTTTCCCCGCTTTAACTATTTTAATAAGAGATTTACTTTTCCTTATTGCCCTTAACAGGTTTTTGCCATTCTCAATACCTTCAACATAAAGGTTAATTACATTTGTACCTTCATAAGAATTAATAAGGTCGGCAAAATCAATATCTGCCATATTCCCTACAGAAATAATATTTTCAAAGCCTATGTTTTCAAATGCGGCTTTATCCATTAGCTCTGATATAATCGCCCCGGATTGTGAGAAGAAATTCACCTCTCCGCTTTTTATATCATTCGTTCCAAATGTAAGATTCATTCCTTCCGAAAAAATGCCAAAACAATTAGGACCTATAATGTTTATATTGTATTCGTCAGCTAAGTTGGTTAAAAAGCGTTCATCCTGTCCTGCTTCTTTAAACCCTGCCGTAATTATAATTACATTTTTTACGCCCTTGGTAACTAATTGCTCTATTGTATCTTTCATTTGTGCTGTTGAAATGGCGATGAGGGCAGTATCTATTTCAGGTAAGTCTTTTATGGTTTGGTAAACTTTCTTACCAAGTAATGAATTAAGTTTTGGGTTTACAAAATAAACATTATCGTTATCAAGTGTATTTTCAGCCAATGCATAACCCACTTTTTCAGGATTCCCACTTACTCCGATAATTGCGGTTCTTTGAGGTTTAAAAATACGTGGAGAATATTTTAATGCTTTATGAGTATTCTTTACTTCATCAAATTTTACCCTGGCATCTACAACGGTTAATTTGTTGCCGGTTAATATTACCGGGTTAAAATCAAGCTCAGAAACTTCGAGTTTTTGGAGTTTCTTTACAAAATCAACAATTAAATTAATGTCATAGGTTAATCCTCTGAACCCTTTTGTAAACAGTTCTGATATTTTTGTTTGAAGAATAGCATTTTTAATTTCTGCATCAGCGGCTTCACTGTCAATAAAACACACATCTTTATACACCTCCACAAAAATTCCTCCTGTACCAAATACAATCACTTTTTCAAAGACTTTGTCATTCACTATTCCAAAAAACAACTCAATGCCTTTATACATTTTTGTTACAATAAGCTTGTCATCTTTATCCAATAAAATTCCATGATTGTTAAGATTTTCAATAATTGTTTGCTGCGCTGTTTTTAATTCATCACTATTTTTAATATCAGTAATAACCCCGCCAACATCGCTTTTGTGAATAACTTTTGGCGACTGTATTTTTAATGCCACCGGGTAAAAATCAACATTAATATTAGCGTTTAACTCAAAAAGCTTAAAATCAGGCACAGGTATTCCATAGTTATTTAGCCATTCATATATCTCGCCTTCTAACATTATTTTTTTCTTTAAAAGTAGGTAACATTCAATTGTTCATCAATGATAATAGTCATAATAATCACTGACCTAAATCATAGTTTTCAGATTCAATAAATACCATTTTTACAAAAAAACACAATGAAAAACATACTGGTAGCAACTGATTTTTCTGACAATGCTAAATACGCGTTGGAGATGGCGGTAAAACTTGCCAACCTACAAAAAGCCACTTTGCACCTATTTCACAGTATTCATTTGGAAACTTACTATGCTAATGTGCCTATGAATATGATGGGCGATATGACTGAACAATTAAGATCGGAAGCCAAAAAAGAAATGGCTAAACTTGAAAAATTTATCCCTGATACTATTAAATTGAAAACATATATTGGTGATAGTATGGTAACAGGGGAATTGAAAAAGTATATTGAAAAAGAAAATATTGACATTGTAATAATTAGTGCCGGGGGCGGCGGCAAACTGCAATATTCATTATTCGGCAGCACAGCAACTGCAATAGTAGAAAATATATCATGCCTGGTCTTATCTGTTCCGCCGGCATGTGAATATAAAAATTTCTCAAAGATGATATATGCTTCAGATCTGGCAGGCGATGAGTTTACTCCGCTTGTTAAGTTTGCAGAATTCGCAAAACTCTTTGATGCTGATCTTACCGTACTGCATATAAAAACAGAATCCGCAGAAAACGGACAAGGCGAAAAAGAAATAACAAAATTAATGTCTAAAGTGCGCTTACAAACAGGCTATGCTAAAGTACATATTCAGCAAAAAGCATATTCTGATGTGTTAGAAGGTATAAATAGCTATATAGCGGAAACACATCCTGATGTTTTTGCAATGGTTATACATGACAGAAGTTTTTTGGAAAAATTAACTCATGTTAGTTTGACAAAGAAAATGGTTCATTTAAGCAAAATACCTCTCCTTATTCTTCATAAAGAAAGGGCATCAAAAAGAGCAGGTATTATAATAATATAATCTAGATAATATACAGATTAAGGGCAAATCAGACAGACAAAAAGGATGAGCCGCTAAAACACACCACATATTATTTTTAATAAAACCATTTTTATGACTACTAATGAAAAAGTTTTAGTGTTAAAACACAATACCAAATCCATTACAAAAATTATTAAAACAGGTACGCGAATACAATATCGCTTAAAAAATGATTCTGTCATTTATCATGGACATATTCAGCAATTTCAAAACGACTCATTTATTATTAATAATAATGCCGTATTTCTTTCTATGTTACAAATGATACATGGCAGGCCCATCAGCCTTGTTGTTGTAAAAGGTATTGGGGTTATACTTGTAGTAGCAGGCACTTTTATATTATGTATGGGTATTTTTGCCCTGCATTCAAAACATACTTCTGGATTACCCTTCCCTGATACAATTATTTCGATAGTAGGAATTGTGATGATCTACTTTGGCCTAGCCGGAGATTTGCTCGGATTAATTCCTTTCTTTATTAGAACAAAGATATATGACCTTGAAAAAGATTGGAATGTAAGAATAAGTACAAGACAAAGACGCCGTTTTTCTCTAAGAAAAAACAAATTAGATTGTTGTGATTAATTAAGAAGTTAACAATCTAATAATTATCTCAAGCATATTTCTATTCTTTATTCTTCGATAGCAAATAATCCTCTTTTGCTTTATAAGCACGTGTAAGTATGATAAACCCATAAACTAAAATAACAAGAAGCGCAGCCACACCGCACCAAAACCAATAGTTAGACCATGTAATTGTAGTATCACCTGAAATTGCGGGGGTAAGTGAAGGTGGTACAGAGGCAGTAATTCTATCACTTTCCGCCTTGATGTATGCGATAAGGCCTTTTATTTGATCATTACTTAAGTCAGCTTGATCGGGCATTATTGTTGGTTGAAAACGCTGGTATAAATTAGCTGCTGCTGTATCCCCACTATGTATTTTTTTTGCCGGGGAATGTACAAATGAAATTATCCACTCTTCACTTTGAGATTTATAGATATCTTTCAATGCAGGGCCAACTAGGCGCTGGTCAATCATATGACAGCTTGCACAGCGACTCTGGAAAAGTGTTCTCCCATCATCAACACTTGCCGCATGTAACGCTACTGTTCGCAATAGCATAACCACTAAAAAGGCTTCTATAAAAACTCTAATACGCATAAAATTAGTTTTAATTATTTTCCAATCTTTTAATATCCTTTATCAATTGCTGCACATCGCTTTCGCTTGTTCCATCGTAATACCCTCGTATATGTCCTATCTTATCTATCAGCACAAGACTTGAACTATGTATAAAATCATTTGCTCCGCCATCCCCCTCACTGGCATTAATACGTAAGCCATTTCGTGCAAATACATATAAAGCTTTTTTGTCGCCGGTTAAAAATTGCCACTGTCCTATTGTAGCGCCAAATAGTTTGGCGTATGAGGTTAAGCGGGCGGGAGTGTCACGCTCAGGGTCCACAGAAAATGATATAAGCCGCACATTATTATCGCTCTTATATTCTGTTTGAATTGATTTTAATGATTTGGTAAGCTTGGGGCAACTACTGGCGCAACTGGTAAAAAAATAATCGGCCACCCATATTTTATTTTTTATAAAATCAGACGTGATTGGTTGCCCATCCTGATTGATGAATAAAAACGATGGTATTGTAAAATAAGCTCCTGTAGCTGTAGTGTTATTTTTTGGATTGCCGCTATAATAAGGGAGCTCGGATTTATTATTGCTGTACCATTGAACTATGCCATAGGATAGAGTGGCAATAAAAATAATTAAAGCAAAAAATATAAAGACGTATGAGTCGGCACGTAAAACTTTTCTTTCTTTGTTTTTGATAGCATTCTTTGCTGACAAATCTCCGTAGAATAATATTTTTTGAGTTGAGTCCATTTTCTAAACATTAGAAGGTCATTGGAACCGGATTGTTGGGTGAAAATGGTTGCGCTCCCGGACCAATGTACTGTGAGATATTCATTATTGCGGGAATATAAGCCAACAGTAAAACGATAATCATCATAATTACCCAGGGAGCAAACCTATTTAAAATACCAATAGTCGGCTCGTTATGCAGTAACTCTGAATCAGGAAATTCAAGAATGGGTTCTTCTTTCCTTTTGCTGAAAACCGTTCCAAAAAAGGTGATGAAATAACACAAGGCCGATAATGTCATTATTATTCCGCCAATTAATGCGAAAGCAGTA
>Ga0302274_10003576_pt1 | contig 13757 bp, 20 predicted proteins | sample III_Bog_N2_1_FD_198755 | JGI IMG/M metagenome (GOLD analysis project Ga0302274, IMG submission 198755) | Peat permafrost microbial communities from Stordalen Mire near Abisko, Sweden - III_Bog_N2_1 | ecosystem: Environmental > Terrestrial > Soil > Wetlands > Peat | place: Sweden: Abisko...
ATCCTGCACAGCACTCTCTCGAAGAGCATCATATGTTTCGGGTCCTGAAAATCGCTCACCAAAAAGCTGTGTATATATCACGTTGATATTGGTTGGATTGCCACTGTCTTGACCGAGCGTCAAACAAACCGGTCTGTAAGGTAATCCATGACGGTTTAAACTGTCTTCTTGAAGCACCACAATATGTTCAAGCAGGTTTACGAGGCGTACAAAACAATCCATAACTTGTTTTGTGTTTGTTGAATCGAAAGCAGTAATAATTTTTAAATCATCGAGCGTCTCAAAATCATCGCGATTATAACGATCGACAGAAATGGGTGTGCACGTGACATCCATCATCTTCTTATTGTCCCTTTGTGGAATAAGCGCTAGGGCTATTCCATAAAGATTGAGGTGCTCAGGTATAAGGCCGCTTATTTTCATATAGGTATAAAATCAGTTGATAATAAAGAACACGATTAAACGTAAATATTGTAAGGAGACAATGCCCATAGTCGCTGGACTAGCTAACAATTTCGAGAAGTTTCATTCCTAGAGTTTTCTTTACTTTAAGGTATAGTGGCTTACACAGCGTGAATTATTCTGTCTAAAAGGACGTGTTCGGCAAGCATTAAGTGATATAACAGCAGGTATCGCCACAACCGCAAGAGCTTCGCAAGATAGGAAAACTTCTTCCGCCCTTCCAATAATCTTATGACGCACAGCTTTCTTCAATAACTCATCATGGGTTTGTTCCAACAATAGACGATGAGCGGACTTTGCATGTATTTCTAGAATATCGATTGTGGCTACGTCCTTGAATTCTTGTTCTGATAACTTAATTTTATTATATGCGTTGACAGCCAGAACTGTACTCTGCACTAAAACAACAAGTGCAGCTGCCGCCCCAAAGGCGCAAATAATGGCACGAGGCACCCTAGGTATAGAAAGAATGTGTTGCGCCGCTATGTTTATATTTTGATTGCCACTCATCATTTTACTCAAAATTACTTACTTAGAAAGACAATGGATACAACTCAGTATTTGTCTTTTTACCCTATAATTGCGCCTATTCCATACACAAATACTCCAATAAATACTTTCGTAGATATTTACAAATCAACTCAACTGGTTATGTGCACCGCTCGGCAATAAGATAAGGCGTGAAAATGAAGGTTAATGACAAGCGCATAAGGTTTAAAGCTGTGCCACAAAGAAGACTGCATCTTGAGATGGGACGTGTTTTTAAATGCCTAATCCTTAAGTCTGCGATAAAACACGTCAACAATCTTAGAAACATCCATGGTGCTGTTGCTGCTATTCACGCCGTGCAACATGACATTTTCCCAAATCAGAAGGTCATGATTGCTCAAAGCAACACACCATCAGCCATGTGCGCAGCAAAGGTAAGAATACCTACTTAAGCAAACTTATAAAAATAGACTTTGTTCGCCATCGACGTAATGTTTTCTCATTGTAAAAAGTTCTATTTCTCAATAGGAGCCGTCTGTTCTGGTAAACGCACAAGAGCTCTAAACTCGTTTTATAATGTTATGTTGTTATTTCCGCGCAACCTTTTAATATCCACTTTATCAACATTCTTATAGGGTAGCCATGCAAAGATATAATATCGCCTATATGAGCACAGATCATGCATTGAACGAACTCTTCGTCACCATCTCTCGGAAATATTTTTTAAACCTTCATGATGAATATATACTGGGCCCTGAAGGGCTTCCTCATGTTACGTTATGCCAATTCCATGCACCCAATAATGATTGTGCAATAACGGCGTTTAAGACATTTACGGCTAATTCTGATTTGGCAATCACAATACAAAAATTCCGATTGCGCGCCGGATCCTTGGCCAATGCGGGCAAATTCATAGCGGATGTGATGGTCGACAAGAGTCAAGGCTTGATAGATAAACAAAAAGAGTGTTACGCGCATCTTTTGCAAACCGACATTAAGCCTTTAACCCCTAGTGAAACTTATTCACCGCACATTACAGTGGCCCGTTTACCTCAATTGATAAATACCCCCCTAGGTATAGAAGAGGAAATACCTACTCATAAGACATCGATTTTTAAACTTGTTGTTGGGGCATCAACAGAGAGTGGTGTTTTGGTCAAAGTCTTGGCTTAACTTCAGAACCTCTCTTGTCAACTTGCGGTTTTACAGGAAGCGGAATCCTGGCCAAAGCCGTTGTTTTAATACTGTCAAGATATTGCTGCAATCGTACTGTATTCGCATTTGCAACAGGCTGAATATCTTGAGGGCATATAACTTGTTTTGAGCATGAGGCATAAGGTGGCAAAAAGAGATCGACATAATGAAGTGTGGGCGTTGTCGCACCATTATAAAGATAGTTCTTTTCATCTTCTTTTTTGACAACATAAAAGATGACAATTCTATCAAGAGGAGCAACGGCACTGAATACGGAACTTATTTGCTGAATGGCCCCAAACACATCCCCACCACGGTCAATATAAGATGTAGTATAATGCAAATGATGGGAATCCATCCCCGGAAGACCTATCTTAAACATCGCTTCACGTTCAGCGCGTGTGTACGGATTTCTTTCAGCATCCGTATCCTCTTTTTCATTCGTTAAAGCATGCAGATCCAAGCCATATTTTTGAATTTCATGGATAAGTGATACTTGCCCCACGCTTAGAGGCTGAAAACGACCAAAAAGAAAGGCCGTCGTTTTACCTGAAGCTGTCCATTGCGAATATTGGGTCATCTTAGAGCTTTCTCAACAGTTCTGTTCTCATCGCGCTACTGTTCTAATCGTAGCAACTGATTAGGATGTGGCACCCCGTTCGTACGGGTGGGCGATGCATGGTGACCCTTATTCTGACTGAAATCTTGATGGGCCGGTCTTGAAAGATGCCCCCCTGTGGCGCCATTCATATCAGCACCTGAACTCTCCCCAGCATGGTTTCCATTAAGATGAGCAAAGGGGTTCTGAAAATGGGGGTGATCCAGCACATCCAATATTTCTGGCCTCGGAACATGCTGTGTATCATTATGGGCACTTGCCCCTACGTCACGGCCATTTACTTCAGCTTGAGCCATTTGCCATTTTATATAGGCACTTACTCTTGGATTTAAGTAGTCGTCACCTTTTGATCCATTCCTGACATGAGCCGCATCCATTTGAACATATTTGAGTATGTGATGTTCCGTCAAAGATAGAGCCAACAAGGGACCAATTGGTTTTGTCAGCAGATCAACGTAATGCAATCTACGTTCTTCACCGTCTACGAGAAACGATCTTATATCATCAGGTTTCCTATGATAGGGGATGACAATTTTGTCATGAGGTGCAATTTTCTCGAACACTTTTAAAAGTGTCGCAACATCAGCCGAAACATCACCACCTTTGCCTAGATATACCTTCGCATAATGTAAATTTTGCGGGGGCAGATCATCATTAGCCAAAAGAAACATAGTGCCCTTTTGGTGCACATTAAATGGATTACGGTTATTCGGAGTGCCTTGAGTGGCATTTAAGACAATATGAACATCATCGCACAAGACTCTTGCCGTATTATATAAGGCTATATGTCCCATATGAAGAGGCTGGAATCTTCCATACATGACGGCTGTCGTAATACCGCGTTTTTGTAAATCTTGCCTGATAGTTTTCAGGTGATTTAATGGCATGTTCCAGGCCCTCAATACATGATCTTTATAAATACCAAACAAAAATGCTCTGTGGAGCTAACATCATTACGCGTCAGTATCAATTAATAAAATTTACTTCCGACAGAATATTTATAGCTTTATAAATTATCCTAGTCATTATCTTCAAAAAGTAGGGCTTTAAGCATCAATTCTAAATTTGTGCCCCCCCCTTTCAAAAGATGTTTAATATTTTTGCGTCGCAACATGCGTGAAAGGGTGACGGCACACCTACCCTTTTTGTGTGCTGATTCCCATGGGAACACAACGATCAAAAACGTCTTCGCTTGGTATGAAGGAGCTCCTTTAAGGACCGCTTGGGCCCTTGGCTCTCCTTATATGACAGGATTGTAAAAAGGATGGGGATCACCCTACGGCGCAGGCGGCTTAGGAGTGCCGACGATCTCTCGTAGCTGAGGATGCAGCGGCTCTTCGAAAAGAGGCTTTTCTAAATTTTGGAGTTTTGTTGTCGCTACCGCATGTAATTTACTTTTGGGGAAAGTCCCCTCCAAAGCTAAGCGATATAGTCCAGCTTGTATCTCCGTATCAACGACTTGATCCATATGTTTGACAAAGACGTCGACAGATCGATCACTTAAAGGAGTGCCAGGAAATTTTCGTGATGCTAAATCTGTTATAAGAAAAGCTGCTTCCGCCGTCTTAACATTAGGATCCGCCGTTTCAAGAAGAGTAACAGCGCTTGTAAGGGCCGTTTCTGTATGAGCAAGAGTATTTAGTCCGCGGTCACCAACAAACACCATCGCTTGAAGGCGCGCGTCAAATGAGTGTAATTTAGCGAGGTGTAATTCAGTGACTTCGATCAAAAGGGCTTCAAGAATCTTCTGTTCACTCTCACGGTCCTCAACATCACGCGCCGCATTTTCAAGAACGGCAACGCGAACATCCGGTTGGGGATGTCTCTTTATAAGAGTAAGGCAATGATCGAGAGCCGTATTAGACTCAGGCGATCCATCAACGGCCATACGGATAACAGCTCGAAGAGCGCTGATAGCGTGTAAAAGATGAAAATCATCCTTAGCAAGCTCAACAGCATATTTTGTAATGGGCCCAAGGAGACCGGATTGATTGGCAAAAAAGACAGGCTGTTCTGATTTTGGATTCCTGACGGCGCCCCAATCATTTAATAAAACCGCGACCATAATATCAATTGAGCTCGTCAAGGCAGGCACATCGTTGTACGTGACGGCTTTTTGAGCGCGTGATAAAGAATCTGTTTCTGTCATTTTAATCCCCTTAATTTTCTAAATATCTCGCCATTTGATGATTTTTACCTTATCCATCTCAACAAAATTAAACATCCTCGTCGTGCTCAGGTCCACAACTAAATTATGTCACCAAAACTTTGATTCCCCTATAAAAACGAAATTTTATGATTAATATTTTAATGAATCATTCTCATCCATTTCGACACAAGACAAGATGGCCCCTTGAGATCATCAGCGTTTTATAACGATCTATTACCAGGATCCGATAAAACTAAATTCTCCTTTATACCTAGTGAAACGAATAAATATTTGCTAATGGAGACCCAGAATATTTTTAAATAATATTGTCGTTTATGCGTGACCCTGTTTATTGAAAGAAAATTGAATATGAGCATCGATAGAATTCAGATTTTAAAACTCATGACGTTTGATCAACTCCATGAACACGCAACAAAAGGTGACGCCCTAGCTCAGTTTGTCATAGGCGATCGCCTTCTGAAAGGAACAAATGTTACAAAAAATGAAGGGGAAGCTGTTCGTTGGTTTAAATTAGCCGCTGAAAAAGAACTAGCGGAGGCCCAAAGCCATTTAGGATATTGCTACCAAAATGGGTTGGGCGTTTTAGAGTCCCCTCAGGAAGCCATCATGTGGCATCGCTTGGCGGCTCTTCAAAATTTTCCCTGCGCTCAATTCAATCTTGGGCTTTGCTATGATATGGGCTATGGCGTCCCCCAAGATAAAACAGAAGCCGTTAAATGGTATCACTTGGCGGCGGTTCAAGGAGACGTCCACGCACAACAAAATCTCGGCTATTGCTACGCAACAGGTGAAGGCGTGGCCTTAAACAAAAGCGAAAGTCTTAAATGGTATAAGGAAGCGGCCGATGGTGGATTAGCGTCCGCTCAATGTGCAGCAGCCGAGCGTCTGGAGGGCAAGAATAATCTAGAAGCCCTCCGATTATTAAGAGAGTCGGCAAATCAAGGCTTTGGCCCTGCCTTGACAGCTCTTGGGTATTTATACGCAACGGGATCTGGTGTTGAACGGGACTTTGTCAGAGCTGCCAAACTTATTAGTTTAGGAAAGCAGCAAGGGGACGCGGCGCGTGCTTCCAATGCATCCTCGACTCTTCGTCGCGCCGTTACTAAACATAAGAGCGACCTTCTTAGTGCCATTACTGAAATACTCGAAAACACAGAGCCATCCTACCCTATCCATGAATTAACGTCGACCAACGCATCTTTGACTGTTTGAAAACAATGACTTTTTAAGAAGGCGACAACACCTTTCGATCGCCAGCCGACAGAACAGGAAGTCGTTCCCTTAAAACTAAACGGGGCCTGGGGTTGAAGCGGTAGCCAAGGCGAGCTTCGCTGCTGTTGATTGCACCCCTGGATGCGATGCTTGATGCCACAGATTCTCAAAATTCAGCACCCGTGCACAAAGATCTTGCTCGATGTTCTGTCGAATGGCAGCTCTTTGCTGGTACCCCATAAATTCTGGTGAGATCGTCGTGCTATCAAGAAAGACTTCTGTTGTTGAGAGAAAAGTGTGTTCCCGTAACCCGGGACTTGACGTCAATAATCTCGCCATGATCTTTTCGGATGAAGCTTGCGCCATAAAAAGAAGAGCCGGCATTTTCATGAGACCAAGCCCTTCCGCTCGATAAGCGATAACTGTCAGACCAGGATCCGATGTCTCGTTACGCCCCACTTCTTCGAGACCCGCTCTACGTTCTGGACTTACTTTTACATTGAGAGTGTTTGCAGGTTTTCCTGCGCATATTGTTTTTACATTACGCATCCATTGAGCCAGTATAGATTTCAAGTCCATATCCATGTTTCCTTATTCATGACCATAAACAATGTCCCTTAAATTTATTTACCTTTTTATCACAAGCTCTCAAAACTTATGACCCATAAATCCTCGCGCTGATGTTAAATAACTTATTGATTCACAACAATTCATACCCGCGCAGGCCTTCAATATCCAAAGAAAAACAGGCAAGAAGCGCTATATTCCATGCATTACTTTCAATAATTTGGATTATACAATCCATTATTCTTTTGAGCGATGCGACATTTTATTTGAATTTATTAAAGGTATAACATGACAAGGACCATTCTACTGATGCGTCATGGAGAAGGCCTCAACGGCCAGCTTTCCCCTCTAGGAAAAAAGAAAATTCAAAGCACCACACGGCAGCTTATTAAAGAAGGGTATAAACCTGACGTCGTCTTAACCATTGGCGAAAACGTTCTCATAACACAATCTGCAGAAGTCCTCATAAGTGCTTTCAAGCAAGCGGGGCAAAATCTGGTTGCCTCGACCAATTCTGAACTCCGCAAGCCCCGTGTTGTCGCCGGTATAATGCAGATAGATAATGACAAAAGTGTTGTTCTCATGATCGGTACTGGTACAGATATCCGTGGAACGACCTATCATTTAATAAAAAAGGAGTGGACCCCTGGTCATGGAGAATGTCTGGTCTTGCAAGGTCAAAGGCGCGGTTGGAGCTCCGTGGTAAACCAAGGCAACCACAAAAGTGTAAAGAACTTTGTACCCTCTCTCTCATGACCTAAACTTTTTATTATCATAACAATCACCATGATAATTCTCAGTTCATATATTTCCTGCATACAACAAACATTTAAATACTTGGGCATAACGCCTTCACAACAGATATTCTTTTTTCTCTTCTAAAACCTCACATTTCATCCATTGTTACGGCCGCTTGATATTCTTCTTCTGTTACTTTTTCCATCCATTCAACATTCTTGCCATCAAGAGCTTCCTGAATAGCGATATGGCTCATAGCTGTCGTTGCGGTGGCTCCATGCCAGTGCTTCTTACCACATGGACACGAAAGAACATCCCCGGCGCGGATTTCTTTTTTGGGTCCACCCCAACATTGAGTCCATCCACATCCTGAAACAATGATCAGATTTTGTCCGAGGGGATGCGTATGCCATGCCGAGCGGGCCCCTGGCTCAAAGGTTACAAGCGCCCCTGTCACACGACTGGGCTCCGTCGCTGTAAAGAGAGGATCGATCCGCACATTGCCTGTAAAATAGTCGGGAGGACCTTTGATTGATGGCTGTGAACCGCTTCTTTTGATGGCTTGCATTGGATGGCTCCTGATAGCTAAAATGTTGGTCAATAGAAGAAAGAAGATCTTGAAGACGTTCGTTTTGAATTCCAGTATTTTTTTTGTTGTCTCACACACTCAATCTGGCCTAGTTTCAAGAGGTGCTTAAAATTTAATATACTATAGTTTATTCCATTTTATTTATTACATATATTGAGCTCTCATCGATGCATAACCCACCACTTATGAGCGTCATTATTCCAACCTATAATAGAGGCGACACACTTGTCTCCGCTGTTCAAAGTGTTCTCAAACAAACCCACCGTGATTTTGAAATAATTGTCGTTGATGATTGTTCAATTAATCCAGCAGCTGATAGCCTAACGTCAGCTGGCATTTCAGATGATCGCCTTCGTGTCGTTCGGCAAAAGCAAAACCGAGGACAAGCAGCCGCACGCAACACAGGCGCCCGGCATGCCAAAGGTCATTGGTTGGTTTTTCTTGATGATGATGATTTCTTTTATCCTAAAAAACTGTACCAGCAACTTAACTATATGATCAAAGAGAGGCTTAGAGTTTCAACAACAGATTTTACACTGCCCGGCGATCGACACCTCTACAATATGCGTAATTCTGAACAAGACCCAACATGGCTTGTTCTAACGGGTCGTTTTCTCTCGCTTCCATCAACCATGATGATTGAAAAAGTACTCTATAACGAAATGGGTGGTTTTGATGATAGCCCACAAATACGAAGAACCGAAGATCTCGATTTTGCGCTTAGACTGCATTTGAAAGGTCATAACCCCGTTGTCATGCGTGAATTTCTTAGCCATTACTCAGGGTTCCACTCGGCAGCACCGGCATATGAACTGAATGCTCTTGAAGGGGTCATCCAGAAACACCAAGCAACATTTTCTCGCACAAACCCTGCCTCCAGAATGTTTCATGTAGCGATGAAATGGAAAAAGGCCCACGCTCGATTAACAGGTCGACCTACCTTGGAACGCCTTATAAAACTTTCACCTCTGGCTATTCGATATCCTGTACATGTTGCGCGTCTTGCTTCTTCAATTTTATCGAATCCTTTATCTCATTTGTCCCCCCCCTTCGATCGCCCTCGAACGGGGATACCTTTTGATAAAAAGGTGTCCTTTCCTTATGTGCCGCCCTAGATGTTGATCCTGATTTCTTAATAAAGATGATTATATAACGAAGGGCTCAACACCCAAAGATGCAATAGTAAATGCAGCACTTCACAAAACATCCCAAGGACAACAAAAGAATCGTTTAACAAATTATATCTTAAAGATGGATTTAATCGTTTTCTTCTACCATTTGCAGATAAAGCTCTTCGACTTTGGTTCGCGCCCAGGGTGTTCGGCGCAGAAATTTAAGGCTTGAACCAAGACTGGGATCATTATTAAAACAACGAATATCAATTTTTTGTCCGAGATTCTCCCAACCATAGTGCGCGACCAATCGTGTCAGAATTGTTTCGAGGGTTAGCCCATGCAGCGGGTCTTTTTGTATTCCCGTCATATTAAAATCGACCTTTGTTCAGATGTATTGATACATTTCTCATCAATTTTACACTTTTCTTACAAACTCTGACTTCAAAAACAAAGACCCTATACCTTCTAGCCTGCAGGCAATATTATGCCCATCCACAGCCTCAACCAATCTTATATTCTTGACCTTTGTGCCGCCTTTTATCGCGGAACTCGATCCTTTAACCTTCAAATCTTTGATCAAGGCGACGGTATCCCCCGTTACAAGCCGGTTACCATTGGCATCAAGCACAGCCTCTTCTTGTTGAGCCCCCTCCTCTACAGTCTTTGTCCCGTTCCATTCGTGCGCACATTCGGGACATATCCATAGTTGCCGGTCTTGGTAGGCATAGTGAGAACCGCATTTGGGACAAACAACATTGGTATCCATGGGCTTCTTTCTTGGTGCTGAAACAAAAGTGTTAAAAGGAAAACATTGGCGAGGGTCTGTCATGGCATGTTACAGGTCATTAAGAAACCACCAAATTGAGTGACAACCCCCATGTCTTTCGTTTATGAAAAAATTCTGAAAGAGATCACATACCCTTGCATCACCCGCATGCATCCGGCACTTCAAACTTTTGCCAACAGCGAGGACGCGGCTACAAAATTGGGAAAAAATTTAGCCGTTTCAAGGATAAAAGCCTCTCATAGCCTTCAATGGGCGCATGACCTCATATGGCGCATGTCACTTGCACACGACATGCAGCTCACACTCCCATGAGAAAGATTTGTAAAAGGCGAACCCCATTGATCAAGAACCGTCCTTGCTTCACGCTCCAAATCCTTGTTTTAGAGATTTTGCGTAATCGCCTTACATAAATTCTCTACATGGTAAAAATTCTCTCTCGAATACAACGCCCTTCTTTACCTTAACGCCTCCTATGAGTTGTATTTTGTGCTGTTATTACTACTTAAATATTGAATCAAAGATCAGGGTGTGATAGTTTCCGCCCCATTTTTTGTCAGTTTATTTTTAGATTTTTAAATTCGCATGCCTTTACCCGAGAAAGAATATTATTCATTTCAAGAGATAGCCTCACGCTGGCAAACATCTTTGGAAGACATTCAATATTATGCTGTTCATGGCCAACTTGAGGTTATGACATGGGTTGATATTGGTGTCATCAATATCTATCGTTTGAAGAAGACGGAGGATGGCGAATGCGTTTCCGTTCTCACAGGCTTAAGCTCTTATAAAGATTATGCTCTTGTTGCATCGAAAGAGTTACGGCAGATCTTTCGAAGCGGTTCCCATATACTACGATCCTTCTTAACCCTGAAAGATCATTCATTGATAGAGATTCATAACGGGTACGCTGGTTATGAGGTTACAAACCATGATCTTGTGATTCATCGTCGTGAACGTGATCGTTTTGAGCATATCCATGCATTATCAAATTTGCTTCACAACGAACAGAAGCAACGAACACCCGTCAAATCCTATCCAGGCAGGCCAAGCTCGATGTATCAGGTCCAAAAGCATTTCCTGGAACGCTGTCATCAGAAAGCCGTGCTGCCATCGCTACAGCAGGAGGCCACCTATCTCAGCCATTGGGCCCTCGACAATATTAAGGATTTTCATCCGCCGAAAGCAAAAAGTATCATGAATGCTATTCGTGATTATTACCGTCAGCATATGATCGGTCTCATTCCTGCTGTGGCTCAGCCTTAACCGAGAATGCCCGATATTATTTAATTGTAGGCTATTTTAGGCGGCTATTTCAGGCATCAAGAATGTGAACATTAGATACCTCCACTTATCAAAGGAGGTATTTATGTTTCGTTCTAAATTGTTCTCTTTGCGCGGAGGACCTGTTTGATGAATTGGCACCCTCGCGGCTTTGGCGGCCAACGTACGGATCCTGAGACAATCAAACAGGAAAGTTGGCGAAGTCTTAAAGTTCTTGTCATTAGCGCCGAAGATGCGCGTCTTACATGGCCAGAGCGTGAACTCATTTGTCAAATAGGCATTCGTCTTTACGGTGCCTCTGGTAGGAGGACATCATGAGCCGATGGACAGCCAGCATGGTTGAAGAAAGGCTTTTGGAAGCCGCCGCTACGTTGCTCCGCCTCCCGCCTGTTCGTGTCCGCGGTTATTTCAGTGCCTGGCCACAGATTATTCATAATGCCGAGGATAGGCGTGATTGGGAGGTCGTTGTGAGGCGGCTCGGCCCTCCGTCGGCAAAGGCTATTAGTCGTATGGAGAAGACACTGGCCTGGTTTCAGTGGCTAACACCGGATGAAAAGAGACTGATCTGGCTGCGCGCCAATAACGTTTCTTGGAAAGCTATTTGCTGGCGAATGGGGTGCTGCCGCACTGTAGCTTGGGAACGTTGGGTTTTTGCTCTGACTAAAATAGCCAGCGCATTGACCTTGGAAAAAGCACGATTTGGTTAATGCAAAATCAAAAACATTGTTCAAATATTTGAAAGATGATGCAAATAACCCGAACACTTTTGTTACTGCAAAACGAACAAAAATATGCATAATAAGAACTATGATTTCGGAACGTGCGTCGATAGAAATATCGACCACGCCGGTCATTTTTCAACAACACAACCATCCATTCAACAGCCTCGTTATCGACTCTTAGAATTGCGACGTTCCATCGCACCTTAAGGGTGGGAGCGCTGTTGTTTTCTGGATAGATCCGGAGACACATTATAATGAAAATCACTATTAAACACGCTCTTTTGATGTATTCAATATTTTTAACCTTCACGAGTGCCTTAGCTCAAGAAGAACGCCTGCCTGTCCCTAACCCTAATTCAGATCTTTGGGGTTCAAGCGTCATCATTCGATGTCCTGAAGGCTCTAAGCTTTCCGTTGACCCCCCTGCTTCTTTATCAATACCGGGGTGTATTCCTATGACAGAATCTTTGATCAAGGGAGATCAGCCATGAAGCTTCGTCCAAGACTCGCAATGCTGGGCCTCCTTTTATGTTTTATCCACATCTCTTTATCTTATGCCTCCGATCAAACAGCTGGGCGCCCGTGTACGAACCCTTCTTCAGGGGCCATTACAACCACAGCCTCTGATGCGAAAGATGATCTGTTGGCATGTGTGGGCGGTCTATGGCACAGCATGATCTATGGCAGCTCTGTACCCTCTGGCGGAGTAGAGGCCTTTAATTTAACAAGCTGTCCCTCCGGATGGGCGGAGATCCCCGCCTTAGCGGGTCGTACGATTATAGGTGTTGGTAGCGGAGGCGGTTTAACGTCTCGTGCGCTTTACGATAATGGGGGAGAAGAAGTGCACACCATGACGATCCATGAACTTGTTCCGCATAATATCAGTTTTACCTTTGGAGCTAGTCAGAAAGGCGGAAAAGGCAATGGCTATGCTTATAGTGACACCGCCGGCGGCTCAACGGTTGTCGCGGCTTATAATAAGACCTCCAACACAATTGGCAATGGCGCTCCTTTTAACGTTATGATGCCTTACTACGCTCTCCTCTATTGTATGAAACAATAAGGAGGCTTCATGAGTGAACAACTTCCTCTCAATGCCGATGATATTGGCCTCCTATGGCCTATTGAAGAAGGCGGCTTTGGTATTACGGCGAGCACAGATGAAGCTGGGTTGCCTTATATTGGACTTTATACCCTTAACAGGCTTGGCGATCCCATGAGCCCACCCTTACATTTTCAACACCAACGGCTCATGTGCCGTTTGATTGCCGGATACATTCGCCGCCACCCCATAGTTGTCTTTATTGATGCAGAAGTGTCCTGCAGGGGATTAAATGTAAGATTTACACCTCCGACCATCATCAAACAGCGTGGGTACAAGAACCTCAAATTTGCAGCCTGGGGGAGCGAAGCTCCCCGCTATCACTTTACGATTTTTCCAGCTAACTCCAACAAACCTAATCTCATGGATGGTTCACATGACGATGCCCCTTCAACAACAATGGAGACGAGCTGCTTTCTTTAGAAGAACGGCCAAACAAGCACCCCAAAATCTTTTACCCAAGGATCATTGCTCCACTTCTAAAAAGAGAGTCACAAAAAGCTTTTACAAACAGATATGTTATGTATCGCAAGAAGAAGCCGACTACATAGAGGCCAAGGCCCAAAGGGCGAAGATGAGCATCAGTGGTTATCTGCGATCCATCACTCTTGGTCCTGATTATCAATCACCACATGATCCCGAACGGATAGGCGCTCTTCTCAAGCTTAATCGCGAATTAACAATACAAGGCCACCAACTTAAACAGATTG
>Ga0302274_10003584_pt1 | contig 13743 bp, 10 predicted proteins | sample III_Bog_N2_1_FD_198755 | JGI IMG/M metagenome (GOLD analysis project Ga0302274, IMG submission 198755) | Peat permafrost microbial communities from Stordalen Mire near Abisko, Sweden - III_Bog_N2_1 | ecosystem: Environmental > Terrestrial > Soil > Wetlands > Peat | place: Sweden: Abisko...
GCCCGGCTGGATGAGCTGCTGAAATAAATGAAAAACTGTTTCTTTTTCGGACGCGGTCTATGGTATATTGAAGAAAGTGTTGCAGCAGTCGATGAGACTCCTGTACACGAAGGATTGGTTGGGCAGCCTCCCAGCCGCAAGTTGCGTCACTGGCCTCCCGGCATGGACAAAACACCGTTCATGCCGCCCTTTTTTTTAATCGAGGCGTTTGACCGCACTCTGCCTGCTCCAAACGCACCTTCTCTTCACAGATCAACACCCCGGCAGGCCCTCCGATGAGGCGCGAGAGCAGGCTTCCGGTGGTGCTGGCAGCGCTGTTTCTGGGCTGTCTGGCGCTGGGATTGTGGGCTCTGCCGCGGCTGCGCGCCGAGCATAAGACGCTGATTTATCTACAAAACCACGTAGAACTGGCCGCTGCGCCCGGCGAGACGGTGCTGGTAGACGACCGCTGGCTGGGACTGGGGTTGCGCTGGATGGGGTCGCGGGCAGCGACGCATCAGGTGACGGTGGTTCGGGGCGACCGGTTGGAGAAGATTGAGTTCCCTGCTGGAGAGGCCGTCCTTGTCGCGCGGCCGGACGATGCCCTGGTGCGGCAGTTGCGGGCGGCGGGGTATCGCGTGACGCCGGAGGCCACGGGGGTTGTCCCGTGGGATGCGAGTGGCGATGGCTCAGGGCTGTGCGGGCGGGCGGCGGTGCGGATCTTCTTTGTGCTGCCTCCGGACGGGCACGGAGCGATACCATCGAAGCCATGAGTGTGAGTTGGGTCTTCTGGGCGATCCTTTCGGCGGTGTTTGCAGCGGCGACCGCGCTGCTGGCCAAGGTCGGCGTGGAGCACATCGACAGCAATCTGGCGACGGCGATCCGCACGACCGTCGTGCTGGTCTTCACGTGGGGCATCGCGCTCAGCCTGAACGCGCATCACGGGCTGGGCGCGATTGGGCGGCGGAGCTGGATCTTCCTGGTGCTCTCCGGGCTGTGCACCGGGCTGAGCTGGCTGTGCTACTTCCGCGCGCTGCAACTGGGCCCGGTCAGCGGGGTGGCGCCGATTGACAAGCTGAGCGTGGCGCTCGTGATTCTGGCCGGGTGGCTTTTCTTCGGCGAGAGCATGACACCGGCGAAGATCGTGGGCGGCGTGCTGGTGACGGTGGGGGCGCTGGTGATTGCGTTTGCGTAAGCAGCGTCCGACTTAATAGTTTTGCAGAGACGATAAAGTGGAGAACATGCCGAAGAAGACGATGAATACTCCGCGGCAAGTCTTGTTTGCCAGCCTGGTGGGCACGACGGTCGAATTCTTTGACTTCTACATCTATGCCACGGCCGCGGTGCTGGTATTTCCGAAGCTGTTCTTTCCGTCGTCCGACCCGGCAACATCCGTGCTGGCGTCGCTCGCCACGTTTGGAATTGCGTTCCTGGCGCGGCCAGTGGGCTCAGCGTTGTTTGGTCATTTTGGCGACCGCATCGGGCGCAAGAAGACGCTGGTGCTGGCGCTGGGGACGATGGGGCTTTCGACGTTCGCCATTGGAGCGCTGCCGGGCTACCGCTCGCTGGGACTGGCGGCTCCGCTGTTGCTGGCGCTGTGCCGGTTTGGCCAGGGCATCGGACTGGGTGGCGAATGGGGCGGAGCAGTGCTATTGGCGGTGGAGAACGCGCCCCCCGGCAGACGCGCGCTCTACGGAATGTTTCCGCAACTGGGAGCGCCGATTGGCTTTCTGCTCTCTGGAGGAACGTTTTATGCGCTGTCGGCGTGGCTGACGGACAAGCAGTTCTTCGCGTTTGGCTGGCGGCTGCCGTTCCTGGCCAGCGCGGTGCTGGTGCTGCTGGGCCTATACGTGAGGCTGACGATCTCCGAGACTCCTGTGTTTGAGGCGGCGGCGAAGCGCGGGGAGCAGGTCGGGTTTCCTATGCTGGCAGTGCTGCGGCGACACACGCGGGCGCTGGTGGCGGGTGTGCTGGTGTGTCTCGCGACGTTTGTGCTGTTCTACCTGATGACGGTGTTTGCGCTCTCCTGGGGAACGACGGCGCTGCACTACAGCCGCGGACGGTTCCTGCTGATCCAGATGTTCGGCATCCTGTTCTTCGCGGCGACGATTCCCTTCTCCGCGTGGCTGGCCGAGCGCGGCCGGAGGCCGGTGATGCTGACGGTGACCGCGATGATTGGATTGTTCGGGCTGGGACTGGGGCCGTTGTTCTCCTCCGGCATGACCGGAACGGTAGTGATGATGGCGTTTGGGCTGGCGCTGATGGGAATGACCTACGGGCCGCTGGGAACGGTGGTGAGCGAACTGTTTCCGACACCGGTTCGGTACACGGGAAGTTCGCTGGCCTTTAGCCTGGCGGGAATTCTGGGCGCCTCGCTGGCTCCGTACGTGGCGACGTGGCTCGCGAGCCGCTGCGGGTTGCAGTATGTCGGCTACTACCTGACGGCGTCTGCCGTGCTGACGCTGGGTGGGCTGATGATGATTAGAGAGACGCGGGACGAGGATCTGATGGCGGTATAGAAAGTGAACCAGACGGAGCTATAATGGACATAGTTCTTTGAGTGCCCCAATGCAATGTTGGTGCCAGCTCCAAATGGGGGCGTCACGGCTTCGACGGGATTGCTTGCGGCAGAGAGGCATGCCGGGGTGTGGACACCCGTAATCGCTCACAAAACCATAAGTGCCGATAACACTCTGGCTCTTGCTGCTTAATTAATTAAGTAGCCGATCGCTTTGGCTTCGCCTACGGGCTGATACCGATCGACGCACAGTAGGCTGGTCCGAGGGGTTCCGCCTGTACGCCAAGGACGAGATCAATCAGGCTGGTGGCCGGCGCATCTTTGTCCGTTCCAAGCGCCGGCTACGAGACAAAAGCGAACTGGAAAAAGCATGAAGGCTCTCTGTCGATGGTAGTTTCGGACGCGGGTTCGACTCCCGCCGCCTCCACCAATTTATCAACTCGCCATTTCACGAACCTGCCGCCACTTCAAGTTCGATGATGAGGGGACCACAAACGTCCAGGTCGAGGGCTGCGGTGCCAGCCCCTATTTTGTTCCCATCGCTCACGACCCCTACAGCCATCCAGACAACCAATGCTCGGAAAGTTTTCCTGCAAAAGCAGACTAGGCGAGTACCATTTAGTATCTTAGAAGTCATAATGGGAACTCAAGTTAAGGAACTTCAAGAACAGAGTCGGTGGCTGCTCAGCTGCGCATCAAATGTCACTTCACAGTGTGGCGAGGATGGCATAGTCGCCAAGGCCCTAAGCCTGCTTCCAGAGCGCACTTCTTGGTGCGTTGAGTTTGGCGCCTGGGATGGAAAATTCTTAAGCAATACATACGACCTGGTAACGTCCCAAAATTACAAGGGTGTGTACATTGAAGCGGATCCGGCAAGATTCGTTGATTTGGAGAAGACCCATGGGGCTTCCAGAACGAATGTTTTGATCAACGCCTTTGTCGGCTTCACAAAGGCCGATTCTCTTGATGTTCTGCTCTCAAAATGCGATATCCCGAAGAAATTCGATCTTCTCTCGATTGACATCGATGGCAACGACTACTACGCCTGGGAAGCGGTAGAGGAGTATCACCCGGCGCTGGTTCTGGTCGAGTTCAACCCGACGATGTCAAATTCATCGATGTTTGTACAGAAAAAGGCTCCCAAAATAACACAGGGATCAAGCCCCGCCGCTCTTGTGGAATTAGGCCGGCGCAAAGGCTACGAATTGATTGCGGTCACGCACTTGAACCTTCTGTTTGTGAGCGCTGAGTATTATGGGGCATTCGGTATTGCTGACAATTCGCTTTCTCTTATGCGGGACGACTCGGACGTGCCTCAGATTTTTGTAGGTTACGACGGCCATGTGTTTCTTTCTCAAGCAAACGTAACCGGTTCTATCACTTTGCCATGGCACGGCCTAAAACTGAAAGAGTCTGCTGTCCAGGTGCTTCCCAAGCGTTATCAGAAGTATCCAAGCCAGTACAGTGCAGCGGAAAAATGGGTGCATCGCGTGAAGCTCGGGCTCACGGACCCCGGGTGGACCTTGCGCCGATTGATGCGCCTCTTCCGTGGCGAAGACCGCTGATAGCACCAAGAACCAGCGAACTGCCGCCACCCCCCCCGCGCTGCTGTGAAAAGGGATCACAGCAGCACGATGCCCCGTACCCCCGACAACTAACCCGATTGCCAGTTCTTGCCAAGTGCAAGAATCCGACTCCCACTGCCTCCACCAATTCTTTCAATAGATACAGCCGAAAACGAAGCCTGGGCTTTCACCATTAATTCTTCAATCCCGTACCCTTGAACGCGCCCTGGTCGGTGCCGTTGTCGCCGGGGCCGCCATCGCCGGGACTGCCGCCGTAAAACGTGCGCCCACCGGGCAGCAGGGTAATCAGGCGTCCGTCCGCGAGGTTGGAGCCGTCCTTGGCGCGATAGCCGTCAATCACCACAGAGTCGCCGACCTTGATGTCATCGCGCTTCCATCCGCGACGGCTGAGCGCGCCGGGACCTGCGCCTTCAATGGACCAGCTGGTGATCTTGCCGCCGGCGTCGACTGCGTCGAGATAGAAGTAGGTGTGCGGGTTGGTCCACTCCACGCGGGTAATCTTTCCTGTCAGGCGGACAGGCTTCGTCGCGTCGAACTCCGCCGCGAAGGAGTGGTGCGCGTGCGCCGGCAAGGAGACAGCAACAGTAGCGGCGGCAGCCAGTAGCGCGAGTCGTATCTTCATGGGTCGTTCTTCCCTTCCGCTGTCATGATGCATCACGATCAGTGTCTGGGGCCAGCGGCCGTATCCGGCAGGATGCCCCACTGCGCAAATTCATCTGCAACCGCTGGCCGGATAGCGGTCGCAGCAGCGATATCTGCAGCAGATGCGGTGGAGTCACCCTGCATCCGCTCGGCGAGAGCGCGCCCATACAGCGAGATGCTCCTGCGCGGATTGATCCCCAATGCAGAGTTGTAATCGGCAAGTGCTGCCGCAGGTTTCTTCATCTTCAGATAAGTGAGGGCTCGCGCATCCAGCGCGATGGGGACATCCGCGTGCAGCAAGAGTGAACGGTTGCAGTCTTCAAGTGCCAGCTGCAGCATTCCAGCTATTGCGCGCGCAAGGCAGCGGTTCGCGAGTGCCTCGGCGTACTCCGGCTTGAGCTGTAGCGCGTGATCAAAGTCAGCGAGGGCCGCATGCAGCCGCCCCTGCGCGCGGTAGGCAGTGCCTCGGTTGTTGTAGGCCTCGGCCATCTTCGGCTGTAACTGGAGCGCGTAGTTGAAGTCCGCGATCGCGAGCTCATCCTCTCCGCGGCCATGGTGAGCGAGGCCGCGATCGTTGTACGCCGAAGCGTTGTCCGGTTTGAGCCGCAGGGTGGTGTCAAAGTCTGCGATGGCCAGGTCCAGTTCGCCGAGCGCCAGATAGGCGATGCCTCGATTGTCGAGGGTTCCAGCGTCCTGCGGGTTGAGACGCAGCGCGGAGTTGTAGTCCGCAATCGCCTCATCCTGCCGGCCGGCACCCGAGTAGGCGTTGCCGCGATTGCTGTAAGCCTCGGCGAAGTCCTGCCGAAGTTGCAGAGCTTGACTGTAGTCGGTGATGGCCAGATCGAACTGGCCCTTCGCGGTGTAGGCATTGCCGCGGTCGTTGTAGGCGTCGGCATCGTCAGGCTTCAGGTGGATGGACTGGTTGTAGTCCGCGATGGCCTGGTCAAGCTGGCCACGTGAGGCATAGACATTCGCGCGATTGTTGTAGGCCCCGGCGTAGTCCGGCTTGATCTGGATAGCGTGGGCGAAGTCAGTGATGGCCTGGTCCTGCTGTCCCTTATGGTCGTAGGCGATGCCGCGGTTGTTGTAAGCGACCGCGAGATTCTCGGGGTCCTGCTCGGACTTCAGAATCGCCGTGCAGCCGGCGATGCTCAAGTCCGGGTCTGCGCCCTCGCAGTGCGGCCAGTCCATATCTCCGCCCTGTGCCAGCGATAGCCGAACCGACAAGAGGAGCGCGCTACACAGGGCTACGCCCGCGAACGCGCCAAGGCGAAACATGACATTGGATCGAATCCGTCGAATGCAGGTCATACAGGGATCTATCAAGAGATGACAGGGAGTATTTTCGCACTCCGCGGGGCTCCTGGCGGAGCCTAACCGGCCTTCTCTTTGCCGTGAAGCGGAGGACTGACTGCATCTGGCCGCTTGGCTGTAGGGACTTTGCCTACGCGGGCCGCGCCGGTGGACTCGCGCACCATTAGCTCCGGCTCAAAGAGAATGACCTCGGGATAGGCCTCATTGGGCGATTCGATGCGTTTGAGCAGCGTCTGCACGGCCATCTCTCCCATGCGGCGAAGCGGCTGGCGCACCGTGGTGAGGCGCGGCACCTGGTAGGCGGCGCTGGAGATATCGTCAAAACCGATGACGGAGATGTCCTCGGGGCAGCGCAGACCGGCGTCGGCGATGGCGCGGATGGCGCCGATGGCGGCGATGTCGTTGAAGCAGAAGATCGCCGTGAAGTCGCGGGTGCGCGCAAGCAGATCGCGGATGATGGGATAGCCGAGCTCCGGTGACCAGGAGTTGGCTTCCAGATAGACGCACAGGTCCTTCTGGATGGTGAGACCCACACGCTGGGCCATCGCCATAATTCCCTCCCAGCGCACGGCGGAGTCCGACACCTGGGGCTGGCCCTTCATGAAGGCGATGCGGCGATGACCGAGATCGTAGAGGTGCTTGAGCGCCAGCAGGGCGGCCCGGTCGTGGTCCAGCATGATGTTGGTGTTGCCCTTGATCTTCTTGTGTCCGGAGATGGAGATGACGGGGGCGCTCACCTCTTCGTTCAGCGAGGTATTCACGAGCAGAAAGCCGTCCACGGCGCGCTTGGAGAGCAGGCGTGGGTACTCGTCGATGAGGTCCTGCTTGCCCTGGTGGCTGACGACAAAATGAAGGTAGCCGGACTGGAGAAGGTGCTCTTCAATGCCGTTCATCAGCATGGTGAAGTAGCCTTCGCTGAACTCCGGCACGATCACGCCGACCGTAAAGGTCTGGCGGGTGCGCAGTGAACGCGCGATCGGATTGGGGCGGTAGTCAAGCCGCTTGGCGGCCTCCAGCACGCGGTGGCGCGTGGTGGCGGCGATGGCGGCAACACCGGGGGCGTTGTTCATCACCAGCGAGACGGTCGCCGGCGAGAGGTTCAGGTACTCAGCCAACACCTTGAGGTTGACCGGTTTCGTCCCCTCCGTTACTGATTTCTTTTTCACCATGGCCCAACAACGTTTGTACCACCCACAGGGCAGTTCGCGGCAGCCTTTCTTGCAGGAAATGACGGAGTGACAATCTGTAGCTTCGCCGCCGCACCGGATGAAGTCAGGAGATTTATTTGGCGGGACTCTGGGCAAAGTCTGCTTTATCCTGATATGCTTCGTCCCCGAAGCCAATTGTCCTTAGCACTAAATCGTTTCAGCGGATATATAGTTTCCCTATTGCCTTGTGATTTGAAAAGATTTCTGAAAGGAACGACCCTCCCATGAGATTTGGCTACCCGGCCTGGCTGACTCCCCTCTGCCTTGCGGCCCTGTTTACAAACGCCTGCAAAGCGCAAAGTTCTCTGCATCCCGCAGCGCAGGCCGCCGTACAAACCCCGGCTCAGCCATGGATGAACACCGCACTGGACCCGGATACGCGTGCCAACCTGATGATCCACGAGATGACCCTGGACGAGAAGATCCAGTTGGTCCATGGTGACGGATGGGGTGTACTGCGCGCCGGGGCTCCGGTAGCGGCGAGGCACAACGGCGGCGCGGGCTTCGTGCCGGGGATTCCGCGGCTCGGCCTGCCGGATCTCAACCTGGCCGACTCCGCGGTGGGCGTGCGCGGAGCCGCGCGCGATAGCCGCTATGCCACGCTGCTGCCTTCCGTGATCGGAATGGCCGCAAGCTGGGACCCCGATGCGGCACACCTGTACGGCTCGGTCATCGGCCGCGAGCTGCGCGACCAGGGATACAACATGTCCATCGGCGGCGGCGTCGACCTGATCCGCGAGCCTCGCAACGGACGCAACTTTGAATACGCGAGCGAGGACCCTATCCTCGCCGGCGTGATGGTCGGGAACCTCGCGCTGGGCGTGCAGTCCAACCACATCATGGGCGACATCAAGCACTACGTGCTGAACGACCAGGAGACCGGCCGCAATACATTGAACGCCATCCTGGACAAGCGCGCCCTGCGCGAGACCGACCTGCTGGGCTTCCAGATTGCCATTGGACTGGCCAGGCCGGCGGGCGTGATGTGCAGCTACAACCGCGTGAACGGGGACTACGCCTGCGAGAACAAGTACACGCTGGATGACGTGCTGAAGCATGACTGGGGCTTCCAGGGCTTTGTGCTCTCTGACTGGGAGGGCACGCACAGCACTGTGAAGGCAGCGCTCGCGGGGTTGGACATGGAGCAGCCGGGCGACAAGTACTTCGGCGAGCCGTTGAAGCAGGCCGTGCTGGACGGCTCGGTGCCGCAGGCGCGGCTGGATGACATGGTGCATCGCATTGTGCGCAGCATGTTCGACAAAGGCGTAATCGACAACCCGCCGGTGCGGCGCGTGGTGGATCCGTTCCAGGGGCGCGACGACGCGCAGAAGATTGAAGAAGAGAGCATCGTGCTGCTCCAGAATAAGGACGGCATCCTTCCGCTGACGGCGCAGGCGCACAGCATCGCGCTCATCGGCGGCCACGCGGATACCAGCGTGCTCTCCGGCGGCGGGTCGGCGCAGGTGGACGCCCCCGGCGGACATCCGGGCGGCTCGGTGTGGGGCAAGCCGGTGTACTTCCCTTCCTCTCCGCTGCGCAATATTCAGGATCATGCCGCGCCCGGAGCGTCGATCACCTACGATCCCGGCACCGATCCGGCGCAGGCAGCGAAGGCCGCAGCCGGCGCGCAGGTGGCGATCGTCTTTGTCACGCAGTGGATGTCCGAGGGGCAGGACTCCGCAACGCTGAGCCTGCCCGACAACCAGGACGCGCTGGTGGAAGCCGTCGCTGCCGCCAATCCCAACACGATTGTGGTGGTGGAGAACGGTGGCCCTGTGAGCATGCCGTGGAGTGCCAAGGTCAAGGGCATCGTCGAGGCCTGGTATCCCGGCATCGGCGGCGCGCAGGCGCTGGCGAATGTGTTGTTCGGCAAGGTGAATCCCTCCGGCAAACTGCCGGTGACCTTTGCCGTCACGGAGAACGACCTGCCGCACCCGCATGTCACTGGACTGACGGACAAGACCGGCAACAACGCCCTGACAGAGAAGGTGGACCACGGCGACGACCCACGCAACTTCCCCGTGGACTACAACGTGGAAGGCATGTTGGTCGGCTACCGCTGGTTCCAGGCGAAGGACAAGCAACCGCTCTTTCCGTTTGGATTTGGGCTGAGCTACACCAGCTTCGCTTACTCCGGACTGAGCCTCGCACCGGAGGCAACCGCAGCGACGTTCACGCTCAGCAATTCTGGCACGCGTGCTGGGGATGAGATCGCCGAGGTCTATGTGACACTGCCCAACGCAGCCGGCGAGCCCTTCCGCAAGCTCGCTGGATGGAAGCGCGTCTGGCTCGACGCAGGCGCGAGTCAGACCGTGACGGTGCCGCTCGATCCGCTCTACCTCTCCATCTACTCCACGGACAAGAACGCATGGCAGCGTGTCGCGGGCGAGTACAAGATTGAGGTCGGAGGCTCGTCGGCGGATCTGCCGCTGCATCAGTCCATCGCACTCGCTGCGAAGTAACGCGTGCGGCGTTAGTGCATGGGCATGGTCATCGGCATCTTGCGTTCGGTGGCTGCCGGGTCGCTCATCGCCGAGACCGGAGTGGGAGACGCGGAGCGGCCGTTGGAGTTCTCCGCCTCCACGGTGAAGAACTTCGCCTCCTTCACCGCGGGCAGGTCATCCAGCTCGGGCGTTGTCAGCCCGGTGGCGACCAGGTGGAACGGCTCCAGCGCATCCGCTCCGGCGAAGACGTTATACGTACGGGCACCTTCGACCGGATTCCACTTCAGCGACACCTTCTTGCCGGTGATCGTCGCGGTCAGCCCCTTCGGCGCCAGCGGAGCCGCGCCGTCCGGCTGCAGGCCGTAGATGCACAGCTCGCCGGTGCCGGTGTTCTGCGTGCCGAAGCTGGCGAGGTAGACCTGGCCATTGGCAATCGTCGGCGGCGCCATCTTGGAGTACTCGTCGCAGTCGTCGCGCGCCTTGTTCTGCCATGAGTTCCATAGCTCGTGCTGGATGTTGTCGGCGTCGTAGGCATGCAGGATGCCGGGACGCGACTCGTGCCAGGAGTCGCCGCTGGCGTGAATCGCCGCCCACAGAATGCCGTCACGACTGCCGTTCGAGGAGAGCGAGAGCATCGCGCCCGGATGCCCCTCGTTCGCCTCGGGCCGCATCATCGCGGGCTGCGGATCGATGGCTCCCTTCGCGTCCACCTTGTAGACGCGGGCGTGATCGCGCTGCCCCCAGATGTAGAGCAGGCCGCCCTGCTTCGCGCTGCGCCAGTAGACGAAGCTGTGCAGGTGCGAGCCGGACGCCTGAAAGTGTTGCAGCGCGTGCGCGTCGCCGAGGTGGCCGAGGCGGGCGGTGTCGAGCGAGTACAGTACGCCCTGCTTTCCGCCGCCGATCACGCGGTTCGTCCCCGGCAGCAGCGTCGCGCCGGAGGAGTTCAGGTCAGCGTCTTCCTTGTCGAGCTGCTCGTGATTGTCCGGCGTGAACCAGTCGACTATCTTCAGGTGCGGATCGAGCTTCAGAAAGGACTCGCTGAAGTTGCTCACGCCGTCCCACACGCCGTTGCCGGTCACGACATAAAGATTCCCAGCCGCGTCGATCGCCGGCGCCTGCCCGGATTGCCAGATGCTGTTGCCATTGCTGGTCGGCGCGGTGTTCAGCACCGCGGTCTGCGCCAGCGTCTTCGCGTCATAGCCGAAGACATATCCGTGGTACGGCTCCTTGTCGCAGTGCGAGGCGTAGCCGATATAGACATTGCCATTGGCCAGCGCCAGCCCCGGGCGCTGATTCTGCATCAGCGGATCGAACTCCGGAGCATTGATGGTGACCGGGCTCTCCTTCAGATCGGCTCCGGTGGTCACGTCCAGCGCGTGCAGCCGCTGCTCAAAGCCGCTGCCGGTGCGCGTGAGCGCCACCACGTACAGCACGCCGCGCTCCGCACTGATGACCGGCGTGCCGATGATGCCCATGCTGCCGTTGATGTCCAGGCAGCCGAAGTCCGCGTCATAGAGGTTCGCCGGAGTACCAAAGTTCACGTGCCACACCGGTTTGTTGTCCACCGGGTCATTGGCGTCAAAGGCGTAGACGCTGTTGTTCACCGTAGTGATGAAGACCAGGTCGTGCGTCCCGCCGCGCACCTTTACGTTGGTCAGGACCAGCGGCTGCGAGTAGACCTGATCGTCCACCGGCAGCTTCCACAGCAGGCCGAAGTGGGTAGAGTCCACATTGCCGGGCTTCAGGACGGTCTCGCGCAGGTTCGTGCCGGTGCGGCTGTCGTCGTTGTGCTGGGTCAGCACGTTCACCTGCGCCGTGATGCTGATACTCGAAAGGACAAGAACTGCTGCTGCGATGCAACTTCTGGAGAGGAACTTCAAGTGCTTCTGCCTCCGGGCGATGGGCCGAACCCATCATCGCTCAAGTGGCGCGGAACTGTACAAGCCATGCCGCGCCGGTTTAGAGTGTCTCGGGAAAAACTTCATGAGAAGAATCGTTTTAGTTAGCGCATTTCTTGTGTTCGGCCTCACCGCCGCCGCTCAACAGAGAGCAGTGTACGCCGATCCCTCCGCCCCCGCCGAGCAGCGCATCACCGACCTGCTGAGCCGCATGACGCTCGAGGAAAAGGTCGACTCGCTCAGCACCGACCCCACCATACCGCGGTTGGGCATCGTTGGAACCGGGCACGTCGAAGGCCTGCACGGCCTCGCTCTCGGCGGCCCCGGCGGCTGGCAGGGCGGACGCGGCGCCGAGGTGGTTCCCACCACCACCTTTCCGCAGTCGCGCGGCCTGGGCCAGACCTGGGACCCGGCGCTGCTCGAAAAAGCCGCCGCGCAGGAGGCGCTGGAGACCCGCTACGCCTTCGGCAAGTACCACCGCGGCGGTCTGGTCGTCCGCGCGCCCAACGCCGACCTGAGCCGAGACCCGCGCTGGGGCCGCAGCGAGGAGTCCTACGGTGAAGACCCATTCCTTGTCGGCACCATGGCCACCGCCTTCACGCGCGGTCTGCAAGGCAACGGCCCGTACTGGACCACTGCCTCCCTGCTCAAGCACTTCCTCGCCAACAGCAATGAGAACGGCCGCGGCAGCTCGTCTTCGGACTTCGACATGCGGCTGTTTCAGGAGTACTACTCGGTTCCCTTCCGCATGGCGATTGAGGACGGCCACGCCAACGCCTTCATGACCGCCTACAACTCGTGGAACAACACGCCGATGATCGAAAACCCCGTGCTGCGCAGCGTGGTCATGCGCTGCCGCAGCCATCCACGCCGGCATCAATCAGTTCCTCGACAACTTCAAGCAGCCGGTGGAAGACGCACTGCAGCAGAAACTCATCACCGAGGCCGACCTCGACCGCAACCTGCGCGGCGTCTTCCGCGTGATGATCAAGCTCGGCATGCTCGACCCCAACCCGCGCGTCGCCGACGCGCACATCGGCTTCGATGACGGCCTGACCACGCTCGCTCCCGATCCATGGGACCAGCCGGCAGCCCACGCGCTCGCACGGAAGGTCACGGATGAGTCCATCGTGCTGCTAAAGAACCAGAACAAGACCTTGCCGCTCGACAGCACCCACCTCAGAACGCTCGCCGTGATCGGGCCACTGGCAGACAGGGTCGCGCTCGACTGGTACAGCGGCACGCCGCCTTACACGGTGACGCCGCTGGCGGGGATTCGCGCGCGCGCCGGGAGCAAGGTGACGGTGAACTACTCCGATGGCAGCGACCTCGCCGCCGCTGCGGCGCTCGCCTCGCGCTCCGATGCCGCCATCGTCATCATCGGCAACCACCCCACCTGCGACGCCGGATGGAACAAGTGCCCGGTCGCCAGTGACGGCAAAGAGGCCATCGACCGCAAGAGCATGACGCTGGAGCAGGAGGCGATCGCCAAAGCCGTGCTCGCCGCGAATCCGAAGACTATCGTCGTCCTGCAGGCCAGCTTTCCCTACACGACTACGTGGACACAGGACAACATCCCCGCCATCGTGGAGATCACGCACAACAGCGAAGAGCAGGGCGACGGGCTCGCCGACGTGCTCTTCGGCGACGTCAACCCCGCCGGCCGCCTGACCCAGACCTGGGTCCGCGACGAGAGCGACCTGCCGCCGATGATGGACTACAACATCCGCCACGGCCGCACCTACATGTACGCCAAGGCCAAGCCGCTCTATGCCTTCGGATACGGCCTCAGCTACACCAGCTTTGCCTACTCGCACCTGCGCGTGAGCCGGACGACGCTCGCCGCCGGCGAGACCGCCACCGTGAGCTTCGACGTAAAGAATACCGGCGCGCGCGCGGGCGATGAGGTCGTTCAGCTCTACGTCGCGCACGAAGGTTCCGCGGTGGAACGCCCCAGCGAAGAGCTGAAAGGCTTCCAGCGCATCACGCTGCGCCCCGGCGAGATTCGCACCGTCACGCTGCCGCTAGCCGCCAAGAGCCTGGCCTACTGGCAGGAGAGCAGCAAGAGTTTCGTCGTCGAGCCTGATACCGTCAACGTGATGGTCGGCGGCTCGTCAGACAACCTGCCGCTGCATACGGAATTGAAAGTAGTGA
>Ga0302274_10003595_pt1 | contig 13735 bp, 13 predicted proteins | sample III_Bog_N2_1_FD_198755 | JGI IMG/M metagenome (GOLD analysis project Ga0302274, IMG submission 198755) | Peat permafrost microbial communities from Stordalen Mire near Abisko, Sweden - III_Bog_N2_1 | ecosystem: Environmental > Terrestrial > Soil > Wetlands > Peat | place: Sweden: Abisko...
AGCAGGGCCGGTTGGGCGCGCCGGAACAGCGTCGACTGACTGGAAGATGAGTGCGGAACTCCTAAGTTACTCGCGGGCCAAGGGGCTGTTTGCAGGGATCGACCTGGACGGAACCAGCGTGAGCCAGAACTCGGACGACACGGAGATTTATTTCGGAGCGCCGCATAGTTTTGAGTCGGTACTGAAAGGCAACGTGGAGGTTCCCGGCGGGGCAGTGCCATTTGTGAAGGATGTGGCTCACTACTTTATCCAGGCAAAGAACCAGAAGTGACAGGGTGCAGGGATTGGGATAGGAAATCGGACGGAGGGATGGGCGGCCGGGTTGGACCGGGCCGCCCGTTTCTTTGGTCCTCATGGGATGGCAGAGCGCGTGTGGATGAGGGTTGGGGGCGAGGGTTTAGAAATGATCTTGGAAACGGCGGTTCTGAATGTGCGGGCCGGTCAAGAAGCGGATTTTGAGGCCTCCATGCAGAAGGCTCACCCGCTGATTGCTTTGACTCCAGGCTTCATCGGCATGAAACTGCATAGATGCATTGAATCGCCTAATCGCTATCTGCTGCTCGTTTCGTGGCGGACGATCGAAGATCACACGGTGGGATTCAGGAAATCGGACAGGTATGAGCAATGGCGTGATCTACTGCACCATTTCTACGATCCATTTCCAACAGTTGATCGCTATGAAGAGGCTTTGGCGCTTGTGGATGTGGACAGCGCCGGGTCATAGATTTGGAAACAGTCTTTCTGCGTTCTCTGCCCTGCAGTCTTGAGCGGTCTAAACTGGTGTTTGCCTTCCACGATGCGAGAAAACCTTGAGTATTGGCTGGTTGTGGCCGTGGCGCGGACACTGGGGTGGATGCCGCGTGGCTTGGCACGCCTGCTGGCTCGCGTTATCGCAATCCTTGTGTACTGGGGTTTTGGGCGGCTGCGACGGGTGGGGGTGCGCAACCTGGAACTGGCTCTGCCGGAGGTTCCGGTGGAGGCGCGGCAAAAGATTCTGCGCGGAGTGTATGTAAGCCTGGGGCGGCAGCTGGTGGAGTTTTGCCGGATGCCGCGCTATACGGCGGAGAATACGCGGGACTGGATCCGATGCGAGGGCCTCGAGAATTATCTTGCCGCACAGGCGCGGGGCAAAGGTGTGCTGGTGGTAACGGGGCACCTGGGTGCGTGGGAGCTTTCGAGCTTTTACCACTCGCTGATGGGCTACCCGATGGGGATGGTGATTCGGCGGCTGGATAACCGGCGGCTGGACGATTTTGTGAATGGGATCCGCTGTTTGCATGGGAACCAGGTGCTGCACAAGGACGACTTTGGGCGCGGGCTGTTGCTTGCGATGCGGGCGGGTGAGACGGTCGGGATCCTGATGGACACCAACATGACTCCGCCTCAAGGGACGTTTGTGAAGTTCTTTGGGCGGGACGCATGCACGGCGACGGGGCTGGCGCACGTGGCGCGGAAGACCGGAGCGGCGGTGCTGCCGGGGTTCATGGTATGGGAGGCTGCCGAGCAAAAGTACGTCCTGCACTTCGGGCCGGAAATTGCGATTCCGCATACGGACGATACGCAGGCCGACATTCTGGCGGGGACGCAGATGTGTACGGCGGCGATTGAGGCGTGGATTCGGCGGTATCCTGACCAGTGGTTGTGGATACATCGCAGATGGAAGACGCGGCCGGCAGGAGAGCCGGGGTTGTACTGAGCACTTTCACTCGCGGCGGCAAGCTGCGTCCGAGTTGAACATTCCGTATTGAAAGGCGCCCCGGAGGGGCCGCAGGAGAATAGTCGTTCATGATCCTTCGGCTCACAACCAGGCATGAAAATCGCGGTCACCGGGTAGCGCCGGTTTCCAGACCGGCTGTCGTGTGGGCGTCCTCGCCCGCACGTGCATCTGCCGCCATGACCTGCATTTTCGAAGGAGCCCAGGACCGGGCCCCCACGGACAGGCCTTAGTCCGTGGGGTGGAGGACAAGAGAAGCGCGGTCCTGGGTTCCGAGGCAAATCAGCCAGCGCGCCGGAGGCGCGCTGTGAAATAGCCTTTGTTCATAAGGAGGAGAGACGGATGACGCTGGGCGCATTGATTGAGAAGCTGGGCGGGAAGCTGGTCCGAGGGAGCAGTGACATTGAGGTTGCCGGTGTCGACGTCCCCGAGTTGGCAAACGGCCTGGACCTCGTATTCGCCGAGGACCCATCATCTGCGGCCAGCGCACTAGCCGGCAGCGCGGCAGCACTCGTCGTCAAGCCGGGCTGTGTTCCGATCGACGCCCGGGGACCCGGTATGGGCGTTGTGGAGGCAGAGCAGCCGCGGCTGTGGTTTGCACGAGCCGCCAAGCTGCTAAAACCTCCGCTGCCGAAGCCGCGGATTCACGCTCCTCATCACCTCGGCGCTCACGTGAAGATCGGCAAAGACGTTGCGATCGAGACGGGAGCGGTGATCGGGGACTACGCTGTGATCGGCGACGGGACGCGGATTGAGGCGGGCGCGGTGATCGGCGAGGGCGTGGTGATTGGCGAGGAATGCAGGATTTATCCGCGCGTGGTGTTGTATCCGGGAACGACGCTGGGGAATCGCGTGGTGGTTCATGCGGGCGCAGTCCTCGGAGCCGACGGATTTGGGTATGTCCGCGACACGAAGACCGGAACCTATACCCAGTTTCCGCAACAAGGAACGCTCCTGATCGAGGATGACGTAGAAATTGGTGCGAACTCGACCATCGATCGAGGCGCCCTCAAGCAAACGCGGATCGGCCGCGGAACCAAGATCGACAACCTGGTGCATGTGGGGCATAACTGCGACATCGGCGAGGACGTGATCCTGGTGATGGGCACGGGGATCAGCGGTTCGTGCACGGTGGGGAATGGGGCTGTGCTGGCGGGCCAGGTTGGCGTGGGCGACCACGCAACTATCGGGCCGGGCGTGATCCTGGGTGGGCAGGCCGGCGTGCTGAGCGGCAAGACGGTGACGAATGAGGGACTGAAGCCGGGAACCGTGCTGTGGGGCACCCCGGCTCGGCCGCTGAAGCAGGTGCTGCGGGAGTTGGCCATCTTGGCTCGCATGGCAAAAGGCCCCCATAAGGCCACAGAGACCGGGGCAACGCACGGTGAAATGGAAAGCAGCAAGCGGGATCAAGTATGAAGGGCTTCATCAAATGGGGAGCGTTCGCCGTTGAGCTGTGCCTCTTATCTGTCCTGCTTTGGTGCGTTGCCAATTGTTCTTGTCCGCTAAGCGCTCAGTACATCCGACAGATTTTGTTGCTCATAATTGGCGCTGGTGGGTGTGCCTATCTAAGCAGTTCTTTATATCAGGAATCGCGGCCCTTGACGCCCATCAAAATCAGACACCTGTTTCTAGAGCCCCCGGTGGCAATATTGCTTTTTTCCATCGTGTTTTTGGTGGTGCATCTGACAAATCAGGAAAACCGTCTGGGAAATCATGAATACATCCTTTATCGGAACAAGTGATGTTGCTGCCATGGCCAATTGTGCCGCCCTAAGCTTGCGGTGATTGGATCTGGACCGACGGCGAAGTGTGTGTGTGGCGATCTGAGGCTCTCCCCGTCGCCGCGTTCCTGAGCAGGATAGCCATGCCGCGAGCTCCGTCCATGCGGCTTTCAACCAGCAAATTGTAGGCACTTGAGAGGAACTCCGGGTGATGCTCGAAGTGCTTTGCGGCGGCCTGTACAGTGTGGATGACATGCGTGGCTGCAAACTGCTCGCGGTGGAAACCGGCTACGCCAATGAGCAATCCCTTCATCAGCGTGAACTGGGCGGTGAGGAGTGCGAACTCCTTCGACATGCGGGGCTCGGCGCCTGAGAACAGGGCTTCTTTGCCGTACGGGAACTGGCAGCGAAGGATGGTGTTAACCAGGTAATTCTCCAAAATGTATGGATGGCGCTCGACGAAGGGTTGGAAATAGCGGTCGTGCGCGAAGTTGTAATGCGCTGTGAGGCTTTCGAGCGTTGAGCCCGGTCCGTTGCCTATGCCGGTGGTGAATGCCTGAATGCACTCGACAAAGCGCGGCCTGATGTTTGACTTGTGTAGCATGAGGCCCGCAAGGCGCAGAACGATGTCGACATGGGCGGTGGGATCGATGGGCAGCGACTGCATTGCGGCTCGCAGATTGCCACCGGCAACGGAATCCTTGAACCCGGCGAGAAAACCTGGGACGGTGAGTTTGAGAGCGCCGCTGGCTATGGCGTCAAGACGCTGGCAAAGGATGTTGATGAGAAACAGTCGCTCCCAGAGGGGATACGCGCGGTTGCGGATCAGGTTGAGAACCGTGGTTCGGATCTCCCAGAATTCGGGCGGCAGGGAATTTGCGCTATCGTTCGGGACGAGAGGTTGAGTATTCTCGTCGGGACACGGCGCGTTGGGAATGCGCAGGTGGGGCGCTAAAAGAACCACGCGAGCCGCCTCCGGACAGGAGAGCGTCAGCGCCGTCTCCTGCACACCCCCGATTGAATGCACAATGCGCGGATAGGTGTGGCAGGTGTGAGAGAGCATTTGCTCGCCGAACTCCGCTTGAATGCTGCATAGCCGATCGGGCGTGAGCAGCGGGCACTGATTTTCGGCGTTCATGCGGATAATGGCGAAGACGGGCGATTTTTCAGGCTTCGCAGGTTCCTCTGTTCGCACGATGCTTGCGCGGATTTGCGAGCGGAGGCCGCTTTCCGGCAGTTGTTGATATTTTTCCCACGTGGCTTTGTCGATGGGAACGGTCCATCCCTGGCAGCAGGTGTCCTCGCACGCGGCGCCGATGCAGCGAAACTCGTCTGCGTATGTGGGGTGAGCGGCGAGGGCGAAGTCGAGATTCTGGCGCAAAGGATGGTCCTTCCAGGAAGGCAGCGTGTGTGGGCTGCGTCCGGGATTGATTGCGCAAATAGAAGTAGCATGCGGCGGCCCGAAGCGAGGCCCTCAACATGGGAGAGTCTTCATCAAGTCCTGTTCAGTCAAAACCCGGGTCAGTTCGTTAGGTCTTTTCGGTGAGAAAGGCTTCCGGCTTCAGGGAGCCGTCGCGCTGCTTGATGAGCAATTGGACTTTGCCTTCAGCGGCGTCGAGCTCCTGCTTGCAGACGGCGGAGAGGCCGACACCCTCTTCGAAGAGCTTGAGCGAGTCTTCGAGGGGAAGATCGCCTTTCTCGAGTTGATCGACGATGGTTTCGAGCTTCTTGAGCGATTCTTCGAAAGACGGCATGGATGGCTACGACCTCTGCAAGGCTTCCAGAATAGCCGATTCACCGGTGCTGAGTGCAGCCGCGATCTCGCTTGGGGCGGAAAGTGCGACGTCGTGCTCTCCTACACCGCTACGGCAGCGGGGTCGGGCAGCACCGAGGCGATCACGTCTGCGGCAAGCGCATAGCGTCCAAAGGGGGCGCTGACCTGGACGCCTTGCACCATGGGCCGCACGGCTTCAAGCATCTCCTGGGCAATAAGCACGCCTTCGCGCCGGGCGGCATCGGGCGTAGCGCATTGGGCCATGCGGAGCATGATCTCTTCCGGCATGGAGACGCGCAGATCGTTCTTCATGAATTCGGCATTACGCAGGCTGGTCAAAGGCCAGATGCCGGCGATTACCGGGATGCGGAAGCCCTCAATGCGCTTGAGGAAGCTTTCAAGAAGTTTCAGGTCGAAGACCGGCTGTGTGATGGCGTACTCGCCGCCGGCTTCCACTTTGTAGGCAAAGCGGCGGATTTCCTGCTCGATATCGGGGACGCCGGGGTTGGCTGCGACACCGATGGTGAAGTTGGTGCTGGCTCCGATGGCGTTTGCGCCGATATCGAGGCCGTGGTTCAAACGGCGGACGATGTTGACCAGACCGATGGAGTCAACGTCAAAGACAGCAGTGGCATCCGGATAGTTTCCCAACTTCGGCGGGTCGCCGGTGAGGCACAGGATATTGTGCAGGCCGATGGACGATGCGCCCAGCAGATCCGATTGAATGCTCAGAATATTGCGATCGCGGCAGGTGTAATGGAGTACTGTCTCAATCCCGGTGTGCTGCTGAATCTGGATGCAGAGGCTTTGCGCGCTCATGCGGGCCGAGGCGCGTGGCGAGTCGGGAACGTTGATTGCGTGCACGCCGCGCTGGGCCAGGAAACGCGCGCCTTCGATCTCTTTGGTGCAGTCAATGCCCTTCGGGGTAACAATTTCAACCAGGGTGACGAAAGTGCCATCCGCGACCAGCGCCCCAATACGCGAACGCTCGCGGAGGGGTGCTGGCGGCGTTTCAGTGTTGATGGCCGGTGCAGCGCCTGTACTGACCACACGCGCCTGGGCATCGATGGCGCGCATCGCCGAGCGCATGGCGCGGATGTGGTTGGGCGTGGTTCCGCAGCAGCCGCCGACGATTTGCGCACCCGCAGCGATGGCCTTGCGGGCAAAGCTGGCCATGTATTCCGGGGAACAAAGGTAAATGTTCCGACCCTCGACGGCGCGGGGCATGCCGGCATTGGGCATAGCCGCGAGCGGCAGGGTAGTGGCGCCGCGCATGGCTTCAATCGCGGTCAGGACGGTTGTCGGACCGGTGGAGCAGTTGACACCAATGGCGTTGGCGCCCCACTCCGTGAGCAGGGCAGCGGCCTGGGCGGGCGAAGCGCCGTCAAGGCAATTGCTCTCGTCGTCGACAGTGACCATGACCAGCACGGGCAGATCGGGAGCGGTTTCGTGCGCCGCAATCAGGGCTTCGCGGGCCTCGTTGAGGGCGGGCATGGTTTCGAGGATCAGGAGGTCAACACCGGCGCCGGCGAGGGCGTGAATCTGCTCAGAAAACGCTGCGCGTGCTTCGTCGAGACCGGTTTTGCCCAGTGGCTCAAGACGCACGCCGAGCGGGCCGACAGAGCCGGCTACCCATGCTTCACCGGCTTGCTTGTCTTTGAGGTGCTCAACGGCCTGGCGGGCAAGCTTGACACCGGCCACATTGATCTCCGCGACCTTCCCAGCCATTCCGTGGCGGGCAAGGCGGAATCGGTTGGCGCCAAAGGTGTTGGTTTCAAGAAGTTCTGCTCCGGATTGCAGGTATTCCTCGTGGATGGAGAGGATGAGTCCGGGATCAGAGATGTTCAACTCGTCGTAACAGCGGTTGATAAAGATACCGCGCGCATAGAGCACTGTACCCATGGCGCCGTCTGCGAGTACGGGACGTGCAGCGAATATGTCAGCGAACGTAGGCATCGTTCCCTCATGCTAAACGAGGCTGCCCTGGCCTGCCAGCCGGGCGGCCTGCTTTGTTATACTTCGGTAGTCATAAGCTGGGTGCCAACAGGTTCCGGAATACAGGGGTTTTTGGCCTGTGAGAGTGTCCGGCAACCGTCATCAATTCGATTACGCTGCGGCCGAGGCCGCGGACACAGTTGCGGCTCGTTCCGCGTTTTCCGTCGAGGTAAGGGATTTTGAAGAAGAGCAGTCTTTGTTTGAGCGCCGCGGCCGCCCTTGTGGTTGCAGCCGCCTTCGCAGGTTGTGGTGGCACCACCTATTTTGCAGGCAGGAATCTGCCTCCGAGCGGGTTGACCAACCGTGTATTGATCGCCATCCAGAACCCGAGTGCCTTCACCAAGGGTTCGCTTGCGTTCGTTGACGCTTACTACGATATCCGCGGAGGGTACAACGGAACACCCGCGTCCTTCTCCATATCGGGTTATTCGGGCGCGCTCCCGATCTCGATCCAAAACATGCCTGAGGAAGAATCCGGGGCGGTTTACGGATCGGGCGATGGCAGCCTCACGCTGATCAATTACGGGAAAGAAGGGGTATCGGGCTCGGCGTCAGGGCTGAACGGGCTCTCCTCCAGCGTTTTCATTACACGGAACTCAGGGTATGTGTTCGCGGCAAGCCAGCAGACTCACGTACTGACGGTTGTGAACAGGAATACGGGCGGGTCGTATCCGCTGAGCTTGCCGGGTGTATACCGGGTGAGCACCAACACCGGCGGGTCAATCGCCCTGGCTTTTGTGCAGAATTCGAATTACGTCTATTATCCGCGAGCCTTGACGTCGGCGCAGACTATCGCCTACTCCGGCGGGCCCAGCACATGGCCGACCGCGGCGCAGGATTGCGAGCCCCTGAACGGGCCGATCTGGTGCCTGTTCCAGGTGCAGAGCCCCGACCACATGGACGCAACTGGAAACTACTACGGCGCACCGCTGACGTTTGACCGTCCGGTGAAGGCCGTATTCTCCCCAGATGGTTCTACTGCATATATTCTCAACTGCGGTCCGGAATGCGGTGGTAGCAAATCTTCAGTTTCACTGCTGCCGGTCGCGCCTATGATTTACCTTTCGGGTCAGCCCTCCGGACTTCTGCCGACCACCGGCAACTTGACGACCATCCCCGTTCCCGGTGGAGCAAGCAATGCGCTGGTAGACAGCTCGACGATGTGGGTGGTCGGTCAGCAACCGCAGCAAGTGCAGGGACAAACACTCTATACGGGCAATCTGACAGTGTTGAATCTCCAGAACAACACGGTTGTGCCGTCGACGAGCGTATCGCCCAACCCTGTCTCGATAAGTGACGGAGCACCTGGCGCGGTCAGCCGCATGATACTGGCGGACGACAATACCTTGTGGATTGGGATGACCAAATGCACAAACGGGGTGCGCGCGGCGACCGGCTTGCCGGATGGCTGCCTGACCATGGTGAACACCACCAATAACACGGTGACCCTGCTGGAGCCTTACCTGGGCGATTTGACTGGAATTGCCGCGGTAGAGGGATTGAACAAGATCTACGTGGCACAGGGTGGGCAGGTTTATATCTATTCGACCAAGGACGGCTCGGCGATCGACAACCAATACGTCACAGTGACCGGCACCGCTTACGACGTGGCCTACATGGACGCGACGACCGACGGGGACAATACCGTTTATTAGTGGTTAGTGAATAGTGGTTAGCGATCAGTTGAATGTGCCTCAGGATCGGGGGCAACTCCCAATGACTGCCGATTCCAATTTTGAATCATTTACCGCCGATGTGCTTGCGATTGCCGCTCACCGCGACGATGTGGAGCAGACTTGCGGAGGTACGCTGCTGCGCATGGCCTCTCGCGGGCTGCGCACGGCGATTCTGGACCTGACGAAGGGCGAGGCCGGAACCCGTGGTAGCGCGGAAGATCGTGCGAGGGAAGCGGTGGAAGCTGCAAAGCTCCTGGGCGTGAACTGGCGCGAAGCGCTGGATCTGCCCGACGGCGCGATCGAAAACACCCTGGAAAATCGCATCAAAATTGCCCAGGTCGTCCGGCTCCTACGGCCGCGCGTGGTGATTCTGCCGTATTGGCAGGCGCGACATCCCGATCATGCTATTGTGGCCACGCTGGGGTATGAGGCTTGTTTTCTTGCCGGATTATCAAAAGCACCCGCAGTGCAACCAACAGCGAATTCGGTGGAACCGGAGTCAGGGCCTGTGTTTGCCGGTCTTCCGCCGCACCGTCCATTCAAAATTGTCTACGCGAGCCTCTACGCCGACGTGCGGCCGAGTTTCATCGTGGACATTACTCCCTTCATTGAGCAGCGGCACAATGCGCTGATGGCTTACCGATCGCAATACGCAAACCAGGCGGCGGGCAGCGGGCTGTTTGTTGCGGAGGAAGAGATCCGCGAGCGGACCTTTGCGGAGGCACGGCACTATGGACTGCTGGCCGGCGTGAAATACGGCGAGCCGTTTGTGCAGAAGGAAGTGGGGTTGATAGACGACTTGACGCTGTTATCCGTGCAATCGATCTAGTGTTTCTGCCTGACCCTTCCCGCTCGAGATATATAACAATTGTTTATCGACTATAGAAATAGAATAACGTTGTTTTATGACCGTATTCGCACGACACTAAGAGCGGAGGCGGCTCATGACGCAGATCTGGGATACGCAGGAATACGAGAAGAACGGCGCATTTGTGCATGGAATGGCGAGCGGCGTACTCGAATGGCTCGCGGCGCAGGCGGCCGAGCGCATCCTCGACCTCGGCTGCGGCGACGGACAATTAACGCAGCGGATTGCGGCTACAGGGGCTAATGTGGTGGGCGCGGATGCATCGGCAGAGATGGTTGCCGCGGCGTGCGCGCGCGGGATCGATGCGGTGCATGCACCGGCTGAATTGTTGCCCTATTCGGACGCGCAGTTTGATGCGGTCTTCTCCAATGCGGCGCTGCACTGGGTACGCGATCAGGACGCCATGATGGCGCAGGTTCACCGCGTACTGAAGCCTGGCGGGCGTTTTGTTGCGGAGATGGGCGGCCATGGGAATGTGGCTGCAATCATGGTTGCGTTCACGGCCGTGCTGATCCGCCACGGATACGGCGATCGCGAGGAGGGTGTCAATTACTATCCCACGCCGCGCGCCTACACGTCGCGACTGGAAAAGCACGGGTTTCATGTGGAGCAAATTGCCCTGATTCCGCGGCCCACACCGCTGGCGGAAAGTGGAATGGCCGGATGGCTGAGAACGTTTCGGCGCGGCGTTCTGGACGGGCTGCCGGAGGGGATTCGCGAGACTGTGGTGGAAGAAACTGTCGCGCTGCTGGCGCCGGTTCTGCGCGATGAGGAAGGGAAGTGGACGGGGGATTATGTCCGTCTGCGTTTTATCGCAACGTGCGGTGGAGCAGGCGCTCGCTGATTGTTCGCATGAGGCTCATTGATTGCCGTCCTCTCCGCAAGAACAAGAACGTAGCGAGGTACGGTACCGAAACTTATTTACCGAACCACATTCGGCCTGCAACGGCAACCAGAGTCAGCGCAAAGATGCGGCGTAGCCATACCTCGGAAATATGTTGCGCGCCAACAGCACCAAAGTATCCGCCAACAAAGAATCCCGCGGCGAGTAACAGCGCAACGTGTATATCGGCGTTACCTTCGCGATAGTACTCCCAGAATGCAAGAATGCCGACGGGCAGCAGCAGTGCGCCGAGCGAAGTCCCCTGGGCCTTGTGCTGATCCATGCCGAGCAACCAGATGAGCGCGGGAACAAATAGAATGCCGCCGCCGATACCTACCACGCCGGAAGCGCCGCCCACTACCAGGCCAACCAATAGAATCATCCAGGTCAATTCAATCCTCCATGGGGACACCGTGAGACGGCGCGGCGTCCTCGCTTTCAGCGTAAACCACTGGAGTGGATGGGCTGCAACTGGGCCATTGGCGTGAAGATGAGAGTTACACAGCGATTGGTGAGTATCATAGGCGAATAACATTGTTGAAGTTATTTCCTATAAATAATTGAAAAACGGCTTGCTTTTCACAATCGAGTTATGGCAAAGTAGTTTCTGCGTAGGAGAACGCCCGATGAAATATACAACGCAAATCTCGATGCGTAGGCTGGAGCCGCTTGATGAATCAAGCTGCACCGGTCCCCGGGCGTGGTTCGTCAATCTCCAGTAACCGCACTGGTGTCTGTTTCCTACGCAAAAGCAGCGCACAATGCAGTTTACCCCGAGTGGTGTAGAAGCCAGGTTCATCGCTCAAAACGAATGCGACCGTTCGGGTCGCGCTCCTGACTTCGTTTGTTCCCTCGGGTAAGTTTGGGCTTAGCTAGCGGAGTTGTGTCTCTAAGTCACCGCGCAATGAGTTATGCGCAGCGGACGGGAGAGCTTTGTCTCTAACTCACGTAATTGCTAAGTGGCGCCGGTGGCGACAGAGGAGAGTTACTTCCACCGCCAAGGACGCGCAGGGTCGGGTAACCCTGCCGGAGCAGATCACTTCACGGGGCGGGGGCGTAGTCCTGAACCAAAAGGCACCGTGAGGCAGAGGACCGAGTCCATACTCTTTTCGCTTATTCCCCGGCGCAGGGATCGCGCAGTTGTTATTTGTTTCATCCACCTGGCCGGTGGCGTAGGTAACGGATACTTCGCCTGTCACGCGAGAGACGCAGGTTCGATTCCTGCCTTGAGTGCAAGCTCAAGTCGTCTAGTGGTTCAGGACACTTATGTTCCGTAACCGCTTGTTCCCCGGCTATAACTTTCCGGCAAGACCGGATTTATGTGTGATTGCGATGAGCAGAGCGAATGTGAAAAACGGAACGCCGATTGGCAGCGCGCACCTGTGCAAGAGCTGCACATGGGGGCATGTCATCACGGGTTATCGCGAGTCGGACCTGTTGGTTATGTGCGCCAGGACAGATTCCAACATTGTTGTTCCGTTCGCGGTATATGAATGCACGGAATTTAACGACAAGCATAAGCCGACCATTGACCAGATGAGGAGACTTGCAATCCCCATCCAACAGGTCCGGGTATCTGCGAAGACTGCTGGATTCCGTCCGGTCGAAACGATTCGCCCTTTGAAGAAGGGCACGGGTGAGAGCGAAGCAGTGGTCGCTCTCGATGAGTAATATTCTGCCGGTGGCGCAGGGCACGGATACATCAATGGCAGATAGCCGCTCAAGCGGTAGTGCAGGTTCGAATCCTGCCGCCAGGGTCCACCGCAAGGAAGATCTTGGTGTCAAATACCGCGCCCAACTTTTCCCCGGCAGATTTTTGAAGTTGGCGGGATGCCTGTGAGGACTGGAGGCATCCCGCAGGGGCCGATGCCCAGTGCTGTTTGCAGATCTGCGGCGCGATGAATTCGCGCCACTTCACAATAACCAATTATTCAACGATTCATCACGGTTCTGCCGGTGGCGCAGGGCACAGATACTTCGGTAGAGCAGCGCGTAAGCGAAGGTCGCAGGCTCGAATCCTGCCATCAGCTTTCGGGTTGATGTAGCTCAGTGCAGCACCTTCTGTATCCGACTTTTCCCCGGCAGTTTTTCAACATAGAAAGGAGGCGCGTGATGCGCCTGAATGTTTTCAAGTATCGGAAGCTTGCGCCTCGCACCCATGAGGGAGCGCGTGCTGCATTCATCACTGCGGAGCAGGCGCTGCGGCGCTCTGTGCTCTCGTGCATGTTGTGGGAGGACGAGTTCTATGAGGACGGCGTGCAGATTGCCGGCCGTATCCACGAGCTTGTACCCCAGGTCGAGGCGGCGCAGGTGGCCGCACTGGCAGTAGAGGCTCGCGAGAAGATGAAGCTGCGCCATGCGCCCCTCTACCTGGTGCGCGAGATGGCGCGCCACGCGACGCATCGCGGCCTGGTGGCTGAGACTTTGACGCGCGTGATTCAGCGTGCCGATGAGTTGAGCGAGTTTGTGGCTATCTACTGGGCGGGTGGGCGTCAGCCTCTCTCCGCGCAGGTGAAGAAGGGACTGGCTGCGGCGTTTGGCAAGTTCGACGAGTATGCGCTGGCCAAGTACGATCGTGCGGGTGCGGTTCGTCTGCGCGACGTGCTGTTCCTCTCGCACGCGCGGCCTGTGGATGAGGCGCAGGCTGCGCTGTGGAAGCGGCTGGCCGAGAACGAACTGGCTACGCCCGACACCTGGGAGGTTGCACTCTCGGCTGCCGGACGCGGCGAGGGAGTGCAGAAGCGTGAGGTGTGGGAGCGGCTGCTGGCCGAGCGCAAACTGGGCGCGCTGGCTCTGCTTCGCAACCTGCGCAACCTGCACACTGCCGGCGTCAGCGAGGAGCTGGTGCTGGGTGCGTTGGCTGCTCTGAAGACGGATCGGGTTTTGCCTTTCCGCTTTCTGGCGGCTGCGCGCAACGCTCCGCAGTGGGAGTCGGCGCTGGAGGGCGCAATGTTCCGCGCTCTCGAGAGCCGCTCGGGTGGCTTGGCCGGGCACACGGTGTTGCTGGTTGACGTCTCCGGTTCGATGGAGGCGCCGCTGTCAAACCGCTCGGAGATGCGTCGGACGGATGCTGCTTACGGGTTGGCGATTCTGTTGCGCGAGAT
>Ga0302274_10003597_pt1 | contig 13732 bp, 10 predicted proteins | sample III_Bog_N2_1_FD_198755 | JGI IMG/M metagenome (GOLD analysis project Ga0302274, IMG submission 198755) | Peat permafrost microbial communities from Stordalen Mire near Abisko, Sweden - III_Bog_N2_1 | ecosystem: Environmental > Terrestrial > Soil > Wetlands > Peat | place: Sweden: Abisko...
AAACCACCGCCATGAGCAAACTCCTTGATACAGCCCTCGCCGGAGCCCGCCCCAGCCCAAACTTTGAATATCACCTTCTTGAGGCTTTTCACCAACAGGCGGCGCATCATCCCGTTAGAAACCTCATCGCTCTGCTATGGGAGAAAACCATCAACTCCCTGCGCTTGCCTATCATCTCTATTCCGGCCACCGCGGCAGTGATTATCGGCCTTGTTGCACTCGGATCGGCACTCACGGGTTCGATGGAATCGAGTCGCGTCCGAAAGTTAGTATTCGCCGGATCATCACTTTCAGGTCAGCTGAGGGAACCAGAAAATTCCCCGCAGCCCATATTCAACAGACTGTTGGTCGGTGGTGGGTCCGGTGCAGGTGGTATAGTATACGGATCCTGCATCAAAAGCTCCAAGGAGATTTCTGCGATGCCCGCGCATCCTTCTGCGATAGCTGCTTTTGGCTACCGTGGTAACGATGGCTCTATAAATAAAGAAAAAAGTGGATTAGCCGACGCACAGACCCCCTCCTTGCCGGCCGGTGAAGATCGCAGAGCTCTGGGAACCGTGGCCTCTGAAGCTCTGGTGTCCAGCGGTCTTTCTGGAACCTATCGGCTTGCCGACGCAAAGACGATGGAACGCATGAAAGTTGACGACCAGCCGGTCTCCGTGTCATCAGGACCCGTCTCGTCAGGACTCCAACAACCGAATGCTGCCCCGCTGCCGCCCCCCGGTGAGGGAATTACGGACGGACGGAAACTTGTCCGCGATGCCTCCCTCGACCTCGAAGTCAAAAACTACGATATTGCCCTGGACGCCATCACCGGCATCGCCGTCGGGAACTCGGGCTATGTCGCGACGAAGGACTCCGCGCGCCTCCCAAACGGAAAAATGTCCGGAACGGTGGTGATCAAGGTGCTTCCCGGACGCCTCGACGTTGCACTGCTTCAGATCCGCGCGCTCGGGGAACTCAAAAACCAGTCACTTTCCACCCGTGATGTGACCAAGGAGTACTTTGATACGGATGCCCGCCTGAGAAACGCCCGTAAGATGGAGGAGCGCTTGCTTGCCCTCCTAGACACGATGAAGGGAAAAATCACCGAACTGCTCGCCGTGGAGAAGGAGCTGGGCCGAGTTCGCGAGCAGATCGAGCAGATGCAGGGGGACCTCAAGGTGTATGACAGTCTTGTCCAGTACGCGACCATCACCATTTCGCTCAGGGAGAAGGATCTCAATGAGGCGGCGGCATACCTCCTCCAGGAAAGTGTGACCCTCTCCCTCTTCTCCTCCGACGTGGAAAAAACCTACGGGACTGCTCGCCGTGAAGCCGAGGATGCCAAGGCGCAGATCGTCCGTTCCCGAATCGACCGGGATGATTCCGGACGCGCCACAGCAGTCCTTTCGTTCCTTGTCGCCCCGGAAGAGGCGGAAGATTTGATTGCCCGGTTCAAGAATCTGGGACGCGTCCAAAATTTCAACAGGGAGGACTGTCGCATTCCCCAGGACGGTTCTGGAAATTCGCCATCGGCCAAGGTCGATCGTGACAAGGTGCAGTTCAATTTAAGCATTCTTCAGGATGACGAATCGCGGAAGCAGGTCGCCCTGACCGTTGTCACGAAACAGGTCGAGACGGCGTTCGAAAATGCGAAAACAGCTTCGGCCGCACAGGGAGGAACTCTCCTCAGCTCCAACTTGGAGCACCCAGCCGGTGGCGGAATCTCCGCGACCCTGACCGTGCGTGTGCCGTCGGGGAATTACGCACCCTTGTTGGAATCTTTCAAAAAGGCAGGGCTCGTCTCCCAATTCAACATCCAGCGTGACGACACCGGAACGGCGGATGGCGTCAAGTCCCCGGTGCTCATCCTCCTGACTCTCACGGATGCCAACCAACCCATCCAGTTCACGCAGATCGCCATCCTCACGCCCGATGTGGAATCGCAGGCGGCCCGCATCAAACAGTCCGCGGAAAAACCCGGAAGCCAGGCGGAGGTGAAGGACTCCACCTTCGAGCGCACTCCCGACGGACGCCAGACCGCAATGCTTGTCTTCCAACTGCCGCTCGAAAAATATCAATCGTTCCTGAACGAGATCGAAACTCTCGGCAAGATGAAGGAGCTTTCCGTCCGCCGTCAGGATCGCACGGATGAAGCCTCCCCCTCACTGGCCACCGCCGAGGTCACCCTGCGCCTTTACAGCCAGGGCAATGTGGTCGCCGAGGAAAACGGCCTCTGGCCTACCCTGCGCAAAACACTCGGGGAGGGAACCGCCTCGCTCATGTGGAGCGTTCGCATGATCGGCGTCGCCATCGCCTTCATCGCCCCCTGGATATTTATTCCGGGAGTCATCATCTGGATCATCCGCAACTTTGCAAAACGTAAGGGAACATCCTCGGAAAAAACACCAAGGGATTGAGTCGAAGGAAGCCATCCCAATTTCCCTGCTCAGGTGCTCAGGTCGCTTTACCCGCCTTGGCCATGCGACAAATCCAGCGCAATTCCTACCCGATTCATCGTATCAATGCTAATAAGTTCGGATGCTGTCCCCCTCCACGAACTCCAGATTTCTAAAGCGATCACTGATCCCGGTCTTGGCCTGCTACGCCGTGTTCTTTCCGCGAGCAAGGGCCGCCAACGCCATCTCACAGGAGCCACATCATGGCGTGGTTTTGCATCTGGGAGGCAACGAGATTGATCTGGATGTCGCCACTTCTCATGCCTTCCTGCTCCATGTTTCTCCCTCTGGAAAGGCACCCGCTCAACAAAGCATTTTTCTCGCCGGCAATGCTCAGCCCGAGACCTCATTCAGCGTGACCCACACCGGTTCGATCACCGGAATCAAAACCGGATTCGGCGAATTACTCGTTGATGCAGCCAGTCAAACATGGTCGCTGCACGACGGCTCCGGAGCGACGCTGACAGATTGGGCACCGCTGCCGAAAATCAATGCACCTCCCGGAAGCAGTTTCGATCTGAACGTGGGATCCTCCTCGGAGAAGCGCCATCCCCGATTCTACGGTTCGGGAAATGTTCCCAATCTCGGCGCATTGACCCAAACGGAGGCGCATTCACGGGCTGGGAATGGCTCGACCTCCCTCCCCCAATACTGGAGCGATGGAGGTTATGGCGCGCTCCTTGTGACGGAAAATGACAACAAACCTGCCACATGGAAGGCCACCAAGGAAGGAGGGGTTGCTTGGACGGTTGCGGGTGCAAGTGCGGATCTCTACCTGGTGCCCGCTGCCAATCTCTACGAGTGGTTGCGCGATGATGCCGAACTCACGGGTTTCGCCCCGGTGCCTCCCCGCTGGTCTCTGGGCTATTTGCAGAGCAGGTGGGGATGGAAGGACAAGGCCTACATCGAGGAGACACTCGCGCGCTTCCGCAAGGATCAACTGCCGGTGGATGCCTTTATCATCGACTTTGAGTGGTACACCAAAACTCCCGACTACGAGGTCAAAGCTCAGGGTGATCCCAATTTCATCGATTTCGGTTGGAACCCCGATCTTTTTCCTGATCCTGCCAACCAGCTTGCGACATTTGCCCAACAAGGATTGCAGATCGTGGGGATTCGGAAGCCCCGTATTGGCAATCGTGACAATCTGACGATGGCGCGGGGCAACGGTTGGATCCTGCCGGTCAATCCCGATGATCCGAACGGCGAGAATATCCGCACCCGCAACCTCGATTATTCCAATCCCGACGCGCAGGCGTGGTGGCAGAAAAACAACCGGAAATTTGTCGAGGCGGGCATGGCGGGATTCTGGGACGACGAGGGAGAGACCACTTTCACGGACTATAGTTATTGGAACCTCACCGAAGAGGCTCTCTTCACACAAGTCGATCCCAAAGCCCGTTTCTGGAGTCTCAACCGCTCGTTTGCCCCGGGACTGCAGCGATTCGGAGCGGCGGCGTGGACGGGTGACATCAATGCCGATTGGGGGACACTGGCCAGGACACCGGGGCAGTTACTGAGTTACAGTCTTTCCGGAATGCCATACAGCACCTGCGATATCGGAGGTTTTTTGGGAAACCCGACTCCGGAATTGCTGACCCGGTGGATGGAGGCGGGCGTCTTCTTTCCCATCCAACGCACGCACTCCGATCTGCATTCAACACCCCACTTTCCGTGGCTTTTCGGCCAGGAGGCCGAGGACGCCATCAGGAAGGCGCTCGATCTGCGCTACCGCTTCATTCCCTATGACTACAGCCTTGCCTTTGAGAATAACCGCACCGGTGCACCGCTGATGCGTCCTCTGGTGATGGAATTCCCACGGGACGAAAAAGTCGCAGAAACGACGGATGAATGGCTGCTGGGCAAAGGACTGCTGGCAGCACCCGTTCTGACTCAGGGAGGAGAACGCGACATCTACCTGCCAAACGACCGGTGGTTCCGTTTTGGCACCAACGAAGTAATCCAGGGCCCGAAAACCCTTCACGTACCGAGCAAGCTGGATGAGATCCCGGTTTATGTGCGTGCCGGGACGCTCCTCCCACTCGGGCCCGTACTGCAACATACCGGGGAGGCCACCACCGCTCCACTCGAACTGCAAATCTATCCTGGCAGGAACGGCACTTTTGATTTCGTGGAAGACGATGGGAAGACGCTGAACTACCGTAAGGGCGGAGTTCGCGACACGATTTTTTCGTGGACCGATCAGACAAAAACACTGAGCTGGAAAATCACCGGGAACTACAACGGGGAAAATCGCTTCCGGGCCTTGAAAGCCGTGCTGTTCTCCACCCGAGGCCCGATCTCCAAGGAGGCTGCCATGGAAAAAGAGGATATGATCAGTTTTTAGGACGGAACGGTAAGCCCTTCAGCCATCTCTACCCGTTTCATCGTAAAAATTGGCATTTCTGGTATCCGAGGAGTCAGGAGGCAACTCCCGAATGGCTTCTGAAGACCAGGAAGAGAATGATGATCAAAAGGAGTGCTGCACCTAAAAGTACAAGTTTGGTCGTTTTTACTTGAGGATTATTTTCTCCGTTTTTGGGATGCCGGTTATCGAGAAAAATCCTGCCATCCAGAGTAACATAGGTCACCTGAACCTGCTGTGGCTTGCCGGTCACGCCGCGAATGACATGCGCCTCAACCCATCCGTCCCGATGGAGTTTCAAGACTTCCTGAAAAACTTCCTCGGGGGTTTCCGTGAAATCAACCAGCGGGTTCTTCTCTGGAGTAAAAATTGCGGGGAGTTTGTGTGCAGGTTGTGAAAGAACAAACTCAAGGACGGGAAGGGTGACATGATTCATGGTGCGAGCTGAAGAGAGTAGGGCTGAAACGTGGAACTTGAAACCTGAAACACGAAATTATGCCAATCAAAGGAAGAAATGGCACTTTAGCGGCGAAGGGGTAGTGGGGTGTGGCAAGGCAACGCCGAGTGCCGGGAGGCACGGAGTAGCCTGCGAAGCAGTCCCCCAAGGGACGAGGCCGTCGGGAGACGGCGAGGCAAAAGACCGATGGCTACCTTTAGGTAACCAGAGCAATGACAAGGCTGCCTCACGCCAAAAAATCAGCCGGCTAGTATCATTTCTGAAGGTGATTGGTATTAGTTCCAGCCCCGCTTAATTTTTCTGAAGGAGATTCGTTTTGATTTCCGCAGGAAGAGTGGAGTTGTTGATCCATTGGGTCGCGGCATTCGGATCGTTCCGAAGCCAGTTGCGGGCGAGATTCTGCTGAATGGAGCTGCGCTGATTGGTATCGCTGATACTGGAGGAGACCTGCATGGCATTTACCGGATCACTCTGAAGAAGCTGAAAGCTGATATTCACAAGGGCGTTGTTGCGGGCCTGCCCGTCCGGCAGCGACTGGGCCAGGGTAATGGCACCCTGCGGATCACTCTGGGCCATCTGGCTGATCAACTGGGGCAGGATGGCGGCGGTCAACTGGGAATCGGTTTGCTGCCTCACCCAAGCCAGTGCACCCTGCGGATCGTTCTGCCCCCAGTTGCTGACCACATTGCGAAGAGCATTGTCTCTCGCTTGTCCGGCGGGCAGGGATTGGGCATAGGCAACAGCCGCATGGGGATCATTCTGGGCATAAGTGAAAAGTGCACTCATGGTTGCAGTATCCTTGGCCTGTCCGGCTGGCATCGTCTGGATCAGAGTCAATGCTCCTTGAGGATCGCTCTGGGCCATGCTGTTCGCAATTCCCTGAATAATGGTTGCCTTGATATGGTCATCGGTCTGCTGATTGGCCCAGGCCAGGGCAGCCGACTGATCACTGTTTGCCCATAACGAGGCTACTTGCTGAAGGGCCTGATCCTGGGCTTGTCCCGGTGGTAGCTGATCGATCAGGGAAACGGCACTGGTCGGATCCTGATTGGCAACGCTAAAAATCATCGACTGGAGAACCCTGTTCTTCTGCATTCCTTCCGGAATCTGACCGAGATAATTAAGAGCTCCTTTCAGATCAGTGTTTGCCCAATTCGAAAGAGCCATGGAAACAAGCTGTGATTGATTGGATCCCGTCTGGGAGGAAGCTAATTGAAGAGCCGCCTTGGGATCGGTTTGGGCCAACTGCATCACAAGCCCCTGAAGAGCCTGCCGCTTCATCGCTCCGGCGGGAAGCTGCTGCGCCCAGGCAATGGCCGCCGCAGAATTGTTTTCTCCCCAGCCGCTAAGCACGGAGGCGATGGACTGATTACGCTCTGCCGCATTCGTCAATCCTTGGGCATAGGCCAGGGCTGCCCTGGGATCCTTCTCCGCCCAGTGGTTGAGTAACTGAGCCAAGGCAAATCTCTTCTCATTCCAATGAAGAGACTGGATAGCGGCAAGTGCCTCGGGGATATGCGACGGATCGAGCGAGGTAATCAAGGCGCTGAGCTCCGCCCATTGTTTTCCGCGATTGTGCTGATTCATCACGTCGCGTAATCGCACGGCGAAGTCCCTAGTATCGCCCGGCCTACTCCTGGCACCAGCCCCCGTACCCTCTGGTTCCCCGGAGAGTGAAATATCATGGGAACCCTCTCCATTCGAGCCATTCGCGGTGGAACCTTTCCGTGCTGATGAGGAAATCAGATTGACGGACGAAGCACCCTTCCAAGCATACCCGCCTCCGAAGCCAAGAACGATCCCGACACAAAACAGGATGCCGATCAGCGGGAGGGGAAGAGACTTGTCCGGGGGTCTCATCGTTGAAGAGCGATTAATTGCTCAAGCGGATCGATTTGATCACGATTTTATCGAGAGGGAAGTCATTGCTGTCCACCGGAAGACTGCTGATGGCGTCGAGCTGATCGAGCCCCTCGGTGACTTTTCCAAAGACGGTATACTGGCCGTTCAGCTTGGGCAGAGGCGCAAGGCAGATGAAGAACTGGCTGCCGTTGGAGGCGCGGGTAGGATTCAGGGAGTCGGGGAGGCGGGCGGCGACCACAGATCCAGTATCCAGTTTCAGGTGAATCTCGGCTGGCTGGGTGTAACCGGGCCCACCTGTTCCGGAACGGTCGCTCTCGCCACGCCGGCTTTTTGGATCGCCTGTCTGCACGAGCAGGTGGGGAAAAAGGCGGTGAAATCTCATGCCATCATAGTAATGCCGCCTGACCAGTGTCTCAAAATTTGCCGTGGTCTGGGGAGCAACGTCATCCCTCAACTCAATGACAATGCGCTCGGGTTTCTTTTCCTTGCGAACCTTCACCAGCATAACAGCCGTTTGGGGGCCGGTTCCCGCAGTACGGAAAGGCGTGGCACAGCCAGCGAGAAAAAGAGAGCCAAGGAGGATGGTGGAAAAAAATCGGAGATTCATGAGCCGGGTATTTCCACGATGCTGAGCGGTGTCTTGTCGCCGGTCAAGGGATCGAAGGCAAAAAGCGGTTCCCTGTTTTCAAAGAGTGCCCTGGGAAGGATGGCAAGCGCCACCCAGGCACCGGTGTCCCATTGGAACGAGGCACTGGTGATCACAGAGATTTCATTTCCCTTCTCATTCAGAAGAGGCATTCCTGCCGAGAGGTTCCCCTCGGGATTCGGGATGCTACCTGGCGAGGGATCGAGGCGGCACAGCAGACGATTCACCCTGCCGATGCTTTTGATGCGCGAGATGGTTTCCTGGCCGGGATAGCAGCCTCGGTCGTAGTCGATGTGGGTGCGGTCGAATCCCACTTCCGGGGGGAGGGTCTCCCCGTTCAATTCCCGATCCCAGACGGGCAGGAGGCGTTCGATTCTGAGGGCTTCGATCACGCGGGGATCGAGGAGCCGGGGAAGCACTGAGGACTCTACAATTTCGAGATCGCAGCCCGGGACTCCGAGACGCCTGACGCGAAGGGCGTTAGCGGGGGCATCGGCAGCATCTGATCCAAAGAGGTGAAGTATCGGACAGGCCGGCTCAACAGAGAGATTCACATGATCCGCGACGATGTAGCGATCCAGCCGGGCCATCAAACTTTCCTCCAGCCGGGGATCGGCCTCGACCACCAAATCATCACCATCACGGTGGATGAGGACGGCCACAGAAAGCTTCCCCTTGGCCGTGAGCAGGCAGGCAGGCATCGCTTCACCTGAAACGAGCCGCCTGAGATCGCGGGTCACCTGTCCATTGAGATAACGAAAGGCATCCGCACCCGAGACCCTGACGCGGCACTGTGGCGGAAGAAGGAAAGCTCCACCCTGCTGACGGGCTGAGCGAAGCTGGGAGGCAAGTTCATCTGATGTTCCGATCGTGTGGTGTCCCATAAATTCCTAAACCTAAAATTCCCGGGAACTGTCGAAATAATCCCTCCCGGACGATCGACAGGATTCCACACGAGAAAAGAAAGTCATGTCGTGCGCCGCAGGAAAGCAAAGAAGCCCTTCTTCTCTTTTTTCTCGGAAGCAGCGGGAGTCACAGGAGCGTTCGACGCGATCCCATCAGCGAGGTCGGAGGGGATCTGTTGCCCGAAGTCAGCCGAACTCCCTTCAGGTATTCCCCCCGACTTTCCTCCGGGCTGGGTTCCGGGATAGGAATAATGCCTTGCTAAAGAGGCAAAATCATCCTCACCCCACCCGGCCTGGAGAGCACCCATAAGGGCTCCGGCAGCTGCGGATGTCACAGGGAGATCGATCCCCTTGCCCTCAACCGTGCGAAGAGCTATCTGGAGATCCTTAAACATGTTCTTAACGGAAAACCGGGGCTCAAAATCCCCGGCAAGCATGAGAGGGAGTTTTGCGGAGATGACTCCGGATCCCGCAACATTCTGGGTCAGGGCCTCCTGGAGTCTGACGAGTGGAACGCCCCCCCGATCGAGCAGGGCAAGCGCCTCGGCCAGCACCTCAACCTGGGCCGCGCTGATCATGTTGGTGGCGATCTTGATATAGGTTGCCGCTCCGACAGGCCCCATGAGAAGGATCGCCTTGGAAGAGGCTGTCAGCACGGGGCGGGCCAGTTCGAGCGCCGATTCCTCACCCCCGACATAATAGACCAGTTCACCCGCCGCCGCCGCATCGCGACTTCCGGTGAACGGGGCATCCAGAAAGAAGGCATTCCGCTGCGCGATCAAGTGCGCCGCTTCGAGTGTCTCGGCGGGTCCCACGGTCGCATGATTCATCACGATCTGCGACTCCCGGAGACCCGGAGACATCTGCCTGATGATTTCAAGGAGAGCCTCCCCGTCACGGACGAAAAGCTGAATCACATCCGCGGCCTCCGCAATCTCGCGGGGCGAGGAGAGAAAATTCGGCTCAGGACGGGGTGAGCGGTTCCAAACCGTCACGGGAAAGCCGTCGCGGCGAAGCACCGCCGCAACACGGCTTCCGATGATTCCCAGACCGATGATCCCGACGGATGTCTTTTTCGATTCTCTAGACTCTGCCATCGGGATTGGAGGCCTTCTACTGTTGAACCGGAGCGGAAGCTCCTGCGCCGGGGGTACTCGGCCCGCCAATTCCGGAGGCCGGCTCCGGAGGCGGAGCAGGCAGATTATCCTGGATCTTGGCAGACTGTTTCAGCTCCTGCACGACGCTCTTGAAGACAGCACGACGCTTCTGGGCCTGGAGGAACTGGAGGATCTGGGCTTTTGCCTCCTCAAACGAGGCAGTCCCGGCGGCCTTCCTGTCTGTCACCTTGATGACATGGTAGCCGAACTTGGTCTTTACGGGAGTGACACTCACGCTGCCGACCTTCTGGGCAAAGGCCGCATCGGCGAATTCCGGAACCATGCGTTCCTTGGGGAAAAAACCAATATCTCCGTGGCGCTGTTTGGCTCCTGGTTCTTCCGAAAGTTCATCGGCAAGTTTCGAGAAATCCTCGCCTTGGTTGGCGCGGACAATGGCTGCCTTGGCCTTGGCTTCGGCTGCGCTGGTCTGCTCCGGAGTGGCATTCGCTGGGACGAGGAAGAGGATATGGCTGGCCCGTACCAGATCCGGGTTGGTGAATTCCTTCAGATTGGCATCGTAGAAAGCCTTGGCTTCGGCCTCGGTGACGACATCCTTCCCCTGAACCTGCTGCTGCATCCACTTGGTCTGACGAATGGAAGATTTAAGTTTTGCATTGAATTTTTCGGGAGTCAGCCCGGATTTTTTCAACTCACTTTTGAAGACCTCTTCGGATGGAAACTGGCCCTTGATCTTGTCAAGCTGGGCATTCAACTCTGCATCGGAAACCGGAATGCTGGAAGCTTCCTTGTCAACGAGCTTTTCCACGATCATTCCGCTGAGAATCTGGTTGTATCCCTGGAGCTTCTGATCGGCGGTCAGACTGGCCGGATTGACATTGTTTGCGGCCAGGGCTTCATTGAAGTTCTTCTCAAGAGCGGCACGGCTGATCGTCTCTCCATTGACGATTGCGATGGGATCCTTCAGAACCACCGAGGAGGAGCTGGAGCCCCCTTTGTTGACCGCAGCGCTGATCAGCTTGTTGAGATCGCTTGTGGAGGAGGAATCCTGCGCATGGAGAACCGCAGAGGAGATGAGAATGGTGACAATGGCTAAGTATTGTTTGGTCATAGGGTTTGGGTAAAGGTTGTTGATCGCACGGGAATTCTGTCTGCGCCAGCGGAAAATCAATTTTTTTGCCGTATTGAGTAGAGGCACCGGATCACGGATTTTTTACCTTGGAGGTTTACATTCCAGCGGGGACGGATAGTTTTTATCCCCTCCTGCTCACGTGGCGGAATTGGCAGACGCGTACGCCTCAGGAGCGTATGGGGAGACCCGTGGAGGTTCGAGTCCTCTCGTGAGCACCACTTTTTTTGAGACATGAATCAGCAGGATAAGCCGGAATATGTCAGAGACCTCTTCTCGGCGATTGCAAGCCGATATGAGCTTGTCAATCACCTGCTGAGCGGGGGACTTGATTTTTACTGGCGTGCCGTGGCAGTCCGCACCGTCCTGCCATGGAAGCCGTTGCTCCTGCTGGATGTCGCCACCGGCAGTGGCGATCTGGCTTTGGCCATCAGGAAAGCATCTCCCGGAACGCGTGTGCTCGGCGCGGATTTTTGCCGCCCGATGCTGGAAGTGGCAAGGCGCAAAGGGCTTGCCGAGCTGATCGAGGCCGACGGGCTTCAACTGCCATTCGCCACCGGCTCCTTGGACGTCGTCACCGTGGCTTTCGGTTTGCGAAACATGGCCTCCTGGGAAGGGGGACTCGCCGAGATGGGCCGCATCCTGAAATCGGGGGGCAAACTGCTCATCCTCGATTTTTCGCTGCCGCCCCTCCCCCTGATCCGCCCCCTCTACCGCGCCTATCTGCACCATGTCCTGCCTCTCATTGCCGGACTGGCAACAGGAAGAAAGGATGCGTACGAATACCTCGGGGGGTCGATCGAGCAATTTCCTTCCGGACAGGCCATGATCCTTCTCATTGAAAAATGCGGTTTCCGCAATGCTTCTGCCCATCCTCTTTCGCTGGGCACCGTCTCGATCTACACGGCGGAGCGAGTCTGAAAGTCACAAACCGAGCCCATGAGGATTTCAGCTCTTGTGTCAGCAATCATTCTGCCGCTGACCGGCGGCTGTGCCTTGCTTCCTCACAAAAAAGCCCCTCCCACCCAGGAAGCATCGGCTTTTCCCGCAACGGAGAGAGCTCCTTCGCCTGTTCCCAACTCACGGAGCTTCCTGCCTCATTTTTCTTTTCCGCTTCCTTTTTTCCGACATGAAAAGAGAGTCCCTCATGCAGAAGCGAAGGGTCTGGAACGAGTCGGCATCATACGAACCGTGGCGGCGGACGGCAGTTATGTGATCATTGAAATGGAGCCGGGAGTTGTTGTCCCTCCGGGAAGAGATCTGCTGGTCACTGGAAGCGGAGGCTCCATCATTCACCTGAAATCGGCGGAGACCGAACCTCCCTATTTCATCGCTGATGTGGTGAGCGGTCAGCCCTCCTCCGGTCAAATCGTCCAGCAATAGCATCATTCAGAAAGATTCCCTTTTCATTAATGTCATTAACGGTTAACTTCGCTTTTATGAACCCCTCCCAGTCAGCCCTTACAAAAGAAGAAGTCGGCACGCTTGTCTCGATCATTATGGTGATGCAGCGCCGTTTTATGGCGAATCTCATGGGGAAACTTAACAAGGGAAGCGTCTCTTTTCCCCAGTTTTTCCTCCTTGGCCACCTCTGTTCCCATGGCCCGACCGGGATGCGCCGGATCGCCGAACTCATGGGCCACAGCACCCCTGCCGCCACCGGCCTGGTGAAAAGACTGGAAAAACTTGGCTACATTAAACGAGCCCACGAGGAGGTTGATCGTCGGAAAGTCACCGTCCATGCCACCCCCAAGGCAGCCCGGCTCGTGGAGGGGATCCGTGAGGAGTTCGTCGGAAATCTGGAGAAACTTTTGGAAAAACTTGATCCCCAGGAACAACATTCCTGGTTGGACATTTATAAAAAACTCCGCGACTACTGCACAACCTGCAATCCATGAATAAAAGCAACCCACTGATTCCCTCTCTTGCGCTGATTTTCGCCGGGATGACGGGCCTCCCATATCTTCCAGCGCAGCCGTCAGCCAACGACCAGTCGCCCACCGGTCTCTCGGCAGGCGCATCTGCAGCAGCAGCCTTACAGACAAACGGTTCCGTGCTGGCGACCAATGCCCCGACCTCGGCTGACCAGTCTGTTTCCGGTGCCTCCGTGCTTCCATCCTTGGCCTCCAATCCTCCCGCACCGCCCCAAGGGCTCAATGCCGGCACGAATGCGTTTTCCAACCTGCCAGCGCTGACTCCTCCGGCCCTTCCCAAAGCCGCTCCGATCACAAACGCCATCACACCCGGTTCCCTGGCCGCACCTCTTCCAACGACAGCCTCGGGCCCCATCGCTCTTCCGACCGCCGGAACAAACGGATTCGGCCTGCAAAACAAGGTCGGAAACATTCCACTCACCGCGGAGGCCCTGGCCAAAGCCGGAGAGGGTGTGATCCCGGGAGTCATTGCCAAAAACGCCCGCAAACTGACCCTCAATGATGCCGTGCAACTGGCTCTGCAGAAGAATCCCCAGGTGCTCTCCGCAATCAACAGCATCCGTCAGGCTTCGGGAAATTTCATCACCGTCCGGGCAGGACTCCTCCCGCAGATCGGAGTCGTTTCACCCACCGCCTACAAGTGGCAGCAGAATGAGCTCGTCAACGGCCAGCGTCCTCCGCAATCAGGCAACTCCTCGCTGAACAACCTGCTGAATCCCGCACTCAACAACCAAAGCTGGAATATCCAGTTCCAGGGCAGCCAGCTCCTCTACGACGGCGGAAGAACGCCGGCCAATATCAGGTCGGCCAAATTTTCAGAAGAGATCGCCTATTATTCGCTACGCCAGACCATCGACACCACGATCTCGAATGTCAT
>Ga0302274_10003602_pt1 | contig 13709 bp, 15 predicted proteins | sample III_Bog_N2_1_FD_198755 | JGI IMG/M metagenome (GOLD analysis project Ga0302274, IMG submission 198755) | Peat permafrost microbial communities from Stordalen Mire near Abisko, Sweden - III_Bog_N2_1 | ecosystem: Environmental > Terrestrial > Soil > Wetlands > Peat | place: Sweden: Abisko...
TTTGTTCTGTCATGTGCAATTTTGTTCTTTTTACTTTCATTTAATTATGGCATATTCACCATAATTAAAATCAGGGTTGTAAACAGTTTCCCATATTCCTAAAAACTCTACCGTATTGCGGTTCCGTAACCAATCAGAAATAAAAAAATCGCCATCTTTCGCTTTAAGCATATCTGTGATAGAAATATAGTCTTTTCCATCAACATGAATAACCGTGATTTCTTTTCCTTTAACTATTATTCTCTTGTTTTTCATTGATAGTACCTATAAATGGATTGTGTCCCAAAAGTACGAACTCTTTTTAACAGCTCCAACATTTTATGTATTTATTTTAAAGTAATGTAAAAGTACTTTATTTTACAACAAAAAAACCGCCCTGACAATACGGTCAGAACGGTTTAATTAGTTGAGTTATTCCCTGTTTTTATGGTGAATGTATAAAAAACCGAATTCAATAAAACAATTTATTAAATTGAAATGGAGTCTAAAAACAGAGCAATATGGGCTATATTTATGGTTCAGACTGTTAAGAAATTATTCCAATTACTTAAGTCTTGATTCAGTATGTTGATTTATAATCTTCTTTGTTTTTCTTTGTATTTATCCAGAAACTTACTTCCTGTTTCTTCCATTAAAATTGTTGGAAAATACTTTTGTGAAGATTCGTCATATACAATCCATTTCTCAAGTTTAAATTCTTTTGCAAATGAAAATATGATTTGTTCAAGCTCATCACTTTCTTTGTAAATTTTGTCTTCTTTTGTCTTATAACTGTTTAAGACCCATTCTCCGCAATACATGATCTTTAATAAAGTCAAATACTGCTCCTTTGTTAGTTCTATATTCATATTATTCTTCGGTTGGTTGATCCGGTAGGTTCTTTAAATTCCTGTCATATCTGACTGCATTAAACGGTATTTTGTATTTTAGTACGTTATAAATTTCCATTGATACACACTGACCAATTAGTTGCAGAACTTCCTTTTCACTGTAACCGAGTGCTTTTAATCTTTCAAAAGTCAGTTTTGTCACAGGTGGGTTGTTCGATTTTATCTGAGTCCTGATAATATCAAAGATTGATTCTCTTAAAAGTTCATTTGTTTCCATTGAAAGTGTTTTTTACTTGTTTTTGAATTCTTTAAATCAGTTCATTTCTGCAATTTTTATCGTATGGTCAAATATCAAATTGTCCCCGATAGTAGAATGTCCCGGAATAACAATCTTTGCATTCATAAATCTCTTTTTTACTTTCCGACTGTCACCGCCACGCCTTAAGGTCTGCATACTTAATATTCCCTATGTCAGTTGCGGTTAGCGATTTGAATAAACAGCCACATGTACAGCCCTATATTCGACGAAGTGTCACGTTTCGTCGCATTAAAATGAAACTCCGGTTTTACATATTTTTGATTGAATATACCAGCCGGAGACCTGCTTATGCCCGACTTAGTCTGAAGACTACACTGAACATTAGGTTGAGATAATCGATTAATTTGTTATTTTTATGACGTAATGAAATCCAAATAATTTTTCTGATTTATAACTGAATATTTTGCATTTGGATAATTGGTTGCAAAAGCAGCCGGAATTTTCGGTGTTTTATCTCCCCATTTAAATTCGAATGCCTGAATTTCGTTTGCAGATGTTTCAATTAAATCTATTTCTTTACCACCATAAACCCGCCAAAAATAAAAGTCTTTATTCAGACCTAAATAATTGTTTTGTTTTATTCTTTCACCTATTAAATAGCTTTCCCATAATCCCCCGATATCTTGTCTTAGTGATATTGGATTGAAATTACCTATAATCGCATTACGAATGCCATTGTCGTAGAAATACCATTTCCCGGCCTTAGAAACTTCATTACGTTGATTTGTTGAATATGCTCCAAGACGATAAATAACAAATACTTTCGATAATACATCAAGGTATTTTTCTACAGTGTTTTTACTCATCCCCAATTGTTTTCCTAATTCATCATATGAAACTTCATTCCCCATTTGAAAAGCAATCAACCGAAGTAAATCTTTCATTTTTCCTGCATTTTTCAATCCTTCAATCGATAATATATCTTTTAATAAATATGCATTGACAATATCTCTCAGATATTCTTGTCGCAACTCATAATTATCCATTGAAATAAGCTCGGGATAAGAACCGTATATAAGCCTTGATTCTAAATGAGCATATGTTTCAAACGGATTTTCGCTTTTAGATAACTCTGCCTGACTGAAAGGAAATAAAAGAAACTGACTACTTCTGCCAACCAACGGTTCTCCTGTTTTATTCAGTAAATCAAAAGAGGATGAACCACTTGCAATAACTTTTATTCCCGGAATTTCATCAACAATCAATTTTAATTTCCGGCCAATATCCGGTATGTTTTGTGCCTCATCTATAACCAACAATTCAACACCGTTTAATAAATACTTGTAATTAGATACTGTTTGTTGTTCCAAAAGAAAAAATGTATTCATATCTTCACCATTCAATAGAAGATATTTTCCTCCGAACTGGTTTAAAATTTCTCGTATCAAAACTGTTTTCCCTACTCTACGGGCACCAAATAACAGAATTACTTTGTTGGGTTGTAACCTTAATGTTATCCTTTGTTGGATTAATCGTTCAATCGTATTCATAAATCATTTTTTTTACGCAGCAAATATACGAAAAATGTCAATGTAATGACTGAATTATATATAAAATCGTCAACGTAATGACTAAATTGTGATTATTGTGTTCTGTGGATCTGGTTTGATTCATGAATTTATGAAGAAATAAAGCTGTCCTATAAATTATCGGGCTACAACAAATATGCTGCAGTGTTACAGAAAAAGCCATGAAGTGTGGACAGATGTGGTCGTGTTTGCCCCCTGCCGGAGCGAGTCTGTGACAAGTGTCATATTCTACTTTCGAGAATACAGTCTTTTACTTAGCATTGGCACGGATTATAAATCCGATTCAGTGAAAGGAACAATCTTTCAAAAGTCAGTTTAATCTCAGGTGGATTATTGGATTTTTATCTGAGTCCTGATAATATCAAAGATTCTTTCTCTTAAAAGTATATTTGTATTCAATGAATGAGCTTTTTACTCGTTACTGAATTACTTAACTCAGTTCATTTCGGCAATTTTTATCGTATGGTCAAATATCGAGTTGTCTCCGATAGTAGAATGTCCCGGAATAACAATCTTTGCATTCATAAATCTCTTTTTTACTTTCCCGACTGTCACCGGCCACGCCATAAGGTCTGCATCCTTAATATTCCCTTTATCTGTTGCGGTTAGCGATTTGAGTAAACAACCACCGAATAAAATTCTTTCACCCGGGATCCATGTTACTATATTATCCATCGAATGACCGGCTCCAAAATAGAACATCTGTATTTCTTCTGTTTGCAGGGGTATTTTTAATGAATCAGTGAATACCACATCAATCTTTCTGTTTGATGATTTCAACAGATCCCTTGTTTTATCCAATCCGTACGAAGTGATACCTAATCTGTTTGTCACAGTTAACCCACCCGCACTGTCATCGTGGAAATGGGAAACAATGACTCTTGTGACTTTCCTGTTGAACTTTTTCTCAATACAATTAAGTAAAATAGTAGTCAGCGAATCGGTGGAGGGAGTGTTTACCAAAACAATATCTTTCGTATCTATAATGAGTAAAAGGTTACAATCCAACTTTCCATTGGAGGAATAAGAAGATTGAATCAGATACGTTTTATCTGTCAGCCGGGTAAATGCAATGTTTTTATCCACCCTGACAACTTGATCTGCTGCAAATAATCCAGCTGCTGATAAAATCAGGAACATTGTTATCAGGATTTCTTTTTTCATTGTCTGGAAATTAAAGTTGTAAGTTAGAATCAAAATAAACTTCTCCGATTATGCAATATTTGAGATACATATTAAAATGAATTTATACGTTGCAAATATAAGCAGAATTGTTTTAATATTTGTATTTATCGGATTATAAATCATTATAGTACAAGAAGGTGGGATATCTTATCCCACCTTCAAGTGCCAGGCTTTACTCATTTAATCAAGAACCTATCAGGAAGTACCGGGTATATAAATTCTTCATTGTTTTATTTGTCTAAATTATATGTTTTAATAAATTTGTATTTTCCAAATTCGTTTTTTCTGTAGAGTCTAAATATCCAATTCTTCTTTTCTTTTAAAATAGAATCTCCCACGAATAAGGTGTCAGTATTCATTAAAGTTATAATTATTCCATTATTAGTAATATAATCATAACTTCTTCCACCACTAATATTATTCTCAATCTTGATTATTTTAGAATTTAAATCAGTATTATAGTACACTCTTTTATTATGAAACTCTTTAATTTCAAAAAAAGAGATAAACACTATAAGTCCTAGAAAAATAAAAACTCTAAATACTTTCTTTTTATTCATGAATTTTAAAATTTAATTACGGGCTTTGCTGTTGCAGTATATTAAAAATTAACCTGAACATTTACTCACCTTTTTCGTCCAGGTTTGTAAATTTGCAGTAAGTGGATAGCGCAAGTTTTAGCGAAGCACAACATCCCGAAGAAAAATCGGGACAAGTGTGCTCAAAACCATTGCAGTTTATAACTGACATAATGCTTTTCCTAACAAGGTGAATTATAACCTTGCAAATATATAAAATATAAATTAATATTTGTATCTATCGGATTACAAATCCTAATAATATAAGAAGATGGGATTGCAAATCCCATCGACAGACAATCCCTTTTCTTATTTATGAAGGACATATCCGGATCTACGGGGTGGGATAACATTTCCCACATTCCTGTGTCAAGTTTTACTCATTTAATTAAGAACATATCCGGTAGGACGGGTGTACAACTATCTATATCAAAATGAATACTAAATGCAAATTGTTCATTTATTTAGAATAAAAACCTTCAAAAAGAATAATGATCAAACTAAATTATAGTTTCCTGTTAAACTAATAGATTTTTCCATTACCCGGAGGAAGTTATTAAAAGCATTTAAAAAAACACCCTATCAGGAGATAACCTGACAGGGCGTTTTTTGTATAATGGAATAAATTTATTAATGTATTCTACTCTTTTATGATCTTCTTATATTCATAAGTTGTTCCGGTTTGAAATCTAATCAGATAGACTCCTGCCGAAAGATCTGAAGTCCTGACTATCGAATTTTTAGTTATGTTGCCATTATATACAACCTGTCCAGTTAAATTGAGTATTTCAAATTTAGAGCCGCCTGCAAAATCAATTTTTAATTCATCTTTTACCGGATTTGGATAAAGAATAATTTTGGTGCTCTCACCTTTCAGTTCATTAATACCACTTATAACACTGGTGGCAATATTGGATCGTGAAGACATGTAAGAGGTCTGAATAGTGCCGGTAACATTTCCCGAATCTTTTATTTTTTTGATGGCTGCAGATGATTTAGACGGATTAATATAGGTTGGACTAATAACTTCCAGTTGATAATAAACATCTCCGGCAGGGGCTGTAATATCACTGTACTGAGTACTGCTTCCGGAAGTAGCATCAAGAAAATTAAGGCTGTTGGGATTTGTTCCCCTGTAGATATTATAAGTTGAAGTCTTAAATCCTTCATAAGGTTCCCATATTAAATTCCAGATAGAGTTTTGACCTTTATTGATAGATAAATGCATTGTTTTATGCGAATCACTCAGAGGTGATTCCAATCCACTACGGTCTAAAATTGATAATTTGTACTTGTTCGATTTTACAACCGGGGCTGACAAGCTATCTATAAATATACTTAATGAGTCATAAGGCACACTACCGATTTTTTCGTAGGTATCGCTTACATTCGTTTCTCTATAAATAAAATATGATTCTATACCTGTTGATACAGGTTTATTCCAGACAATCATATTTTTATTGGAACTGGTAACACCTACGATACCAATCACCGGTTGTGCCATAGGAGTGATTTTTATGGACAGATTATCAGAACCTGAGCACCCATTTGGAGTGGTAACTGTGCATGAATATGTAATGCTGTTGAAAACAGTAGCCGTTGGATTTGCAATTGAATCATTGTTTAATCCTGTTGCCGGTATCCATTTGTATTTCAATATCCCTGAACCTGTATAATTTGTTGCTGCACCATTCAGTTGAACAGTCCCTCCACATTGAATTGTTTTATCACCTCCTGCATTCACCGACAAGGGAGTAACTAAAACGCTGATAGTGCCGGTTGCTGTGCAGCCTGTAGGGGTGGTGATTGTTATATTATAAGTGATATCACTTGTAACAGTGATAGTTGGATTTTGAATAGTATCATTGTCTAATCCTGTTGAGGGTGTCCATTTATACTTCAGGATACCTGTTCCTCTATAATTTGTAGTCACATTGCTTATTTGAACTGAGCCTCCGCAAACTACTGTATTTATTGCACCTGAAGTAACTGCCAATGGTGAAATTGTTATACTTACAGGGCTTGTGGCTGTGCAACCATTCGAAGATGTTGCTGTTACGGTATAAGTTATATTATTCAGGATAGTAGCTGTTGGATTTTGAATTGTATCATTATTTAATCCTGTAGACGGTGTCCATTTGTATTTTAATTTGCCCGTTCCGGAATAATCAGGAGATGCATTTAAAAAAGCCTGTCCTTCACACACTATATCTTGAGCTATTACTTTAAATGGCAATGCGACGTAATTTGTCATTCCGGTCCATCCTCCTTTACTTACACTGATACTTTCACCGGATAATATAGGATTTTGAAGTGATGCTCCTCCTCCGACCCAAACAAGATAATACTTACCTGGTTGAAGATTAATTATGGTGTCACATTGGGCCGTGACATGTTTAGTGAAATGTGCAACCTGATGATTGGTCAGGGTATCATCGATTATTTCCAGTTCAATAATATCAACTAAACCCTTCATAATAGGAATGAAAGTTATTTTTAGAGGATTGACAATATTTGCAGATACATTCAGAGTATCTGTACAATTAGTCTGTTTACTGTTTTGTTCATTTGTATAAAATATAGGGCTGGAATAAACGGTTGGAATGAATCCGATCAGGAATAATAGAAGTAGATGTTTTTTCATATATATTTTAGTTTAAATGAATTAAAATTAGATTCAATTGACAAAAGTACATATTATTAATTTCAAATACAATACAAATTTAAAATTAATGCGAATATGTAATTTTAAGTTACTCAGAAGGGGTTATATAATCTCCAGTTTTAAATGGCACATACCGACTTTTCGGTACTGATCATATTTCCAGCACACTTGACCCGATTTTTCTTCGGGAAGTTATGTTTTGCTTAAAAGCTATCCACTGACTGCAAATTATCAATATACTTGGACGAAAAGTGTTGTCATAATCTCCAGTTATAAACTGATCTGATTTCCAGCACAAGTTGTGCTTCGCTCAAACTCGCTATCCACTGACTGAAATTAACAATATACTTGGACGAAAAAGGGGCTATCCACTGACTCAAATTATCAATATACTTGGAAGAAAAAAAGTTGTTTACCAGTTGAATAAACTCCAGTTATAAACTGATCTGATTTCCAGCACACTTGTCCCGATTTTTCTTCCTGAAGTTACCGCTTCACTCAAATGCTATCTACTAGTGTTATATTAATGATGTTATGTAGACTAGTAAGAAATCCGTCAAACCGTAAAAGAAACGGTTAAACGGAGATCTGATCATCTTGATTATTTAGTATTGTCTAATGGATTGTACGACATTTTGGACTTAACATAACACTAGTTGCAATTCTTCAATACTCTTGGATTAAAAGGATATATAAATAATTTTGCTCGGTAAAGGTACTTAGTTCCTTTTACCTACCTTTTTTTAAATAATTTCGAAAGAACTATTTCCGATCAACTTTATCACTAATTTTTTACCCGAATAAATTATTCTTGAATTCGTTTTCTGACAAATACCCTTATCCGAAATTGTATAATAATCTTTACCGACAGTCAAAATATAGGAATAATCATTGTTTAAATAAACTGGACTAATAGTAATTCGAGATATTAATTTATTTGAAATAATAAATGGTATTGTTTTAAAAACGCTTGAATAAAACAACTTTATTTGAATATTTTTTTTTACATTTTCTATAAAGCAAATACTATTTTTATTTGAAGCAATCAGATATTCGCCTTTATTGTTATTAAATGCAACATTATATACATTTAATTTGTCTTTTATTTCAAATAATTTTCCATTTTCAAACTGAATTATTTTATTGTTTACATGAAAATAATCAAAAAAATTATCTGTAGGAAGAATGGATACATTACACGACCTAAGCAATAATATATTAAAATTATCACTTTTTAAATTGTAATACTTCAGTTTAGACATATTATAATCAATAGTTGAAATACCTATATCTTTATTATTCTTTTTTATAGAGATTAAAGTCCCAATTTTATTTAAGTCAATTACATTCTTCATTATTTTATTTGTCTTAACATTAAATAAAAATACACCATCATTTGAAGCAATTAATATACTATCTTTTCCTAAAAAGTAAGACTTTATTCCATATTCCATAGATTGTATTTTTGCAATTTTTATAGTATTATGCGATAATACATCATATAAATACAATGAACCACTGGAATAAGCTTCATCAACTTTATCCTTACAGGTATATAAAACTCCAGATTCATCTTTATTTATGTCATTTAATACTCCATTTAGAGTAACAGGTTTAGATGAATAGCAGTAGATACTGCAAAATAATAAAACTAATAAATATCTTATTTTCATAACTAATTATATTATAAATTTATTGAAAAATGGACGTGAGTTTGATGACCTGGGTAAAAATGATACTTTGGACCAAAATCTTGATACCAATAAGGATTTGTTTCTAAAGCTTTTTGAAAATTAATAATCATTTGACTATTTTGCATATTTCGAACTTGTGTACCATTAAAATTATCTATATCCATTGCTTTGCCAGCTGGATGTCTCCAATCTTGATGAGAACCATTTGTTGTTGCTGAAATATCAATAGAGTTAATTTCAGTAGTTTTCATTAATCCATCTCTTAATGTTAAATACAGAGGGGTTCTAACTGGTTGATTTCCATTTTTCCCATCAGAAGATGTATAATTAAAGGATACTTTAATTTTTCTCCCATCAGGTAGATTAATAGGATTTGGAATATGCATGAATCTATTCCCAATTACAGTAGCATCATCTATTGAAGCAATATAAGTATTACCATCATCTCCTTTTAATTTCTCTCCCTTAAAATTCTCGGCTCCAATACCATATCCTACGTTAAAACCCGCCATTGGATCACCGCCAATTAATGCAGCTGTACCGGCACCGGCTAATCCGGTACCAAAGGGTAGTAATAAATCATCTGCACCAGCCACTTGCAAAGCCGAACCTGCTAACGAGGAAACTGCACCCTCAGCAAATCCTTGCCAAAAATTACCACCTTGCATATAGTCCATTAATCCATTAGTTGCACCATGCGCTCCCATTCGTAGCAATTCATTTACTGGTGAACCTAATTCATGCCCAAAAGCTTGACCAACCCCGTAAGGCACCAAGGTGGTAAAAAATGAAGTACCCGCTCCCTGAATAGCTCCACCTAAGCCCCCAACAACTACATTCCCACCTGTTGCATCTGCGGCCATACCGCCTCTTATACCTTCTGTAAGTGCTGCATATCCCATAGCAAAAAGCACATCATCAATCCCAAAAACTTCACCTGTCGGATCGGTGTACTTGAGAGGATTGTTCAAGCAATATCCATACCGGTTATAATTTAGCCAATCACCTGGAGACTGGATAAATGGATCAGGACTAAAGAATTGTGCTGTAAGCGGATCATAAACGCGCCCGTTCATATTGATAATACTAAAAGCATCTAAATGCTCATGCCCTGTATAACCTCTATTGAGAACCAATTTATCCACTGCATCTTTCACCGTCCAGTCTGTCGGATTACGTCGCGAACCCCATGGATCATACGCATATTTTCTTATAATATTACCATTTACATCGGTCAATGCTATCAACGATCCCTGATTATCGGTATAAGTATAATACAAACTATCGGCTATGCCTTCATTCTGTATCAGTAAGGCTCCGCTAAGATAGTGGATTTTTCTGACTTTACCATTAGCACCTATTTCCTCTTCGTAATCACCAAGATAATAACGGGTCAATGTAGGTGCTCCCTGTAATTTTCCATTCGCATAATATACCGACATACGTCGTTCGTCGTCCACACCATAGGTTAGTTCGTAATGCTTCGCACCTTCGTCGAGCGTGGATATTTTCTTAAAGTCTGTATACGTTACGGTTAAATCATTTTGTGGAAACGGACTTACAGGAACGCCAGAAATAGTAGCTAATGCATGTGGTCCGATAGATGATCCATCGGCTCTTACACCGCTATAATTCAATGTGAAGGCCTCTAAATCTGATTTCTGCGAGATATTACCATTCCCATCAAAGCCCATGGAGTTATAGGTTGTTGTTCCACCGCGGGTAACATTCCAGTTGGTAAGGCGGTTTTAGGAATCATATGCAAAGTTCTCAATTTGACTTGTCAGGCTATCCACCCGCCATGATAAGTTGTTTTCTGAATCGTAACCATACGTATAATCAACTATCCCTGTGGCTTTGATGGAAGACTTCAAATGACTGACAGGGTATTAGTTCCGTAAAACGAAAGAAAAAATTTCCAACACTACATCTGATACATGAAAATCTATTTCCTTTTCTTTCTTTTCAGCCATTCTAAGACGATTTAAAACATTATTATAATATAGAAGGCAGGTTTTCACCTACTTCTTCTGTTAAAAGTGTTTATCATATTTATTGAATGTCAATCATTTAACTGGCTGAATTCAGAATAACACCACATCTGAGAAATTACCACTTTGGTATTATCGGTAACATCAAAAACTAATATTTAGTCATCAATAGCGTAAACTGCTGCACCTTCATGGATTTTATCGTTTTTAATCATTTATCTCAACAATCGAAGTATTTTCCTTCAATTCAACTACTAATCTGACACTCATTTCATGAATATTGGATCTTCAGTTTTAACAATCTTAAATGTATCAACTACAAATCCATTTTTAAAAATAAGCCCCGATTGTTTTCCACTTTCATCAAAATATATCCATTTCCCTTCTTTCAAATCATTCTTCCAATCACCTCCGAGTAACATTAATCTACCACTTTTATAAAAATACTTATTGCAATAAAGTTTATCCCCTTTTTTTATATATTGTTCTATATCTGTCAAAGCAAATAAAATTCCATCCGATGTTATCTTTAAAGGCATTTTCACAACACCATTTTGGACAAAAAGAGTGTCTTTTTTTATGCTATATGGACATTCTAAAAACGAATGAACATTTAATATATCACTCGATATTCTATTACAAGACGCGATCTCAAAGAACCCGTTTTGCAATCTGATCTGAATTTTATCATTATTATTACAAATGTAAGAATTGCCAGTTTTTGATATATAACTATAATCTACATTTTGTGCATTTAATGAAAATGTAAGTAAATAAAAGATCAAAATAATTAGATGTTTCATATTTGTATTTTTTTATTTAGGTAATGGAATTAAACCTGAAGGCATATAAATATGGTAAGCTCCTGTTGTGGTAGTATTTAAATTATTCATAATTCCTAAATTCCTAAATCCATTGTCGTAATAATACTGGTATGCAATATGTTCTGTATAACTCATAAATTGATTTTCACTCATTTTTTTATCCAAATTTAATGAATAATGATATGAATGAATTAATTCATGATTAAATATCGCCGTAAATTCTTTAGGGTCATTATCACGTGACATAAAAATATCTGATCGTGATGACCAACCAGAGTATTTTACCCCGTCCCGCCGGATATACAAAACTATTTATATGTACAAATGATTATACCTGTGATTGGGATTTGTAATCCCAATTCTTTGTATTATAAGGATTTGCAATCCGCTTTACTCTTCCGTTCAAACTAAAGTCACCTCCAACAATCCTTTCCTCCCGATAGCTATCGGGACCCAATCAATTGCCGAACTATAGGTATAATTTTCTGCCCGGTTTACAATTTCTGCTTTTACAGGATTATCATGAATATAGTTTAGTTTTTGATTAAAATAATCATTCAGAAATATCTCCTGTGCATCATTCCCTTCTTGCCAAAACCAGTAATTTTTTATTTTTTTATCATTCTTACCTGCATACTCAAACCTGTTTAACATCCAACAAAACCTTAAAGCGTACGCAGTACCTTTAAGCGTTTTATTGATTATAGTAATAAACCTCCGGGACTTTATTTTCTCCCTTAGATCCCACAATCATATGCATGTGATTTGTCATGAATCCCCATGCATAAATTATCAACCCTTTTTCTTTCTGACAATACTGCAAGGAATCAATAATGATATGTCTGTAGATTGGACGTGTAAAAATATCCACCCAATCAACTACAGTATCCGTAACAAAATAGACTTCTCCAGTTATCCGATTTTTGATATCCATAGTTGCCTGGTTATAAGATTTGCAAATATATAAAATATAAATTAATATTTGTATCTATCGGATTATAAATCCTAATAATACAAGATGATGGGATTGCATCCCGATAATATTGGGTCTCATCGACAGACAATCCATTTTCTTATTTATGATGGACATATCCGTAATGACGGAGACAAGGTATTACAACAAATATTGACTTAAGAAATTGTGACACCCCATCCAAATTTCCCAATTTTTGGAATATATTTTTTCGGGAATCCTGTCTTTTTAAGGTTTACGCCTTTAACATTCATTGGATTTCTGATCCTACTATCTTTATGGTATATTTGTATAATTTCGATTTTTTCTTTTAGTATTGAATAAATAGTGTCACTTAACTCTTTATACCGTCCAACTAACTTTCTGTGTTTGCGTACATATTTGTTATTACCGAGATCAGGATATATACCATCCCATGTTACAGAGTGTTTTTTATTTGCAAAATTGATTGAGATTGTTTGTTCATATTCAGGAGTGAAGTAGAATATATTTTTCAACTCTAAATAATCAGGCAACAACTCGAATTTCACATTTTTTGCTATAATATAAATCTTTAATTTTTCTTCATTTGTGAACACAAATTTATATAGAAGTAAATTATTTTGAATAAACTGATTTCCATCAAAATAAGTTGTATCTCTTATGACGTTTTTATAATCGATATATGTCGAATCAAAAGTAGAATACTTCCAGCCTTTTTGACTAAATACAAAATTAAAGTCTTTTACTTCATTTAAAAGTGTACTATCAACATTTTTATAGTTAGCTTTTTGAGTTGGATTTATTGCAGATACAATATTTAAGTTTAGGTATAATAAAATAATAATAATTGAGAATATGTTTTTCATATGAATTGGCATGTATTAGACAGTTATTTTAAGAATGGGAAGTTGGGCAGGGTATAGGTGTAATTACCACTATACGATCTGGAATTAACTAAATTATCCAATAATTGATCAACCACTTTTTCGTCCAGGTTTGTAAATTTGCAGTCAGTGGATAGCGTTTGAGCAAAGCACAACTTGTGCTCAAAACCTGTGCAGTTTATAACTAACTTTCTGTTATTCCCAACAAGGTGAATTATAACGTTGCAAATATATAAAAAATAAATTAATATATGT
>Ga0302274_10003603_pt1 | contig 13708 bp, 14 predicted proteins | sample III_Bog_N2_1_FD_198755 | JGI IMG/M metagenome (GOLD analysis project Ga0302274, IMG submission 198755) | Peat permafrost microbial communities from Stordalen Mire near Abisko, Sweden - III_Bog_N2_1 | ecosystem: Environmental > Terrestrial > Soil > Wetlands > Peat | place: Sweden: Abisko...
GGATTTCCCGGTCCGCGCGGAAACCCACCTCAGTGTGCGGTTGGTAGCCCAAGGTGCGGCTGAACCAGGCAAACAACGTGAACAGCGCCGGCGTGGCCACGGCGCCCCCGGCCGTCATCACCAGCCATTGCCAGAGCGTGCCCCAGCCAACGAGGGGGTGCCGGCCGCCGTTCAGCAGCATGAGCAGCGTCAGCGCCGGCACCGTCGCGCTGGCCGCCGCGCCCAAAACCAGCTGCGCAAACGGCAGGTCGCGCAAAATCAGCCCGCGGCGCAAGGCGATGGGAAACCCCACCGCCAACAGCGGCAAAATGCTCACCCCCAGCGGATTGGCGGAAAGTGAATCGAGCCACATGCCGCCCAGCACCGCCAGCAGCGACACGGTGAACATGTCCGCCTGCAGCGCCGCATACACCATCAGCGCCGGCAGCAGGTCCACCTGTGCGCCCAGCCAGTGGCGCGGCACGGAAAAGGCTGCCTCGGCGAACACCGTCAGCAGGGCAAAGCTCAGGATCAATATGGGTTGAAACAGGCTCATTTAAACAAGACTCCCACTTGTTCCAGCGCGCCCAGGTTCGCATTGAGTTTGACGCTGGCCTCGCTGGCCAGGCCATATTCCACGGACTGCACGTCCACGACCTTGCCGACCGGAATGCCTTTGGGAAAAATGCCGCCCAAGCCGCTGGTGAAGACCTCCTGGCCGGGCTTCAGGTTGGCGGTGCTGGCCAGATAGCCCAACTGCACCAGGGAGGTGTCCAACTGACCTCCGGGGGTCAGCACCCCCATGTCGTGCGAGGCATTCGCCACCATGGCGGAGACGCGGCAGTTTTGATCCCCCACCAACACCACCTGGGAGCTGAGATAGCCGACGGAGATCACCCGGCCCACCAGCCAGCCTTCGGGGGTCAAGACGGGTTGGTTGGTCTGGACCCCGTCCCGGCTGCCCAAGTCAATTTGCACGGTACGCCACCAGTTGGCGGGATCGCGCATAATGACATTGGCAAATTTGAGTTTCCAAGGGCTTTGGCGCTGCCAGCCCAGGAGGGTGCGGAGCTGGTCGTTTTCGCGGGCAATGGACGCGGTTTGCACCTGCTGTTCCTTGAGCTGCTGGTTTTCGCGGCGAAGATCGTCGATTTCCTTGAGCAGTTCGCGGCGCGGCAGGACGCTGTCGGCCAGGTCGGCCGGGAGTTGCTGGGCGGCGCTGGCGAGACCAAACAGGGGTAAAAACAGGCTGCTGACCGCCAGTTTGAGGCGGGCGGTAGCGCGCGTGGGCAGGCTTAAGAGCAGCACTGCCACGAAGACGACCGCGCCGAGCGCGACATAATTTTTTTGCTTCAACATCCGCAACGTTCCCGCCCCACAATAGGGCGGGGGGTGCGGTGAACTCCCGGAAGAATCAGTATTTGGCGTTGGTCGCCACGCGTTTCAGGAATTCGATTTCCTGCAACACCCGGCCCGTGCCCTCGGCGACGGCGCTCATCGGGTCGTCCGCCAAATGCACAGGCAGGCCGGTTTCCCCGGCCACCAGCCGGTCAATGCCGCGAATCAGTGAGCCGCCGCCAGCCATCACCAGGCCCCGATCGACAAGATCGGCGGCGAGTTCGGGGGGGCAGCGTTCCAACGTGATGCGGATTGATTCGAGAATGCTCGAAAGCGGTTCTTGCAAAGCCTCGCGAATTTCCTCGGAACGGATGGTGAGGGTCTTGGGCAACCCCGAACCGAGGTCACGGCCTTTGACATCCATCGTCAATTCCTGTTCCAGGGGAAAGGCGGAGCCGATGCGAATCTTGATTTCTTCTGCGGTGCGTTCACCGATCATCAGGTTATAGGCGCGCTTCATGTGCGCCACGATCGTGCTGTCCAATTCGTCTCCGCCCACCCGCAGGCTGCGGCTGAAGACAATGCCGGCGAGGGAGATGATGGCAATCTCACACGTCCCACCGCCGATATCCACGATCATGTTGCCCGCCGGCTCATGCACCGGCAGGCCCACCCCAATGGCCGAAGCCATGGGTTGCTCGATCAAATAAACCTCACGCGCGCCAGCGTGGGTGGCGGAATCCTTGACCGCCCGTTTCTCCACTTCCGTGATGCCCGAAGGCACCGCCACCACGACGCGTGGGGCGATCAATTTACGGTGATGGACCTTCTGGATGAAGTGGCGCAGCATCGCTTCGGTGATTTCGAAGTCGGCGATCACGCCGTCTTTCATCGGGCGGATGGCCACGATGTTGCCGGGCGTGCGGCCCAGCATTCTTTTGGCTTCGTCACCTACGGCCAGCACATTCGTGGTGCCGGCTTGGATGGCCACCACCGAAGGTTCGCGCAGGACGATTCCGCGATCCCGCACGTAAACGAGGGAATTGGCAGTTCCCAAGTCTATCCCAATGTCATTGGAGAACAGGCTTTTGAATTGTTCGAGCATGAATGCGACTAATCGCGTACAGTTAAGACCGCCCCGTGCGAAAGGTCAAGCGGCAAACCGCAGGACTCGCAAACCATTTGCACTCAATTCCCTCTGCAATTCGCCGGGAAATTCGCGGCCCGTCCGATTCCCTGGCGCTTGGAAGTTCCCCCAACCCCGCCGCCCCACGCCAGCGGCATTAATTCGGCTCACGGTGGGGTGATGCGCACATCATCAATCAGCACGGTGTTGTCGCCCCCGTTAAGATCGGTCCCTTGAAACGTCAGAATGTTGCTCGCGGCCGGGGCGACGAAGTCCACCGAGTATTCATAATAGGTGGTGGTGGATTGATCCGGCAGAAAACTTCCGATCGCCGTGGAGTTAATGAACACGGTAAATGTTTCGCCCGCCTGCCCCCCGCGTTTGTTCGCCCGTTGGGCGGCCGCAAACGTGAGTTTATACCGGCCGCCAGGGACAAATCCTGAGAGCACCTGACTGATGGATCCTGTGGATTGCAAAAAAGCCATCTGATTTCCCTCGGGTGGCGGCAGGTTCTTGGCGGTAAAAGAGTCGCCGTTCTTGTTGATGGTGGTCACCCCGGAACCACTGGCGGGGCCGTTTGTGCTGAAAGTCCAGCCCGCACCGCTCGGATTGTACAAGAAACTGGATACCACCGGCGTTTCAAAGCCTGCATTGGCAATGACAATGGGTCCCACGCGAACGCCCATCGGCGCGACGGTACCGGGAGTGGTCGTGGAAGCGGGATTGCCGGCTGGCGTGGCGGAACGGCTGTGCAAGAGCCAGGCCCCGGCGGCCACCACCACCACGAGCAAAACCAGAATCCCCACCACCACCGACACCGGCACTCCCCGTTTCGCTGGCGGCGGCGGCGGAGGTGGCTGGCTGGCGGCTGGCGCGTTGGTCGGCGGCGGCGGACTCGGCATCATGATCTCCTGCAAACACAGCGGACAGGCCACACGCTGGCCAACATATTGGGTGTCACAGAGAATTTTCTGCCGGCATTTCGGGCAGGATGAAACAAATTCGCTCATTGTTTTTTATGGTTTATCCCAAGCATTTCGATAAGTACAGCCCTGAACCGTTGTCAGCCAGGCTGCTTAAGGCTGCGACAACCTTTTGAAAATGTCAATCCATGCTTGATGGCTGATTCCAGAATACTTCCCGCCGACAACGGTTTATGATCGGCGGGCCACCGGGTGCGTTCTGGCAAACTAGCAAACTGAAGCCCGATTTGAGTATCCCCCAAATAGGGGACGCTATGGCTTGGAGCGCGAATGGGTTGAGGAAATCCCATATCTCCGCTTTGCCTCGCCGGGGCCCAACGGCTAGACTGGCGGGGTGAGCAATGCTTTTTACGCCCCCGGCGAGACCCGCGCGGCCAAGGTCAACGACCTGTTTGCGCGCATCGCCCGCCGCTACGATCTCATCAATGATCTGCAAAGCTTCGGCCTGCACCGGAGCTGGAAGCGGCGCGTGGCGGACCTGGCGCGGGTGGGGCCCGGCGCACCCGCGCTGGACCTCTGCTGCGGCACGGGGGACATCACGTTTGCCCTCGCGCAACGGGGCGCGGACGTGACGGGTTTGGATTTCAGCCAGCAAATGCTGGAAGTCGCCGCCGCCCGCCAACAAAAGCTGGCCCCCCAACGCCCGCCGCTGACCCTGAAATTCATGCCGGGCGATGCCCAGGCACTGCCCTTTCCGGCGAACCGTTTTGACATCGTGACGGTGGGCTATGGCCTGCGCAACTTGACCAGCTGGCAGCGGGGGTTGGCGGAGATGCACCGCGTGGCCCGGCCAGGCGCGCGCCTGATTGTGCTGGATTTTGGCAAACCGCCGAACGCCCTGTGGCGGGCCTTGTATTTCACCCATCTCAGATTATCGGTGCCGCTCATCGGCCTGCTCTTCTGCGGCAACGCCTCGGCCTACGCCTACATTTTGGAATCGTTGAAGCATTATCCGGCGCAACTGGCGGTGGCGGACCAGATGCGCGAGCTCAAGCTGGCCAACGTGCGGATCATCAACCTGCTGGGCGGGGCCATGGCGATCAATTACGGGGAAAAGGCGGAGTAGCTTGATCTGGTTTTGGCGTTTCAAAGGTGCTACCGGCCACTACTGGCTCCTACTCCGCAAACAGCGCCTGCGCGAACTGCCTGGCGTCGAAGGGCTGGAGGTCGTCGGGTTGCTCGCCGAGGCCGATGAATTTGATGGGCAGGCCGAGCTCTTTCTGGATGGCCACGACCATGCCGCCTTTGCTGGTGCCGTCGAGTTTGGTGACGACGAGGCCGCTGAGCGGGACGGCTTTGTGGAATTCGCGCGCCTGGACGAGGGCGTTCATGCCGGTGGTGGCGTCGAGGACAAGCAGGACTTCATGCGGCGCGCCGGCGAGTTGTTTGCCGATGACGCGATGCAGTTTTTGCAGTTCCTGCATGAGGTTGTGCTTGGTGTGCAGGCGGCCGGCGGTGTCGATGAACAGGTATTGGGCGTGGCGCGCCTGCGCGGCGGTCACGGCGTCGTGGGCCACGGAAGCGGGGTCGGCACCGTAGGCCCCGGCGATGACCTCGACCTTGAGGCGCGTGCCCCAGAGCTTGAGCTGCTCGATGGCGGCGGCGCGGAAGGTGTCGCACGCGGCGAGCAGGACGGTGTGGTGCTGGGATTGGAGCAGGTGCGCGAGCTTGGCGCTGGTGGTGGTTTTGCCGGTGCCATTGACGCCCACAATGGAGACGACGGTGGGGCCGTGCGGCATTTTTTTCAGTTTGAAGGTGTCGGGGGCCGAGGGGCCGAGGAGGCTTTTCTCAATTTCGCCGCGGGCGATGGCCAGGTAATCCAGGCCGGCGGTGCCCTGGGTTTCGTAGGCGTGCTTGACGGCCTGGAGGATCTGGTTGGTCATGGCCACGCCCAGGTCGGCGGCGATGAGCGCGTGTTCCATTTCCTCCAGCGACTCGGCGGTCAGCTTGGGGGAACGGGTGATGATGCGCTTGAGCTCGTGGGTGAGCTTGGCGTGGGTTTTTTGCAGGCCAGCCTTGAATTTGGCGAAGAGTCCCATGGGAAATTTACAATATTCGATTTACGATTTTCGCGCGTTTGGGCGGGCGAAAACTCCTGCCGGAAAGTGCGCGCCAGCAAAGTGCCGGTGAAAGCAGCCGCGCGGGGGTGGCGGGTTCAGGGTCCATGCGGGGCGGAGAATTTCTGGCGGGCGGCCTGCAGCTTCTCCACGTGGGCGTAGGGGAGCCGGACAGTGCCGATCAGCGGTTTGTTTTTGCTGAAGCCGTGACAGTCGCTGCCGCCGGTGACGAGCAGGTGATGGGTTTCGGCGATCTCCAGGTAGCGTTCGGACATGACGGTGGAATGCTTGGTGTGGAAGCATTCGATGCCGTCCAAGCCGGCTGCCACGAGGGCGGGGATGATTTCATCCGACCGGTTCAAGCCGGGGTGGGCCATGACGGCGAGGCCGCCGGCTTGGTGGATCAAATGGACGCTTTCGAGGGCGGACATTTTGGTTTTGGGCACCCAGGCGGGCCGGCCCTTTTTCAGGTACCGCTCAAACGCCTCGTCAAGCGAGCCGATGAGTTTTTCCTTCACCATGGCGCGGGCGACATGGGGCCGGCCGGGCGACTTGCAGTTGGCGAGGGCAAACACGGTTTCGACTTGGAGGGGCACGCCGAGTTTGTTCAGGGCGGCGACCATTTCGTGGATGCGCTGCTGGCGGACGGATTGGAACTGGGCGATGCGGTCCAGCAGCACCTGGTTCTGGGTATCCAAGAAATAGCCGAGGACATGGACCTCGATGTCTTCATGTTCGGCGGTCAGCTCGGAGCCGGAAATGAACTCCATCTGGACGGCCGCACAGGCGGCGGCGGTCCGGGCGCAACCCTCGACCGTGTCGTGATCGGTCAGGGCGATGCAGGACAGGCCGCTTTTTTGCGCGTGCAACACCAGTTCCTCGGGCGTGAAGGTGCCGTCGGAAAACAGGGTGTGCAGATGGAGGTCGGCGAATTTCATTTGACAATGCGCGCGGGCCGCAAAATCTCGGCGCGGACTTTGTCGAGGATCCCGTTGACGAATTTGCCGCTGTCCTGGGTGGAAAATTTCTTGGCGATGTCCACGGCCTCGTTGATGCTGACCACGGGGGGGATGTCCTCGCGGTGGAGCATTTCGAAGATGGCGAGGCGCATGACATTGCGGTCCACCGCGGCAATGCGGTGGAAATCCCAGTTTTTGGCGTGCTTCTTGATGTGTTCGTCAATGGCGTCGCGGTGCTGGAGGACGCCGCGGATGAGGGGTTCGGCAAACAGGCGCGTCTCGGCATCCTCGGCCGTGGGCGGAGGCAGTTCGGTGGTCTGACCCCACTTGGAGGCACCTTTTTCATCTTCAATGGCCGCCGCCTGCTGGGAGCTCCAGAACTGAGCCAGCTCGAGTTCCAGGTTCTCCGGCGGGTTCAAATCGTGCTGAAAAAGAAATTGCACGGCGCGTTCACGCGCTTCACGTCGTTTGCCCATATAGCATAGCATGCCGCAGAACGGGCGGCGCGGAAATGAAAAAGTTCGGCGGCGGATGGGGGCGGGGGGTGACCACAAAGTAATAACTTGGCGGGGGCGGCACAAACGGCCGCGTGAGTTGCTTTAGAGCGGCCCTGATGCGCGGGGCAGCGTGCGATTCCAGCACGGGATTGATTCTAAAAGAATGGCGAGATTGCAGACTTATCGCTCCGGCGCGGGCGGGTCCACAACCAATTCCCGGCGGTCCACCACATAGGTGAGATCGACGCGCTGTTCCACCTGCTTGGAATGCGCCAGGTTGAATCCCAGATCAAGGTCGCGGCTTCGTTCCGCCAGCGCCATGGCGTTCATCGCCTTGACTGCCGGCATGGATCGCGTACCCAGAGGAACTTCCTCCGAATCCTTCCAGACTTCCGTAAAGGTGTGGAGCGCCAGGAGCTTCACTCCGAGGGCGGCGGCAATATGGGCCGCCCGTTCCTTCGCTTCGGCGATGCAACTGTCGAGCCATTCTTTTTGCAGCGGCTTGAAGTCGGGATAGCGCCAGGTTATGTGATCCAAAGCGACGTTCTTCTGCGCGCTGATGGTGCCGAGAATATCGCCGAGCAACTCGAGGTGCGAACACCGGATTCGCAAAGAATAGGTGGCGGAGCTGGTCCGCGTCAGGATGCCGCTGGAACTCTGAACCTGGATGCCGCGCAAGGAAAGTTCGTCCTCTTTGACGCCCGCAGCGAGCAGGGCCGTCACCAGTTCATTGACCTCCTTGGCTTTTTTGAGCGCGGCGCTCCCGGTGACCAGGGACGAGCCTTTGATCGTGACTTGCAAGTCCGCTTTGTCGGCAGCGATCTCCTGTCGTCGCGTGGCCGTGATGGAGATCGTGGTTTCGCGGATGATCGGTTTGGGCGGCATGACGGGTTCCATGCCCTGTTTTTAGTGCAACCCGCTACGCTTGTCCATCTCAGAAACCGAAAGCGTTTGCCCGCCGTCCGGGCGGCTGGAAGCTCGACAAGGACGGGCGTGTTTAATTACCTTCGCTTCACGCATGCTGCCTTTCACCCTGCCGGCCGATTATCCCCGTATCCAGCGGGTACACAGTTTCCAGGAATTGGTGACCACGCGCTTTGCCAATGGTGTCAATGCGCTGTGCTGGGAACGTCGCTTGGAGGGTGATTTCGCCGAGATTGTGGAGCGCCTCGGCCCGGGCGAGGGCGTCATCACCGTGGACGACGACCGGTTGCTGGCCCTGCCGGTGAGTGCGGCGGGGCGCGTGGCGGTCGCGAATCTGCTCGCCGACCAACGGCGGCTCCGGGAGCACCAGCTTGACCCCGCACTGAATTGCATTCACGGCTATCCGCGCGACGAAGCCCCCGGGCCGGTGCCCACGGATGTGTTCTCTTTCCACGCCGACAGTGCCACGGTGGAAACGGACACCTGGCTGTGTACCTACCACGGTCCGGCGAGCGAGGGTCTGCGCAACGAAGCGGCGCGGCGGCGCGTGGAGGTGCCGGCCATCCGGGCGGAACTCCTTGAATGCTTTGGCGGGGAGGAGGATGCAGCGTTTCACGCTTTCTTGAGCGACCATTGCTACGACCTTCACTATGAGCCGATGCCAGGGGCGCGACCGTTTACATTTGGCCGGGGCAATCTATGGCGCATTGCCGTGGCGTGGCCCGGCTGTCCCGTGCCGCCCTGTGTTCACCGCGCCCCGGAAACCGTCCCCGGCCAGCCGCCCCGGTTGTTGCTGATCAGCTGAAAACGGAAGTCACCGCTCCGGCTTGAGATTCACGGGCGGATTCAGTATGTTTTCCGCATGCCAATTTACGAATTTCATTGTGAAAAGTGCGGGCAGGACAGCGAAGTCCTCGTGCGGTCCTCGAACTGGAGCGGCACCAAATGCCCCCATTGCGGGTCCGGCAAGCTGGATAAAAAATTTTCCACCTTCGCGGCCAGTGCCAGTGCCGGCAGCCATGACGCCCCGGCCTGCGCCTCTGGCGGCAGGGGTGGCGGCTGCTGCGGCGGCCATTGCCACGGACATTCTTAGCCGCGGGATTATCGCGGGCAGACTTCCCGGGCCGGAATTTGCCCGAGGTTTTCCACCGTCCAGTCAGCGCCATGCGGCTTGAGTTCCGCATACGAGGAACCGCCGGTGGCCACGGCCAGGGTCTTGGCGCCAATGAATTTCCCGCAGCGCACGTCGAAGGGCGTGTCGCCAATGACCACGATCTCCTGCGGTTGCAAATGGGGATCCAGCACGCGTCGCCCGCGTTGCAGGGCGGCCACGGCAATGTGATTGCGGTCCTCGTGATCATCCGCAAACCCGCCCATGACGAAGTAATCCCACAAGTCAAACCGGCGCAGCTTGATTTCCGCGCCGAGCCGGATGTTGCCGGTCAGCAGGCCGAGCAGGGGCGGTTGCGGCAGCGCCAGCAGGTCCGTCACAAACCGGCGAATGCCCGCACACTCGCCGCCGGTGCTCTGCGCGATGATGTGTTCCAGCCAGAACACATAGTTGTCAAAAAACTGCCGGAAATTTTCCACGGACTCCGGCACGCCGTGAATTTGAAAGAACTCGCGCACGAGGCTGACATCCGTGCGGCCGGCGAACCGCATTCGCTCCGCCCCGTGATGCAGGCCAAAGAAATGGCTGAACGTATGCGCAAACGCCATGGTGCCCGCCCCGCCAGTGTGGACGAGCGTGCCATCAATATCGAACAAGACCAGCCGAATCATGCGCGCACAATATGGCGGAAGCCCAGGTCATCCGCGAGTCTTTTGGTAGTGGCCCGGGCGTCGCGCCCGGGTGTTTCCATGCAACTTCCGGTTGTAATCCGAATTGCGCTGGACAGGTTTTTGAAAACGAATGGGAACAGATTGCGAATACGACATCGGGGAAATTTGCACCCGCTGGTTGCAGGCGCGGCGCGCACGGAGTGACGCGCCCTACCACGCTGGGCACACGGCAGGCCCGTTCGATTCCATTGCCCACTTCGGTTTTCGGGCTAATTTGGCTGCCAGGGTTGAAAGATGTGAATCTGAATTATGCAGGTCACTAAAATGCCAGGATATTCGCCAGGATAAACAACCCATTAAAAATCTTCCTGGCTTTCATTTTTCGTTTTCAAGTCGTTGACAATTTGGAACCGCCCGAGCCGGGTCTGGTTGAACATTACTGGTGCGGCACCGCCAGCCAGTTGGTCTTGCCCAGCAGCACCGGCAACAGGGAGGTGCCGGCCAGATGTTCGGGCTTGGCGTAGGCAATGTCCAAGGCGGTGGCCGCAAAATCCGCCGCGCTCCACGGCGTGGGGTTGACGCTGTCGGCGGGAACATGTTTCGGCCACCGCACAATCATGGGTGCGCGGAAGCGCTCCGGCGAACTGCCACCCCGCACTTCGCCCGGCAGGGTGAGAAAATCCAGATTGGTGGCCGCAAACTTTTCGGGCGCAGTGGCCCCGGTGATGAAGACGGCCAGGTTGTTGGTCAAGGGCAGTCGTTGCAAGCTCGCAAACAGCCGGCCCACCGCTGTATCCAGATGCATGATGAGCGCCGCCCGGTTTTTCGCGGCTTGCGGCCAGGCCTCGCTCGAGTATGGCGCGTCGGTGGGCACCGGATAGACATCCTTGCCCGGCGTGATCGAGTGCGGCATCGGCAGACTCACGAGCAGGAAAAACGGCTGGTAATGGTTCGCCTTGTCCGGCAGATGGATGCGGACGAAACTCGCCGCCAGATCCAGATACGCATCCGGCATGTAATATTCGTGTTTGCCGCCCTCGTTGGCGTACAGGCGCTCCCGGATAATCTTGGGGGCCATCCCGTTGGTCCGGTCGTGCAGGCTGAGCGGCGCGGTCCGCCACAAAAAGGCCGGATAATAATCGGCCGTCTCCTGGTCGTTGAAATAACCGGCAAAATCATCCAGCCCCTGGGTCCAGGTTTGGGAACCCAGCGCCCATTCGCCAATCAGCCCGGTGGCGTAGCCGGCCTGCCGCAAACGCTGGGCCAGGGTGGGCAGGCCCGCAGCCAATCCAGCCGGATCGCCGGCCATCAAGACGGACTGGGCCGTCGCCAAGTCATCGCCCGCCGCGCGGTAATCGGAAAACCGCATGCCTTCGCCCGCCAGCCGGTCCAGATTGGGGGTTTGAAAATTGGTCTGCCCGTAGCAGCTCAAATCGCCGCGCCCCAGGCCGCGAAAGGCGAGAACCATCACGCTGGTCCGGCGGGGAAGCACATGCGGACGTCCGGGGGTGGCATTGGTAAAAATGGAAGCCAGGCTTTCGTTCTCTGCGGAAACCGCGACGGTGGTGACGGTCAGCAAGAGCGCAGCCAGGGTGAAAACACGATTCAAATTCATTGTGAACTTTGATTCTGTGGCGGCAATGATGTTCAAAGCAATCACTTTTTCATGTGCCTTTGCCCCGGGTTCGTGGTTACATTTCCGTGTGACCATTATCACCAGTGAATCCTGCACCAGCTACGCGCGGCCCGGCCATGCCGAGCGTCCGCAGCGCGTGGCCAAATCCGTGGAACGGCTGAAGCAACAGACCGGGCTGGAGTTGGCGTGGGCCGCCCCCACGAGCGTGACGGACGAACAAATCCTGCGCGCCCATTCCCCGGCCGTGCTGACACGGCTGGAACACCCGGAAGATTTTGACGAGGACACCCCTTATCACGAAAATATTTCGCGGCACGCCCGCGCCTCCGTGGCCGCCGCGCTGGATGCCCTGAAGCTGGCCCGCGCGGGACAAACGGTTTTCAGCCTCATGCGCCCCCCGGGCCACCACGCTCTGCGGGAGAAATCCATGGGCTTCTGCTACCTCAACAACGTGGCCATCGCCGCCCTCGAAGCCCAGGCCACCGGCGTGCGCCGGGTGGCCGTGTTTGATTTTGACGTGCATCACGGCAACGGCACGGAGGATATTTTGCTGAACCAGCCCGGCATTGAGTTTTTCTCGGTGCATCAATTTCCTGGTTACCCCGACACCGGCGGGGAAAACCGCGGACGCAACTGTTTCAATTACCCCATCCTGGGGGGCACCTCACGCCTGACTTACCGCGCGAAGCTGGCGAACGCCTTGGACGATTTGCGCTGTTTTCGCCCGGATTTGATCGGGGTTTCCGCCGGGTTCGATGCCTATCTGCGCGATCCGCTGGCGGATGGCACCTTGCTGCCGGAAGATTTTTACTGGCTGGGCCAGTCCATCCGCGCGTTGGGGGTGCCGACATTCAGTTTGTTGGAAGGCGGCTACAGCAAAGATCTGCCGGAATTGATCCTCGCATATCTAAAAGGACTGGAGGGCAAATAATCTCCTCGACAGAAAACGCTGGTGGATTACCCTTCCTTAATGACGACAAGCGCCCCATCTTGTTCGTGATGCAAGCTGGCGGTTGGTGTACGACCGTGATCGAAGTGCTTAATTGAGTTGAATTTGGCCATATTCCAGTCATATTTCGCTGATACTCACAGACATGGAATCCGTTCAAAAATTATTGCGAGAGGTAAAAGTGCTGCCGCCTTCGCCGCAGGTGCTCCCGAAGGTGCTGGATGCCTTGCGTCATGAGCAGACGACCCTGGACGAAATTGGCGAACTGGTGGCGCTGGATCCGGTGTTGACCGCCAAGCTGCTGCATTATTGCAACAGCGTTTATTTCGCGGGACGCGAGCCGGTATCCAGTGTGCCGGAAGCCATTGGACGCGTGGGGTTTCAGACTATTTTCACCCTCGTTTCGGTGGTGACCGGCAGCAAGTCATTCAACCCCCCCGATGCCTCGGGCATCAGTGGACTGCAGTTATGGAAACACAGCCTGACGACGGCTTTTGCCTGCAAGTACATCGCGGACGATGTTGAGATGGACAATAATTTGTTGTTTACCGGGGGTTTGTTGCACGACATTGGCCGCGTGGTGCTGGCGCAGGCCAAGGGAGTGGAATACGGCAAGATGTATAATGAATCGCTCCAAGGCGGCCCCAGTTGCACCGAGCGCGAAAAGGCGGCTTATGGGTTCACCCACGCCGAGGTGGGAGCCAGTTTGATGGAGACTTGGAAGCTGCCGGCCATATTGGTGGAGTCCGTTCGATTTCATCATCAGCCAGCAGCGGCAGGTTTTGCCAAGAAAATGGCCGCCGCCGTCTGCGTTGGCAACGCACTGGCCCATCATTTTGAGCATCCCACGGAGAACCTGAATGACAACAAAGAATTGCAAGGAGCGTTGCAACTGTTGTCGTTGGGTGATCGTCATTTGGAATCTTATGACGAACAAATGCAGGAGAACTGGGACTTTGTCAACCGGTTGATTGACATGCGGTAAGTTGGTTCAGTTTCACGAGCACACGCGCGCCAAAACGGGGCAACGCCTTGGGGTTGGTTCAACCTGCATGGACTGACTGCTCCGGCCAATCCTTGGATGTTCGGTTTAATGCTTCACCACTTTGAGGCCAGCCTGCTGGCATGCATGGACTGCACGCCAGGAGCACGGGTATACGGGTATCAATTGGTTGCTCTCCAAATCCTCAATCATGCAAATCGGCACAGATTGGCCACGTGAAATCTGCCGAAAGAAACGGGCATGGAGCACATACCGGTTTGGATTCGCTGCAACCAAGCCAGCGACTCTGTGTGGATGCACTCGCCTTTGGAAAGCCCGCGACCACTGTAGCTCGCGCCACCGGTTTAACCTAACTTCCTCAAAAAATCTAAAAAAGCCAATAAAAGCGAATTTGTGTAGCAAGTGATATTTTAATAAAAACTCATTAATATCTTGCAATGTCAGGTTATATATGTATATTGAGTAGCAAGTGTTT
>Ga0302274_10003607_pt1 | contig 13700 bp, 9 predicted proteins | sample III_Bog_N2_1_FD_198755 | JGI IMG/M metagenome (GOLD analysis project Ga0302274, IMG submission 198755) | Peat permafrost microbial communities from Stordalen Mire near Abisko, Sweden - III_Bog_N2_1 | ecosystem: Environmental > Terrestrial > Soil > Wetlands > Peat | place: Sweden: Abisko...
TCGTTGGGGCGACGGAAAATCGACAGCAATTCCGAATTTTTATTTCTACTGGGTTGGAATTCACGAGAAGTTTGTCCGGACCCCTTGTGTTCGCGCTAAGGAAACTCTGAACAATGTTGGTTGTGGGGCTGAAAGTCCCTCAGGGACTAAAGAGGCTGCGGAAAAGGGCCGGATTCCTGGCGAAAAGCTTGAAGAGCATACCTCAGGGGCTGAAGCCCACATTGATTTTATTGGCTTTATGCCGGGGATCAATCCCCGGCCTACCGCCCGAATGGTTTTTCCGCAGCCTGTGAAGCCCGCATTGATTTTATTGGCTTTATGCTGGGGATCAATCCCCGGCCTACCGCCCGAATGAGCCTTTCCGCAGCCTGTGAAGTCGTGCCCTTTCAAAACATGGACTTATTCAGAGTTTCCCTAAACCGCGGCTGCGTCATTCATGATGCTTTGCTGCAGGGGTTCCATCCGACCAATTTGCGACCATTACCAGGAACACGAGAATCGCCGGCAGCCCTTTCATTTGCAATTTATCTTTCTGCGAGATGAACCAATACGGTGTCGACATGATGGGCGAGCCGGCTGCGCCAGAGCCCCAATCTTCAGCATTCTGGACGCGAGTATAGAACATGACATGAGGCATGTTGTGTCCCCCCTGATCGGTCAGATAAGACGACTTCGACATCATGTAGTCCATCGCGCCGCTCTCAAGGTTGGGCAGTTGTTTCTTCTCGAACGCCTGTTTGAGTGCGGACACCATCTCTTCCTTTGAACGACCAGCCATGACCATGCTGGCGCGCAGGTAATAGATCGGCACCATCGAACGGGCGGCCTGCGGGTTCAGACAATCCGCGGCCCTCACGAGCGGGCTCCAGAATTCGGGCCAGTCAAACATTCCAGTCCAGCCTCGTGCCACCAGGCAAACAAAGCCGTTCTTGCCTTTGACAGCAGTTTCGTAGCCATGCCGTCCCAGAACCAGAATCGTGGCGTCGCGGGAGATGGAATCGGGAGCGGCACTCCGCGCCAATTCGATCTCGGCGTTTTCTTCCATCAAGTATTGTTCGACTGGCGCCATCCTGGGATAGGGATCCGGCTGCGCCGCGGCATTCGGAATGAGGAAGCCGACGCTGATGGCCAGCACGGAGGCCATGATCCAGATCGTTCTTTCGCTCGTCTTTATGGGCGATCGCAGGCGGTCCTCGCTCGTCTTCACGATCGTGTTGCGTTGGATGGACGGGTCGTTGTCGGGGTGGTTGAGACCAACCAGATACTGTGACATGGTTTTTCCTCCTGGCTTTCTGTGACTGGCAGGACAGTAGTGAATCGTCCTGCTGCCAGATAGTCGTGAGGGAGAGCGGAAATCGACAACTGCCGCAAAATTTTTATTGCAGCTGCCGAATCCGCTCCTGGAGGAATTGGCGCTCGGGTTCCTGCTGAGTCAGCGAGAGAGCTTTCTCATAGGAGGACCGGGCCTCGGCGCTTCTGCCGAGCCTGCGGCACATATCGGCGCGCGCCGCATGCGCCAGGTAGTAATTCGCTAATTCGCCCTGTGCCAACACCGCGTCGATATGCGCAAGACCGGCTTCAGGACCATCGCGCATGGCAATGGCCACGGCACGATTTAGATGGACAACCGGCGAAGGCTGAATTCGTACCAATTGGTTGTAGATGGCAACAATCTGCCGCCAGTCAGTCGCAGCGGTTGATTCCGCTTGAGCATGAACGGCCGCAATGGCAGCCTGCAGTGTGTAAGGGCCGAAGCGGCGGGAACTGAGGGCTTGCTGCAGCAACGCGAGGCCTTCCTGGATATGCGGGCGGTGCCAGAGTGAGCGGTCTTGATTTTCAAGCAGAATCAATTCGCCGGTGGGAGAGGTTCTGGCGGCGCGACGGGATTCCTGAAGCAACATGAGGGCGAGCAGGCCTACTACTTCTGGCTCGGGCTGGAGTTCGGTCAGCAGCCGGCCCAACCGAATCGCCTCGCCGGTTAGTTCGGCCCGCGTTACCTCGGCTCCCGCCGCAGCCGAGTAGCCCTCGTTAAAGACGAGATAGGCGACCTGAAGCACCGCGTGCAGACGCTCCGGCAGCTCCTGCGGCGGCGGTACTTCGTAGGGAATCGATGCCTCACGAATTTTTGCCTTGGCGCGCACGATGCGTTGGGCGAGCGTTGCCGGCGTAATCAGAAATGCACGGGCAATCTCCTCCGTTGTCAGGCCGCAGATTTCGCGAAGAGTGAGCGCGACCTGTGCTTCAGGAGGCAGAGCGGGATGGCAGCAGGTGAAGATAAGGCGGAGTCGATCGTCGTCAATTTCTTCATCTCCAATGTCTTGATTTCCGGTGGGGGCGTTGGCGACGCGCGATTCCATATGGGCGACGAGATCACCTTGTGCTCCATTGAAGCGCGCACGCCGGCGGATGACATCGATTGCCTTGAAGCGGGCCGTTGAAATAAGCCAAGGGCGAGGCTTTTCTGGAATGCCATTCAGCGTCCAGGACTCCAGAGCGGCGGCGAACGCCTCGTGCATGGACTCTTCGGCCAGGTCCAGGTCTCCGAGGAGGCGCACGAGGGTGGCCAGGACGCGGCCCGATTCTGACCGGTAGAGAGTTTCAATGGTTCTGCCGAGTTGTTCAGGCGTGGGGGTCGGCGTCGGCACAGGGAGCGGCATGTAGGCCAAGCTAGCAAACGGGGGGTCTCAATACAAGCGGCCCGGGTTACGTGCGGAAAGGATCTTCCAGCTTTCTTTCATGCTTGATTCCCGTTTCGCTTTGCACTACGTGCAATTGAGGCGTCGCACAGGTTTCATGCTTGTGCTGGCTTACGGAAGGTGATGGCGTAGAACTGGCCGTCGCGCAGCGGGTGGAGCTCGACTTGCTGCATCTCCTGCGGGATGAGGTGGAGGGGCGGGATTACGGGTTCCCTGTGCGTTCTGAAGAGGCGGCCGAGGATGTTTTCGATTGTGTTCCGGGAAAGCTTTTCGGCTTTGTCGGCGATGAGCAGGAGGCTGCCGGGCTTGGCGACGCGGACCATTTCGTAGATGGCCTTGGCTGGGTCGTTGAAGAAGTTGATGCCGCCGGTGTGGAAGACGACGTCGAAGCTGGAATCGGCGAGGGGCAGGCTTTCCGCATTTGCCACGAAAAGGCAGGCGTCCAACTTCCAGCGATGAAGGTTGGCCTGGCAGTTGATGAGCATTTCCGGGGATAGATCGAGGCCGACGAGGTTCAGGCTGGGGCCTTCGGCCTGCTTGGGAAGGTATTTGAAGTTGAGGCCGGTGCCGATGGAGGTTTCGAGGACGGTGTCGCCGGGCTTGACCTCAAGCAGATCTATACAGCTGCGGAACCAGGCTTCGCGATTGAGTCCGCGGAGGCCGAGGGCGACGCGCTGAAAGTCGGTGTAGAAGCCGCCAATCATTTCATAGAGGTTGTAGTACTTGAGATTGGAGCCGGTAAGTTCCTGGGGTTTGATGAAGGTGGGAAAGCCGGAGTGAATGGGGAATCGCTCGCCGGATGCGCTGCCGATTTGATCGCGACCGTTCTCCTGGAACAGTTGCAGGCGTTGGCCGGAGTTGGGGCTTTGTAGCAAAGCGACGGCCCGAGAGCGGTCGGCCCATGAGTGTTGTTTGAGAGGACGGACAAGCGGCCAGATGGCGAGGCCTGCGGCGCCGAGGAGGAACAGCCAGGCAAAGCTTGCAGGGATGGGAAGATCCCGAGGGCCGTTTCCGCTGCTGAGACTACCGATCAACATGACCAGGATTACTGTGAAATGCACTGTGAAAAAGCCGCTGGTTACGAGGCCTATTTGTTGAGCGGGGAACTCATGTTGCCACATCCAGACGATGATCGTGGCGAACAAGTAGATGAACATCTGGGAAAAGTCGAAGTGAGGATCAATGTACGCGGGAAGAAGGGGCATGAGCAGCGGGAGAAGGGCGCCGGCCGCGAGGGGCAGCGGAAGTGTGGCTGCGAAGCCTTGGAGGTGCGGACTGACCAGCTTGTGAAAAGAGAAGGGAATTGCGATCAGCACCGCGGCGAGAAGGATCCAGCCGACGTAGGCAAGCGAGGACATGACGCTTGTCTGCGGAGAGCTGCTCCAACCCATGATCAGGCTGGGGAAGTAGTTGATGGCCACGAGTAGCAGGAATCCCTGCAATGGCCTTTGGGTGCTGATGAACCAGACGGCGAGGATTGGGACTGTCCACAGACCGATGAAGTGATAGAAGAAGCCGAGGACAAAAGCAAGGGCGATGATCCATGCCTGGATTTGCTCACTGCGGGAGCTTTTGAGTTGATCTGTCATGGGACGCTTCTCCATTTTATATACGCGGAGGGCGGGGGCTGGATGTGATGGGTGAATCAGAGCCCCATCTTTGCGACGGGGCTCACTGAAAGAGGAATCGACTTTGCCGGGATTCAGGAGAGTGGCTGATCAGGCTGCGGAAAAAGGCCGAATTTCTGGCGAAAAGCTTGAAAAGCATACCTCAGGGGCTTCTGAAGCCCACATTGATTTTATTGGCTTTATGCCGGGGATAAATCCCCGGCCTACCGCCCGAACGAGTTTTTCCGCAGCCTGTAAGGCCCAACGTCTATTTTGTGCCCAATTCCGGCACGACTGAAGTCGTGCCCCTTTACACATCTGCGTCCGAGGGGAATTTTTCCGCATGCTACAAAGCCGATTTGCGAAGAGACTGGCTTATGCGGCGGGTTTGGTGAAGGTGATGGCGTAAAACTTGCCGTCTTTCAGCATGTGAACGCGGATGTTTTCCATCTCCGGGGGAACCAGGTCGACCGGGACGGTTACGGGCTTCTCGCGGTCGTTATAGAAACTGCTGGTATACGGAATTTTCTCGTAGGTGCTCTTCACGTATTCTTCGGTTTCGTCTTCGATCATGAGATGGGCGCCGGGGCGGGCGACACGGATCATCTCGCGGAGGGCTTTGGCGCGATCGCTGAAGAAGTTGAAGCCGCCGCAGGTGAAGACGACGTCGAAGCTCGAATCGGCGAAGGGAAGGGATTCCGCGTTGCCGACATAGAGGTCCGCGTCCATCTGCCAGCGGCGCAGGTTGTTTTGGCATCTGGCCAGCATTTCAGGGGAGAGATCGAGGCCGGAGAGCTTTGCTCCTTGAGGCAGGTATTTGAAATTGAGACCGGTGCCGACCGAGGTTTCGAGCACGGAGTCGCCCGGCTTTACTTCGAGAAGGCGCATGTAGTTTTCGAAGTAGGAGTCCAGATTGATGCCTCGGAAAGCGCCGAAGAAGCGCTGTGTGTCGTCGTAGAATCCGCCGATCGTCTCGTACAGATGGTTGTATTTGCCGTTGTCGCCGGTTAGGTCTTGCGGCTTGAGGAAGGTTGGGATTCCCTGTGAGATGGGGAAAAGCTCGCCGGAAGCGCCGACGAGGGATTCGCTGCCAGGTTTACCGGTCACATGCAGCGGGAGTTGGGTGAAGGGGCTTTGCAGGATTGCGACTGTCTGCGGGCTATCCGCCCAGGACTTGTAGCGGATGGGGCGAAAGAGCGCCCAGATGCTCAAGAGGAGGGCGAGGGCAAGGCAGGCCGGGCCGAATGTCGCAACGGGAAGCGGGAAGGGGTGCAGGAGGGTGGCGCTGGAGGATCTTGTGAGTTCGACTGCGGTTGCGAAAACAATGCCCGCGCCAAAGACGATGGTGGTTGCGCGGGATTCCTGATTCCATAGCCAGATGAGTGTTGCCGCAAGCCAGCCGGTGAGGAATGTGTGGAGCGAGGAGGTTGATGCCGGGGCGATGTGGAATGCCCGGGCGATGGAAGGTATGGCTACAGCGGCGAGCGGGAATGGCAGGGTGGCGAAAAACGCTGGCAGGCGGGGGCTGATCAGGCGATGAAGAGTAAACGGAAGAATGCCAAGCACTGCGGCGAGAAGGGTCGAACCCAGGTATTCGAGCGCTGGCAGTGGTCCGGTGAGCCGGAAGTTGCGCCAGCCGAAGATCAGAGTGGGGATTAAGCTGAAGGCCAGCATCCAGACGAAACCGCGACGTGGCTTTTGTGTGCCGATGAACCAGATGCCAAGGACGGGTCCGGTCCACGCTCCGACGGGCGAGGAGAAGAAACCGAGAGTGAAGAGGAAGGCGGCGATGAAGGCTACGACTTGCGACAAGCGGTTGGACTGGACCTCTTGAATGGTTGGGGCGGAATGGACGGCGGTGGACATCTGGTTCTCCTTTGCTTGCACGCTCTGTTTCCTCGCGCGCCGGTTGCGGACCTCCCGGGCTTGTGGAGGGATGGGCTCAGGGATTGTTCTTTGCTGCGAGACTGTTCTCCGGGGTGGGGCTGGAAACGGGGGAGGCTTCAGGGGCGGAAAGGGTGGTGAGCGCGAATTCGCTCCATTCGACGGAGGCGCGGAGTTGGGCGACGCCGAGCGACAGGGTGAGCATCCAGTAGGGAAATCCGGGATTGCGGGAGTTATTGGCGCGGGCGAGGAGTTCCAACTGCTCCAGCGTGGCAAGGATGCGCCTGTGATTCTCCTGGAACCGGCGAACGTGCTCGATGGCAACGCCGGGGCCGGCATCGCGAGCGAAGAAAAGCTTGAGAAGGAATTCATTGCGGGGGGGATCGTCGCGGTAGGGGACGGCGAGCCACTGTTGCAGACAGTCGTGGCCGGCAGGAGTGATCGAGTACTCCTGCCGGTTTGCGCGGGCGGTCGCGCCGGAATTCGAAGGGATGATGAGCTTTTCGGCGGTCAGGCGTTTGAGGGTGGGATAGATTTGGCCAAAGCTCTCGCTCCAGAAGAAGCCGACGCTCTGCTGGATGGTTTTGCGAATCTCGTATCCGGACTGGTGGGGGTGGATGGCGAGGATTCCGAGAATGACGTAGGAAGTTTGGCTGTGGCTCATATAGCTAGAAGATATATCTACTAGATAGTATTGTCAACAGGAATATGAATCCCCGAACACGGAATGCGTCGACTCCCACTGATCGAGCAAAAAGCGCTCGATGAATGGGGCACAGTTCTATCTTTTGTGGGTCGGCTTTGTCGGTGGATGACTTATACAAAGTAAAAGGCGGCTGACCTTGAGGGTCAGCCGCCTGCTTTTTCTGGAGGAGAGAGCTAGATTATTTGCCGGACTTGGCGGGTGCGGAGGCCGGGGCGGGCTTGGTGCCTTCAAGCACGGAGTGCGGGCCGTTGGAGCGCACATAAAGCACGGTGAGTCCAACGGAGGTGCACATGAAGATGATCGCGGACCAAGTGGTAAGGCGGGTAAGGACATTGGCCGCCGCGCGGGGTCCAAAAGCAGTTTGTGAGCCTTGGCCGCCAAAGGCGCCTGCGAGATCTGCCGAGCGGCCCTGCTGCAGCAGGACGACGCCGATCAAAAAGAGGCAACAAATGACGTGGAGAATGACGACGAGAACGAGAACAATCTGCATTTTCTAAGCTGCTTTCCAATTCTGTTCCGCTTCCGGGAACAGAAGAAACTTTGGTGCGGAGAAGGGGAGGGTTGGAAATGAACCGCTCTAAGCTGCTATTTCTGCAAGCACTTACGGGCACTTTCGAGACCGTCTCTGGAATGCTTCAGGAATGCCGTATTAGAGGAGGGGTCACTAAGCACCTGGTACCGTACTCCGATGCCTAGTGTACTCCAAAACCCCACTGGAGAACAAAATGGTCAATAAACCCATCGCTCATTAGGTCACCATCCCGGAAAGATATTCCGGCATTGCTTCGGTCGAAGAGGCTTCGAAGCAGAATCCGAGCTAGCTAAGTAACTTCGTGCAAGTAACCTCATTCCAAGTTCACCAGTTACGGTAGAGTGCGATAAAATCCTCGCACTAGCTATTTGAAATTCTGAAACATACTTGCCTGGTTCTCAGTACAGTTTGGCGTTGAAAGATCGGCGAATCAAATTAAAGGGACGTGGATGGTTAACCGGGCGGGTCAGAGTTTTGGAAGTACTGATTTCATATTGCGCAAGAGTCGCGTCTTTTGCTCTTTGTTTGGCACTTTGTTGCTTGCACTGCTGTGTCTGCCTCTGGCCGCTCAGAGTGGCACGGGAGCAGGATCAGCTGCTTCCGCCGACAACGGAATGAGTTCTGCAGACAACGGTACAAGTCAGACCTCTGCGCCGAATGATGCCTCTCAAAACCCGGGGCAGAACGATGCATCTCCGGCATCTCCCGCACAGGGCGCCAACACGCAAGGGTCCACCCAGGGCGTCAACGGACAGGGGCTGAAGCAAGGCTGCAATGCGCAAAGTTCCGCCCAGGACTGCAAGGCGCAAGGCAACAGTCAGACCGACCATGCTCCATCGACGGCTCAGCGCAAGACGCCTGGAGTCTCGAGTTCAGGGACGACCAATGCCGTGACGGAGCCGGCCGGGTCCACGTCGACCAAGTTACCTGCAGGCTATGTTGATTATCCTTCGCTGAGTGATTTGTACAAGCAGGTGCCATCGAGGGGTGAGGCGGTTGAGCGTTTCGGAAGCGACATTTTTCAGTTCGGTTCCGGAAACGCCGAGACCGTGCCGATGGATCTTCCGGTGGGTCCGGACTACGTTTTAGGGATCGGAGACAACCTCACGTTGAACATGTGGGGTGCGCACACCGACCATCTCAATTCGACCATCGATCGACAGGGGCAGATCCTGCTTCCCGAGGCTGGCCCGATTACGATCAACGGGCTGAAGCTTGGCGATGCGCAGATCGCGATTCAAAAGGCGCTGAGCGCGCAGTTTCAAAACGTGCACGTTGAAATCTCGATGGGCCGGCTTCACAGCATCCGTATTTATGTGATCGGCGATGTGCAAAGCCCCGGCGCCTACGACGTAAGTTCGCTGGCCACTCCACTGAGCGCACTGTTCGCAGCCGGGGGGCCCACAGCTCGTGGATCCATGCGCGTGCTGCGCGTGTATCGCGCCGATAAGCTGGTCCGCGAGATTGATCTTTACGACTTCCTGCTGCATGGCATTCGTTCGTTCGACGATCGGCTACAGCTTGGCGATACCATCATGGTTCCAGCGGTGGGCGAGCAGGTCACAATCGAAGGCGTGGTGCACCATCCGGCGATTTATGAACTCAATGGCGAGAAGACGCTGAACGATGTGCTCAAGCTAGCCGGTGGAGTGCTTGCCACCGCGAGCTTGAAGCAGATCAACGTGGGGCGGGTGATTGCCCACCAGGGTCACACCATGCTGAGCCTTGACCTTCCAGACGACATGGAAGGAATCAATCAGAAGCTTGAAGGATTCATGGTTCAAGGTGGCGATGTTATCGCCATAGTGCCGATTCTGCCGTTCAACAAGCAGGCAGTTTATATCAGCGGGCACGTGTATCGTCCCGGCGTTTATCCCTATCGCGAAGGGATGACGATCAACGATCTGATCCATTCGTACGCGGATCTGCTGCCCGAGCCTGAAGATCGCGGAGAACTGGTTCGATTGCTTGCGCCGGATTATCGGCCGGAAGTTATCCCGTTTAACCTTGCCCAGGTATTACTTGGCAATGCTCCAATCAAGCTACAGCCGTTTGATTCGATCAGGGTCTTTGGCCGGTATGAACTGGAAGATCACAATGTATCGATTGTCGGCGATGTTATTCGACCCGGCGTTTATCCGTTGTCCAAAGGTATGATGCTGAGCGATCTGCTGCACATGGCAGGTGGCTTTACGCGAAGCGCCTATACGGATGAAGCGGAACTTACCAGTTATGAAATCCAGAGTGGGCAAAAGGTTGTTGTCAACCACAGCATCGTCGCCATGCAGAAAGCTTTGGATGGCGACAAGAGTGCGGATGTAATGCTCAGGGCCGGCGATCTGGTGAGTATCCCGCGCATGCCGGGCTGGCAGGATATCGGTTCCGAGGTAAGAATCACGGGCGAAGTGGAACATGCGGGTAGTTACGGCATCGTACCGGGAGAGAGACTTTCCTCGCTGGTGAAACGGGCCGGCGGGTTCCGTGCGGATGCATACGGGCCGGCCGCGGTGCTGGAGCGAGTGCAGGTTCGCGAACTGAATGAGAAGGTTCGTCAGGACACAATCCAACGAATCGAAAGCACCCCTGTCCAGTTCAACACTGGGGCGATGAACCCGCAATCATCGGCGCAGTTGGAGCTGTCGCTCGAACGGCAGCGGCAGGAAGCTCTCAATATTCTTCGCAATCAGCCACCAAACGGGCGATTAGTGATCAACATTTCCGCGGATATCTCCAAATGGGAGAATACGCCTGCGGATATCGAGCTGCGTGCTGGTGACACGCTACTGATACCCAAGCGGCCGAATTTTGTAATTGTGAGCGGGCAGGTGTTCAACCCTGTTGCAGTGAATTATATTCCGGGCAAATCCTTCGGTTGGTACTTCCAAAGAGCAGGCGGGGCCACGAGCGCCGGCGACAAAAAACGAATCTATATACTGCACGTTGATGGCACCGTATTCATCCCACAGAAATCCGGTAGTATCTGGAAGGGAGACGGGACTACGAGCCTTCACATGCAGCCCGGCGACACCATTTTTGTTCCTGAGAAAATGATCGGCGGTTCTGCATGGCAAGGCGTCATAGCGATGGCGCAACTCGCAACGTCTGCAGCTCTTCCGCTTGCGATCGGCGGAGTGTTCTAAATCCATTTTCTTTAGATGGGTATCTAATCCCATCGCGACTCTGCACTTGACCCTCATATGGGGTAATGACGTGCAGTTTATTTTCGGAGAAAACGACCTTTGATAGATCATCCTCAAGACGCAACTCAAGACGTAGATCGCGGGGTACTGCCAGGAGTTATCCAATCGCCCGGCGCTTCAGGACCGGATCGAGATCTGACTCGAAGGATTTTTCGCGCCGTACTCCTATGCAGGACGGAAGGGCGATTGTTCTCTCTGATTCTTGCTGCGGGAGTTCTGCTTTCGGTGATAATTGCCTTTTCCTTACCCGCGGTCTACACCTCAACGACGACTGTCATGCCTCCCGATGGCCCCTCCCCCAGTTCAAGCCTTATGAGTATGCTTTCGACTTCGGTCCCAGGAAGCGCACAAGGCAGTGCATTATTGGGAGTGAAGACACCAAGTGCGCTCTATGATGAAATACTCGCGAGCCGAACCGTGCAGGAGACGCTCGTAAAACAATTCGACTTGATGAGCCACTACAGATCCCGTCTGCTTGAAGATGCATGCAAGCGCTTGGCACAGGACACATCAATTCGGGAAAATGTCAAAAGCAGCGTCGTCTCGATTAGTGTTAAGGCTAATAATCCAAAACTTGCTTCGGATTTGGCGCAGGCATACGTTTCCGAGCTGAATCGCGTTGTAACCAACGACACCACCTCCGATGCTCGCCGGGAGCGCGAGTTTTTGGAGGGCCGTTTGAAAGAAGTCAAGAAGGACCTCGACGAATCCGCAATTGCCCTTGGTAAGTTCGCATCAAAAAACAAAACGATCGATGTAGCTTTTCAATCAAGGGCAACGCTGGAGTCTGATTTCAAACTGAGAGAAGCGATCGTTGAAGCGCGCTCGCAATTAGCAGGACTCGAGCAAACCTATTCCAAAGACAATGTCAGGGTACTTACTGCGCGTGCCCGCTTAGCAGCGTTGCAGCAACAGATGGATAAGGCGAATGGAGGGACAAACACAACTGCACCAAGCGGGAATGATCCGTCTTACCCTTCCACAGAAGAATTGCCGGCTCTGGGAGTCACCTATTCTGACCTGGACCGTAGATTGCGTATGGATGAACAAGTCTGGGAAGCCCTGACGAAGCAGTATGAACAATCTAAGGTTCAAGAGGCGAAGGAAATTCCTACGGTTCGCGTCCTAGACCCTGCCAATCTTCCACAACGCAAATCAGGTCCCGCGCGAGCCGTCATTGTATTGTTTGGTGCGGTCCTTTCCTTCTTTGCAGCAGTCATTGCTGTGAATGGCATCGCGTTTTGGGAGGAAATGGATCCCTGGGATGAAAGGAAGAAATTTCTGAAAACTTTCTTTGGGAGAACGCCCCCTCCTCAGCGCTGATATCTCACGCGCCGAAATAGGACATAGTCTTACGCATCCTCTAAATAGATGGCATCGCAAGAAGGAGCGTCGGTATCTTTTGAGCAGTTACATTTCAATGTGGGCTTAGACGCCGGACCTATCGAATCGGGACTAATTCATGACACTTAAACGCAGATTGGCCGGAGCATTTGGGGCATCCCTTCTTGGGCCATTAGTTACGACCCTAGTGCAGTTGGTCAATGTTCCGGTCATGCTGCGAGTCTGGGGAGCACACCTATTCGGCGAATGGCTCCTGCTTAGTACGATTCCGGCGTACCTGCTCCTTACGGACTTTGGGTTTGCGAGCATTTCCGGCAGCGACATGACGATCCGTGTCCATGCAGGCGACCAAAAAGGAGCCATTGAGACGTTCCAAAGCACAGCCGCACTCGTATTATTGATTTCGCTCGCGATCTGCGTACTGCTGATTCCGGCATTCTTCTTACTGCCGATTCATCGGCTGCTTCACTTTAGCTCTATGTCTCCCGGGGAGACGCGACTCACATTGCTTTTTCTGACGCTGAATTGTCTTGTAATGCTTCAATGGGGCGTTTTCGGGGCAGTCCTGCGCTGCGCCGGCAAATACGCACTCTACGCTTTTATCGTAAGCATCTTACGCATCCTCGAAGGCGTCAGCTTCCTTATCTTGTTAGTGTGGCACGCGGGTCCGGTGCAACTATCCATGTTGAGCCTGGTGATCAGCATTGCTGGAACCGTCTGGCTTCTAATCATCAAAATGAAACGGGTCGCATGGATTCCCATGGGAGTTCGGCACGCAAAATGGGAAAGGGTTCGTGAACTCTGGAATCCCGCCCTCGCTTTTATGGCGTTCCCATTCGGAGACGCGATCAGTCTTCAAGGGATGACGATGATGGTTGGGATACTTATGGGTCCTTTAGCCGTCGCGGTCTTTAATCCGATGCGCACTCTGTCGCGGCCTGTAATTCAAATGGCCTATTCAGTGAAGAACTCCGTGTGGCAGGAACTATCCGCAGCGTATGGGCAGCACGACTGGGCACTGGCGCGCAAACTGCATAGGTCGGCTTGTCAAGTGTCCCTGTTTTTAGCGCTACCTTGTACGATTGCTCTGATTGTTGCAGGCCCACGAATATTCGCCATTTGGACACATGGCAGGCTTGTCATGGATGTTCCATGTTTCGACTTTCTGATGGGGGTCGTTCTGTTGAATTCCCTTTGGAATGCCAGTTCTGCGGTTCCGTTGGCCGCCAATAAACATCAAGGCATAGCCATCGCATATCTATTGTCTACGGGAGCCTCACTCGCACTCGGCTACCCATTGATTGAGTATTTGGGCCTTAGAGGCGCTGGATGCGCTCTTTTGCTATCCGAAATATGCATGTGCATTTACGTTGTTCCAGCGAGCAATCGACTTCTTTCCGATCGATGGCCACAATTCGCGATATCAATGATCGATACATCTCAAATCATGAATCTTCGAACGAAACTTTTCGGTCGTCGAAGACGCGCGGAATCCGTGGACCATTCTGTTTCGCCACGGAACAGTTGAGTCGCGGAGCATGACCAAAAAGTCGCCAGAGCGTGTCGGCAATAAGCTATAAGGATGTTTCAGCCACTTGTATAAAAAGTCAATGTGAGTCAAATTTTGAGGAAGCGCGAAGGTACGGTCAGGCTATGAGTGCAATCGGCGAGTTGGCAGATTTGAATCGATATTTCTCAACCCACCCCCTGACTTCCAACGCGCCCATGGGG
>Ga0302274_10003608_pt1 | contig 13693 bp, 11 predicted proteins | sample III_Bog_N2_1_FD_198755 | JGI IMG/M metagenome (GOLD analysis project Ga0302274, IMG submission 198755) | Peat permafrost microbial communities from Stordalen Mire near Abisko, Sweden - III_Bog_N2_1 | ecosystem: Environmental > Terrestrial > Soil > Wetlands > Peat | place: Sweden: Abisko...
GTGTAATTTCGACTGGCTGGTCAAAAAGGCATGGATGCTACCGCATCTCGCCCACTTGACCTGCGTTACTCAAAATTGCACTTCATCCTAAAATTCGCCAATACCATTCACTTAAGAATAATTCCGTTCGCCCCATCAAGCTTTTGGTCGGGCACCCGCCTGAGCTTGTCGAAGGGTTCTGGTTGCGTGGCTAGTGGTTCGACAAGCTCACCACGAACGGTTAAGTGAATAGCCTTGTCTTCAACTCGCTCCAATTGCTGATCCACACATTGCCGGAACGCTGCCGCCGCTGTAGCAATACCGGGGATCACACAATCCGGCGCGATCTCCAGCAAAGGGCGCAGCACGAAAGCACGTAAATGCATCTGCGGGTGCGGAATGGTCAAACCGTGTTCGTGGTGGCGAAGTGCATCGTACAGTAGCACGTCCAAATCCAGTGTGCGCGGGGCATTAATAAATTCGCGTGTACGCCCGCACTCCTGCTCAAGTGCCAGCAGCGCATCCAGCAACGCGCGCGGATCCAACTCCGTTTCCAATTGCGCCACCGCATTGATGAAATCCGGCTGTTCCGTATAACCGACCGGTGCGCTGCGGTAAAGCGAGGAATGCGCCAACATCCGCGTGTGCGGCAACTTGCCCAATGCCTGCAACGCCTGCAATACCTGCTCGCGCGGGCCATCCAGGTTGCTGCCCAAACCAACAAAAACCGTGTGCATTGTCATTCGCCAACCATCATCCCGAAAAAGCAGTTAGCCACGGATAAACACGGATTAACACCGATTAAATCCCGGGGTAGCAAGAGTCGTACGTCTGACACCGCCCTACAAACTATCCGTTGATAATCCGTGAACATCCGTGTTAATCCGTGGCTAATTGTCGTTTTCAATCTATCGGAAATTCAGACTGCACTGGCACCTCCACTTGGGATGCGCCCGCCGGTTTTTTGCGGCGACGGCGTTTCTTGGGCGCCTCATCCGACATCAACATTTCGGCGCGACGCTCATCAGTGGCATCCTGAAACTCATCCCACCACAAACCCAACTCCCCGTCCACCTCGCCGCTCTCACAACGCAGCAACAGGAAATCATAAGCAGCGCGAAAGCGCGGCAGCGCCAGCAGACGTAATGGGCGCTGTCCGCCGCGCTGTTCGAAACGCGGCTGTATCAGCCATATCTCCTTCATAATCGCATCGTGACGGTGCGGGATGGCAAGCTGCTCCCGCTGTCTGCCGAGAACGGCATCCATCGCCGTGTGCAACGCCGCGATAGGTTTTTCACCCGCATCCTGCTGTGCCTTCCAGTCGGACAGCACTTCGTGCCACAACAGCGCGGCGAACAGAAAAGCGGGCGACACTGATTTGTCTTCGCGAATGCGCTGATCGGTATTCTCCAGCGCCAGCATAACAAACTTCTCACCCTGTGGCTGCTCCAGTATCACATCCAGCATCGGCAACATGCCGTGGTGCAAGTCCATCGCACGCAGCTTCTTGATGCACTCCAACGCGTGACCGGACAGCAGCAGCTTGAGCATCTCATCGAGCAAACGCGCCTGCGGCACGTTAGCCAGTAAATCTTTCATGCCTGCGATAGGCGCGGCAGTGGCCGTATCCAGTTTCATGCCCAGCTTGGCCGACAAACGCACCGCACGCAGCATGCGTACCGGGTCTTCGCGGTAACGCACCACCGGGTCGCCAATGATGCGCAGAGTGTTCGCCCGAATGTCAGCGTAGCCGTTGTGATAGTCGAAAATTTCCTGCGTGGCGGGATCGTAGAACAGCGCATTAGCGGTAAAGTCGCGCCGCGCCGCATCCTGCTCCTGATCGCCGAACTCGTTGTCGCGCAGCAAACGTCCGTACTCATCGGTCTGCGCGTCTTCGGCTTCTATCATGCGGCGGAAAGTGGAGGTCTCCACGGTTTCTTCGCCAAACATCACGTGCACCAAACGAAAGCGCCGCCCGATGATGCGCGAACGACGGAACACGCGGCGCACCTCTTCCGGCGTGGCGTTGGTGGCAATATCGAAATCCTTGGGATGGCGGTTAAGCAGCAAATCGCGCACCGCACCTCCTACCACAAAAGCCTTGTAACCGGCCGCCTGCAAACCTTCCGTCACCTTGCGCGCCGCCGGGCTGATGCCGCTACGTCCGACGCCATGCACATCAAAGGGAATGATGTGGCACTTACCTTCTACCCTGATACGAGCGGCTTTTCCGAACACACGTTTGAACAGTTTTTTTATCATTACTTTCTGAAAATATGAATGGCGCGGCCGGCGGCTACCAAAAAGAAGCGCGGATTATACACCGGGGACAAGACAGCGTTCTCCCTCCACGGACGTTGGCCACCCTCAACGCAAGCTCATGATGCGCCAGCCATGTTGCTCGGCATGGGTGCGTAGCGTGGCATCCGGGTCAACCGCCACCGGATTTTTCACCTTGGACAGTAACGGAAGATCATTCAACGAATCGCTGTAAAACCAACTGTCGGCAAAACTATCCCAGCTCCAGCCGCGCTGTGCCATCCAGTCTTCCAGACGCGCGACTTTTCCCTCACGAAAACTCGGCACCCCGGCTACGCGCCCGGTAAATTCTCCGTTCCGCTGTTCCGGCTCGGTTGCGATCAGGTACTCCACGCCGAATTCGCGTGCGATCGGCGCGGTCACGAAGCTATTGGTGGCGGTGATAACGATACATACATCACCTGCCGCACGATGCCGCGCCACCAAATCGCGGGCGGCAGAACCCATCATGGGGCGTACCTTGCGCTGCATAAATTCCTCATGCCAAGCGTCCAGTACATGGCGCGAGTGACGCGACAGGGGTTTTAACTGAAAGTCGAGAAACTCGTGGATGTCCAATGTCCCCTGCTTATAGTGTTCGTAAAAAGCCAAGTTCTTTGCCTCAAACAGTTCGCGGTCAAGCACACCCTGTTCAATAAGGAATTGCGCCCACTCGAAATCACTGTCGCCGCCCAATAAGGTGTTGTCCAGATCAAATAAAACCAGATTCACTCTCAACCCCTATATATATAGTAATCACATAGATATACCAAATTTCGCCACCAATAGGTTATACTTAAATCTAATAGGGACGGAATTCAGACTTACGTACGCCAATAAAAGTGAACGATACCAGAATTCGCTGATTGTCGACGCAACCTTGGAATCCATGAATAAATTAAGCCTTGTTGACGGTGTGCCGCCCTGAATCGGCCTCGCTCCAGCGGCATAGGGATTAAAAAATAAATCGCACGTGCGGGCAGAGGATTCGTGATATCAATTTTTAAATTTTGGGGGGCTTCTTTTGTAATTGCGGCGTTTAAGCCGCCGTTTCCGTGCATCTCGCCAACAACCGACTTTAGTCTTCCCGTGTTGAGAAGCAAGATGGGGAAGCCATCGTTTATCATGACACAGATTGGGATTTGAGCGTGGGCACTGAAGAAAACCTGTATCCCAGAATATCGGAATCCCTGACGCAGGTCGGTGCAAAATTTCCCGAATGTCTGTCAAGAGATTTTGTGCGCATTTTGCAGCGCATCGAATTATTGTGGGGCGAAAAAGAAGCGATTGGTTATCTTGACTCACTTTTTCTCGAAGATCTTCCTGACGACAAGGAAAATCTGTCACTCCGCTCAGAACACCACACAACCCGGACCCGCCAAGGCTTTCCCATTGAGGTAGTAACAGAAATCGTCCTGCTCAAACAGGTTCATCAACTCCTGTTCCCATCGACCAGCCTCAACCCATACGACCCTTTCAGTGGCTCCGAAATAGTACCCATCGAGCAAACCGCGAAGGTGGATACCCATTCCGAAAGCGTCTCTGCCGGCGAAGCGAGCAACGACTCCGCCGCTGTCCATTCAGGGTCGGCAAATACTGGCAAAAAACACCAGATCGACTGGCCCGTCATACGCACACCTCATGAATTAACCGAAATTGCCAAGCTGCAACGCAAGGGGGAAAATATTTACCCGCTGCAAGGCAAACCAGTTGGTGAAATTCTTCTGCATTATGGCGTTATCGATGAAAACACCTTGCGTGTTGTGCGCGATATGCAAAAAAGGCCATCACACAAAAATCGCCCCCTAGGCGAAATACTCGTCGAGGTCGGCATCATCAAGCAAGATGAACTGACTCATACGCTGCTTATCCAGGCTGGCATCCCGATGGTGGATCTATTCACCATCGATATTCCCCCGGAAATAACCAAGTCCATCCAAAACGCAAAGGCCCGCGAGAAACTTGCCGTGCCCATAGGCAGTTACCAAGACACTCTGTATCTGGCCGTAGCCGATCCCTTTACATTTAAGGATCAATCATTTTTTACAATAATGACCGGCATGAAGGTAAATCTTGTGTTTGCACCGAAGCATGAGATTATCAATCGCCTCAACATACATGGCTTCGCCAAGGGTGGTGTTGCCAAAAAGAGCATCGGAGCGGCCAAAGAAGAGTTTCGCAATTTGGCCAGGAGGGACATGGATACCCTTCTGGATCAGCCTTTGGATGAGGATATCGTTACCTCCGACGTATCGGAGAATGATTCCACCATTGTTAACCTGGTTAACCAGATGATTATCAATGCCATTGAGGAGGAGGCATCCGACATCCATATCGAGCTATTCAATGATGGTAAGGAAGCACGCATACGCTTCCGCCGCGATGGAAATATGGAGCACTTCTCCGACTATCCGCGCACTTATCACAAAGCCGTAGTATCCCGTATCAAGATCATGTCCGGCCTGGATATTTCGGAAAAACGTCGCCCGCAGGATGGCAAGATTTCATTCAGCATTCCCCACGGCAAGCGGGTTGACCTACGCGTAGCGACCATCCCCGCCATGCTTGGCGTGGAATTTGTCACGATCCGCATCCTGGCTTCCGGTGAGCCCTTGCCACTCGGCAAGCTGGGCATGGCAAACCACGATATAAACGTATTCCGGGAGACATTCCAACGGCCATACGGATTAATTCTGGTATGTGGGCCGACTGGTAGCGGCAAAACCACCACACTGCATTCTGTCTTAAATGAACTTAATACCGAAGACCGCAAGATATGGACAGCGGAAGACCCGGTAGAAATCGTGCAACCGCATCTGTGCCAAGTACAGGTCAACAGCAAAATCGGCATGACCTTTGCCGCCGTGCTGCGCTCCTTTTTGCGCGCCGACCCGGATGTAATTATGATCGGCGAAATGCGTGACCATGAAACGGCCCAAATTGCGCTTGAAGCTTCAATGACCGGACATCTGGTACTTTCCACGCTGCACACCAACTCGGCTTCCGAAACTGTGGCCAGGCTTCTGGACTTGGGCATAGACCCCTACAACCTTTCTGACGCCTTGCTGGCCATTCTCGCGCAACGTCTTGCACGCAAGCTATGCACCATCTGCGCAAGGCGGGATGAACCCTCCATCAGTGAAATCGAGGCTCTCGCCAACGAATATTATCAGTCAGCCCACTTAAAGCCCCCCACCTTAGAGGAGCGCAACGATATCATTCAGGGATGGCGTAAAAATTTTGGCGTCGATGGCAAGCTCTATCTCATGCACCCCGTTGGCTGCGAAATGTGCAGTGGTGGTTACAAGGGACGCATCGGGCTATACGAGTTACTACAGGCCACTCCATCCCTGCGCCATTTAATTCGCCAACGATCAGCCGCATCTGAATATATGGAAACAGGTATCGCTAATGGAATGCGCACATTGAAACAGGACGGCATCGAAAAAGTCCTTCGCGGCATAACCGACATGATGCAGGTACATGGTGCTTGCATTTAACCTTAGTTATAATTAGAGCCCTTATGGATATCCGAAAACTGCTCTTCACAACGTACGCAATGACAGCATTCACCATCGCTGTCGCACTAACCTTCCCGTGCGTCGTTGAGGCTGTCAGCATCGGCGAGGCTACATTACAAAGCAAGTTGGGAGAGCCCTTGCTTGCCCAAGTAGACCTGATGGTGGGAAGCGACGAAGTTATTGAAGACTCGTGCATATCTTTAATTGCACCCGATCCACTCGAAGAAGATACCAGTGGCTATCTGACCAAAGCCGATTTATCCTTCAAAATAGAAGGCAAGCGGCAATATGTGGTCATCAGTTTGCGCAAGCCGTTTAACGATGCGTTCGCCAGATTTCGACTACAGATAAAATGTTCGGGCACCGGCACCGTCATCAAAACACTGACCATACTGCCTGATCTGGACACCTCAGCTCCGCAAACTTCAATTACCGCTCCCAGCGCACCTGCGACAACGGAAAGTACGTCTGTGCGCGCGCCATCTGATGCGCATGGTATTACATCTGCTGCAAATCAGCGTGACACTCAGAACTCGCAACCTGATGTTGAAAAATATCTTGCCAGCAAGGCGGCGCGCGCGGCCCATAAGCGGCGCACACCGTCTGCACAAGTCACCAGCAAGTATCAGGGTGGTTCGGCAACTTTCAGGCTCAAACTTTCCGGTGAACCGCTCGATGAATCGCGCATCGGAAAAATCAGCGCGGAAGAACGCGCATTACTGCTAGCGCGGCAAAAACTGCTTGACGCCGATGACCAGATGGCCAGCTTCCTGGCCATGCAAAATCAGGTCAAACAGTTGCAGGACGAGTTAGGGGGCATCAAATCACAACTGGCGAAGTTGGGTGTCAGCCCCGCCGCATCAGCAACGGTGGCAGCATCAGCGCTGACACCTGCCATGACATCACCGGCGTCCTCCACTATAGAAAATACACCAGAAAACCGTCCCAAGCCGGCCATTGCCATAACACAGCCAACGGTGCAACAAAACGAACTGCCCGATAGCCTATTTGCCGCCCTCGGACTGGCGCTGGCCATCCTTGCCTTGTGGCTGGGATTGCGCTATTACACTAAAATAAAATCGCGCACCGGAATTAACTCTGAACATGGCGAAGAGCTCATCCTGAAACCGGCAGATAATATAGCCAGCGCCTTAAAAATGGCGATATCTCCCGTCGCCAAACCACCCTCCCCAGCCAGGATTGCTCCTGCGCCAGCTGCTGTTGCGCCGCCCGCGACCAGCACAGCCCAAAGTAATGATATTCCCTCTCCGCCCCCACAAACAATCGTGGCACAAGCAACAGAAGAGGACTCAATGCTGGAAGAAGCCGGGCTTTATGCCTCGCATGGTCGCCCAGCCAAGGCGGTCGAAATATTGCAAGAGATTATTAATGACAGCCCCTCGAAAGCCGACGCCTGGACATTGTTGCTATCCATCTATTCTTCTCTCGCAAAAGCGACAGAATTCGAAAAAACTGCACGGGAATTTTTAAAGCACCACCCAGGCAGCCCCTCATGGAGCAAGATACAAGCATTGGGGCGCACCTTTGACCAAAACAACCCACTGTATATCAATAATAATAGCCCTATCTCTGCCGCCCCCGTGCTCCTCGGCACTAAAGCTCCGACTCGTCAAATCGGCGATGTCTTGGTTGAGATGGGATTATTGTCCAATCAGGATATACAGAATTGCCTTGATGATTTCGATCCGAAAAAACATGGGCGCTTCGGGGGATATCTGGTGGCGCGCAAGGCAATCACCCTTGCACAACTCGATCAAGCCTTGTTGTTGCAGCAAGGCGCTCAGAACGAAGCAAAACCCAACACCATGCCTTCATTGCAGGACATGGAAAATTTCTTGGCTGATTTCGATCCAAAACGTGATGGAAGCATCGGCGAATTCTTGGCATCACGAAATGTTACGCCTGAACAACTCAATCAAGTGTTACTACAACAATCAAGCCCAGGGGCGGAAAAAGGAACAAGTAACCCGTCAGATAAAAAGCCGGATATCCAATAGAACTTAAAACGGCCATTGGCCCGCAAAATGATTCGCGCGGGGATAGTATCTAAGGGCAACAACTCGCAGAATCACGCAGTACAGTTTATTTCAGCGCACCGTTACCGGATTGCATCACGTCTTTCAACAATGGGATAGACGCCCCACGCTTCAGGCGCAAACAGTGAGCGTCCAGCGCATCCAGCACAACCAGCAACGCCGGCAAGTCGCGCCGCCCGTGACGCAACAAATATTGTGTCACCTCATGCGGTAGGACAAGACCTTTGGCGCTGGCATGTTGCACCAGTGCCTGTGCTTTTTCTGCATCGCTCAAACCCTGTACCTGATACACCAAGCCCCAACCCAACCGCGTGCGCAAGTCATCGCGCATATGCAGATGCGCTGGCGCCACCGCGCCGCTCACCAGCAACATGCCACCGCTTTCGCGCATCCGGTTGTAGAGTTCGAACAACTCGATTTGCGCAGTGTCCCCCAGCGTTTCCGCATCATCCACGGCAACCATCTGCACCGCTTCCGGCACGGCGCCGCAAACATAAATAGAAGCTCGTCCCAATACTCGCGCCTGCTCTACCGCCGCTTGCAGCAAATGGCTTTTGCCGCTACCCGGCTCTCCCCACAGATAAAGGCAGCGTTCACCCGCCGTCCCGGTCAGCGCATGGCGCAAGGCCGAGAGCAATTCGATATTGCGCCCGGCGACGAAATTGTCCAGCGTGGGTATCCAGTCCGGCGCGATGTTGAGCAGTAGTTGTGTCATGTTCAGTTCTGGTAAAAATTGCTGGACAGATAGCCGCCTTTGGCATGGCGCAATCCCAACCACAGCGCGACCAAGCGTTCCACGGTCATTTAAGGTAAAATCCATCCCTAAGAATTGCCAACAAAAATCATTGTCAGCCCATACGGCCTGCACTTTATCCCGAAGAAAGCGAGAACTCAACTTGAGTCAAAACAATTCCCTCTCATACCGCGACGCCGGAGTGGACATCGACGCCGGTGACCGCTTGGTGGAAAACATCAAGCCTTACGCAAAACGCACCATGCGGCCGGAAGTGCTGAGCGGGATCGGCGGTTTCGGCGGCCTGGTCGAGATTTCCAAAAAATACCGCGAGCCGGTACTGGTCTCCGGCACCGACGGCGTGGGCACAAAACTGAAACTGGCGTTTGAACTCAACCGCCATGACACTGTCGGCATTGATCTGGTCGGCATGAGCGTCAATGACATCCTGGTACAGGGCGCAGAACCACTGTTCTTCCTCGACTACTTCGCCTGCGGCAAACTGGATGTGGAAGCCGCCACCGAAGTCATCAAGGGTATCGCGCTGGGCTGTGAGCAGTCCGGTTGCGCATTGATAGGCGGCGAGACTGCCGAGATGCCGGGAATGTATCCGGTGGGAGAATACGACCTCGCGGGATTCGCGGTGGGCGTGGTAGAAAAATCACAGATCATCACCGGCAGCGACATCAAACCCGGCGACGTGGTATTGGGACTGGCTTCCAACGGTGCGCATTCCAACGGCTACTCACTGGTGCGCAAAATTATCGAGCGCAGCCAACCCGACCTCAACGCGAAATTCGACGGCGCGCGTACACTGGCCGATTGCATCATGGCTCCCACACGCATTTACGTAAAACCGTTGCTGGCACTGATGCAGAAAATCAAGGTTAAAGGCATGGCGCACATTACCGGTGGCGGCCTGCTGGAAAACATCCCGCGCGTATTGCCGGAGAATGTCACCGCCGTGCTGGACGGAACATCATGGCACACACCGCATCTGTTCGACTGGCTACGCGAGCAAGGCAATGTCGCACAGCAGGAAATGTACCGCACCTTTAATTGTGGCATCGGCATGGTCGTGATCGTTGACGAAAGTGATGCCGCTGTCGCGCTCAACCAGCTCCACACCACCGGGGAAACCGCATGGGCCATCGGAACAATACAAGCACGCCAAGGCGATGAATCACAGACTAAAGTTCGATAACGGCGCGCAGAAGTCTGTCGTTATCCTGATCTCCGGGCGCGGCAGTAACCTGCAGGCGTTGCTGAATGCCGACCTACCCAATTGCCGGATCGCGGCGGTCATCAGCAACAAAGCCGATGCGGAAGGGCTAGACATCGCCAGGCAATACGGCGTCGCTACGCAAATCGTGGCGCACCACGACTATTCTGATCGCGAATCGTTCGATGCCGCACTCGCCTCCGCGATAGACCGCTACCAACCCGACCTTGTGGTGCTCGCAGGTTTCATGCGCATCCTCACGGCTGGCCTCGTGGCGCATTATCAGGGCAGGCTGATTAACATCCACCCTTCGCTATTGCCTGCGTACAGCGGTCTCAACACCCATGAGCGTGCACTCAAGGACGGTGTAAAAATCCACGGCTGCACGGTGCATTTCGTCACCCCCGATCTCGACCACGGCCCCATAATCATTCAGGCCGCCGTATCGGTGCTCACAGATGACACCCCGGCAACTCTGGAAGCGCGCGTGTTGCGCGAGGAGCATCGCATCTACCCACAAGCCATACGCTGGCTCTGCGGCGGTTACCTGAGCCTGGAGGCAAACGGCAAGGTATTGCTGAACCGCATGAAACAACCGGGGGCAGCCCTCATCACACCGGGATTGGAATAATACTATGACATCTTTTATGCGTCTCATTATCTGGCTGTTGCTGTTCTGCTCTGCTTCGGCAATAGCCGCCGATAGTCCTTCCAGCCTTCAAGTCAGCTACGATGTGTTCAAGGACGGCATCAAGGGTGCCACCATCACAGAAATCTACACCCGCAAGCATAATGGCTACCACATCGAAAGCGTAAGCAAGGCGGTGGGCATTGTCGCGCTGATCAAACCCGAAACTATTCGTGTTGTCAGTGAAGGCACCGTTACAACCAAGGGGCTGCGTCCAACCACCTTCAGCAACAAGCGCGAGCTTGATGCCGAACGAAACACTAGCGCCGATTTTGACTGGGAAGCTAACCGCATCACTCTGAATGATCGTAACGGAAATCGCACGATGCCGTTGCCTGCGGGGACGCAGGACAGGCTCAGCGCGATGTATCAGTTCATGTTTTTGCCCCTTAAAAATGCTGCGCTCGACTTCTACATGACCAACGGCAGCAAGGTAGACATTTACAATTACCTAATAACGCCAGACCAAAGCGTGACGGTACCGCTCGGTACATTCAAAGCATTGTATGTAGCCAGCCCGCCGAAACCCGGTGAAAGCCGCACGGAAATCTGGCTGGCGACAGAGCATGCCAATTTCCCCTACAAGATGGTTATTACCGACCCGGACGGTGGCAAGTTCACGCAAGTACTGACCCGCTTCGACTCCACACCGTGACCGCATCACTCAACCGCACCTGAAAATACAATCATGCTACTGACCGAATACCGCCTGGATCTCGTTATCCAGGCACTACGCACCATCCTGCCACTAGAGCATCCCGCCGACACCTCGCTGCGCTATTTCTTCCAGCGGGAGCGCATCGGCTCCAACGAGCGCGAGTTGGTGGCGGAAACCGTATTCGGTGTATTGCGCCACCGCCTGTTCCTGGAACACGCCTGCGCCAATCCATCCACACCTGCCGAACATCCCCCCCGCGATACTCCACCGGTGCAATCCAGCACTTGCAGAAGCGGGGGGGAGGCGGCATTCCCCGCACCGGATGCTGCGCAACACCGTGTCCAAGCCGCCACCCCGCGCCGTATGGCGCTGGCCTACTGGATAAGATTCGGAGGCTACAACCTGCGCGAAATTACCCCGCTACTGAAGCGTGACGAAGGCGACTGGCTGGGTAAGGTCAAAGGCATCTCTCTCGCCGAATTGCCTTTATCAGTGCAGGCCGAACTACCGGAATGGCTGATTGAAAGGTTACGCGCAACCATGTCAGATGATGAAATCCTCACCATCGGCAACGCCATGCAACAACCCGCTCCGCTTGACTTGCGCGTTAACACCTTTCTCGCTACGCGCGACGAGATATTGCAAGGATTGCAGGCCGAGAAAGTAGAAGCGCAAGCCACGCCTTGGTCACCCATCGGCATTCGCGTCAACGGCAAGCCCGCCCTGAATAAAAGTCCGTTATTCCTCGGCGGAAAATTCGAGGTGCAGGACGAGGGCAGTCAGTTGCTGGGCTTTCTGCTCGCGCCCAAACGCAACGAAATGGTGGTGGACTTCTGCGCCGGGGCAGGCGGCAAAACGCTGATGTTGGGTGCGATGATGAACTCGCAAGGGCGCTTGTATGCTTTCGATGTTTCGGAAAAACGCCTGTCCAACCTTAAGCCGCGCCTCAAACGTTCTGGACTTAGCAACATACAACCGCAACTCATCGCGCACGAAAACGACAGCAAGCTAAAACGCCTGGCTGGAAAAATAGACCGGGTACTGGTGGATGCGCCTTGCAGCGGGCTGGGTACCTTACGCCGCAACCCCGACCTCAAGTTCCGTCAATCGCCGCAAAGCGTGTCCGAACTCACACAGAAGCAGGCCTCCATCTTGGCCGCAGCCAGCAAGCTGCTTAAATCCGGCGGACGCTTGGTCTATGCCACTTGCAGTTTGCTGCATGAAGAAAACCGCGCCATCGTGGACACCTTCCTTGCCGAGCACCCAGAATTCCTATTGCGCCATGCAGGGGAAATTCTCGCGCAACAGAAAATCGCGATGGAGGTCGGCGAGTGCCTGCAACTGCTGCCGCAAGTACATGGCACGGACGGATTCTTTGCTGCGGTGTTAGAGCGGGTTTAACCTGAAAAAAGCATTGATCTGCGCTTTACTATCAAAGCCCGCTACCGGAGAGTTTGTAGCCGCCCCACGTGCTGGATCATTCCCATCTCGTTAAAATACTTCATGCGTGCAATTAGTTGGCTGAATGTGAGAATCCCCAAAAACCGCCTTATCGCATTCATCCACCTAGTTACCTAATTAATATCGCCTGAGGTTGCATTAGTCCAAATGGACTATTGCTAAAAATCAGCAAACATTCAGAATAGCTACGAATGCTGCTCGGTTGGATTTTAAATTTTGAAGGGGGACACGCCATGAAGAAAATGCACAATATAGCTGTAGTCACACTGTTGGGCCTTGCATTTACAACCAGCGCGTCTGCCGGTTCGGGTGGCGACAATGGCGGCTCCAACTCTGGCTCAAGCTGCAATTGCTCTGGAGGGCTTACTGGGCTGAAACTTTCAGATACGCTTGGTACAGGCGAAACCAAATATTTTGATACTCAAGTAATGCAAAACGAAGGTTTCACCACAAAGGCACTCAAAGCTGATGGATTTTCCAAATCCAGCGCCACTAAAGGATATGAGCTCAAATTCAGTTATGGTACTTTGGATGCAACCACTGCGGGCAAAGTGACTTTTACTTATCTGGGATCAGATGCCGGCTATACCAATAGTTTTATATTCAAAGACTCTGATAAAGACAAAAGCGCTGATGTATTCACCAACCATGGTGGAACCACATTAGGTAGCTCCTTCTCGGAAACCGTAAATAAGGGGGCCCTGAACTTTAGTTTCGATACACTCAATCCCAAATACACGGTTTCTAACAATAGCCCTGTCACTGGAAGCACCACCTATGGCGCTAACGAGGGTGTGTTTGGAATTGTTCAAGGCGGATCAAAAGGCATAGAACTTAACGGGAAGACTTATCAGGATCTTTTGATCTATAACGATCCTGTCAAGCTTGGTGATCATGACTACAACGATTTGGTCGTGGGGGTTAATTTTACCTCCGCACAATGCTTACCCGTCCCAGAACCCGAAACCTACGCCCTGCTGCTGGCTGGTCTTGGTCTGATAGGTTTCACTGTGTATCGCCGCAAGAACGATTCTTCGAACATGCTCATGGCAGCATAATCAGTATCAGTGTGCAAC
>Ga0302274_10003610_pt1 | contig 13689 bp, 5 predicted proteins | sample III_Bog_N2_1_FD_198755 | JGI IMG/M metagenome (GOLD analysis project Ga0302274, IMG submission 198755) | Peat permafrost microbial communities from Stordalen Mire near Abisko, Sweden - III_Bog_N2_1 | ecosystem: Environmental > Terrestrial > Soil > Wetlands > Peat | place: Sweden: Abisko...
AAGAGGAGAAGAAGGATAGATGGAAATGATTGAAGCACATCAATGTATCAGTTGGATTATTATAAGCTGACAATTCAGTCAGTGCCGTCAATTCAAGCAGATAGTTAAAAAATATGAATAATTAGATATTATTAATAAAATAATGTGTGAGAAGTCAATTCCTAGCTGTCTTTGGCCGGCTTGTTGTTTTTTGTGGATAATCATAGTGGCCGAAATCGCTTGGTCTCTGGTATTATCCAGGTCCAGGAGTCTCTCTATTGCCAACTAGCTTTAGTTATCTCTTTTGATTGAGAATCTGCCGCCTTCCCGTACTCTTCATATTGGAGAGAAAGCAAGTGCCATCTGGTTCAATCGTATTTTGAAAGGAGTAGTCTCCTGGTCCTGGAGTATTCTTTTCTGCATTCATTCATTTGTACAATTATTGAAACGAGCTCTGCTCTAAAAGCTTTTCTGGTGGTTATTTCTGTTCTTTGAACAGTAAAATTTTTTGCCGCTTCCGATTTAATCAATGGATTGATAGTTTCCCGGTCCAGGAAATTCTGTCATGCGTCGACTTTCTTCATTATTTGGAATGAAATCTAAATGATCAGGGAGTTACAGTTTTTGGGATAAGCTGTCTTCGGTCTCATCGAGTAAGAGCGAGAACTGTGGAGGAGGGAATCATTTATGCCATAAGCTGAAGGAGTGCTTTCAAGTTGTTTAAGATAGTTAGCATATTTAAGATCGTCTCGATTGTGCCCGAATGAATATCCTCTTTTCTATTTATTGTTTGAAAAAGAAGTTGGGGCTTCGTATTTTCCAGGCGAGGGGTTGGTGAGATTAACACCATCAAATACCTTGGAACGTGATCCATATCCAATGCCAGATGTACGCTTTGTAACGTTGGAGGGTAGATTATAACTAATAGTTGCAGTATATCCCCTCGAGTCAGGGAAGCGTGCGGCCTTAGCGAAGGACCAATGGGTTTTAGCTGAAGAATTATTGACTGGATGTCGTAGGACTTGCTATGGGGTTTCAATCCTTCCTGTAATGTTCATGTTTATTAATAAAATTAAGTACACAATAAAACTTCCCCCTAAAGAGGAAGCCATCCAATACATATAAACATTAATTTATAGTAAAAGACTGAATTCTTAACCAATTTAGTCAATAAATTATTTAAAGATTACAATTGCCATAATCTTAATCAATAAATAGATTCATGGCCAGCAAAGCCACTAAACTTATACAAACACTACTGTCCAAATAGATTCTAGCAATGAAAGAAGCAGGTACTTATAAAGGCGAACGAATTATCACTTCCCCTCAACTGGCAGAAATTAATTCCAATGGTCAAACAGTCTTAAACTTCTGTGCTAACAATTATCTTGGACTTTCTAACAACGCTCGCTTAAAGTAAGCTGCTAAGAAGACTTTGGACAGTCATGGATTGGGTATGAGTTCAGTTCGTTTCATCTGTGGGACGCAAGATATCCACAAACAGTTAGAAAAGACGATTGCTAACTACTACCATCTTTAGAACTGCATTTTATTTCCGAGTGGATTTGATGCCAATGCAGGTTTCTTTGAGGCAATTTTTGGTCCATAAGACGCTGTCATCAGTGATGCTTTAAATCATGCATCTATTATCGATGGAATCCGTCTTTGCAAAGCCCAAAAGGCTCGCTTTAAACACTTAGATATGGCCGATTTGTAGGAACAGCTAAAACAGCATCAAGGCGCCCGAATGAGGGTTATCGTAACTGATGGTGTGTTTTCAATGGACGGGGATATCGCTCCTCTAGATAAAATTTATCTCCTGGCTCAGAAATACAATGCATACATATACATCGATTAATGCCATGCCGCAGGATTCATTGGCAAGACAGGCCGAGGAACACCAGAACTATTTGGTCTTTAGGGGAAAATAGATTTTATTAGCTCAACATTGGGAAAATCAATGGGAGGCGCTTCTGGGGGATTCATAGCTTCTTCAAACTAAGTCGTGGATATGCTTAGGAACAAGGCTCGTACATATCTCTTTTCCAACTCTATCGCACCTCCCATCGTTGGTGCTTCTCTTTAAGCCTACAAACTTCTTGATGAGAGTTCTAGTCTCATTTCACAGCTTAACCGCAATACCAAACTATTCAGAAGCTCAATGAAAGCGGCAGGATTTAAAATTTTAGGACATGATGATTGTCCCATTGCACCTGTCTGGTTAGGCGATGCCAAATTAGCAACTGAACTATCCAATCGTATGCTATTAGAGAAAATCTTTGTTATTGGATTCAGTTTCCCCGTAGTCCCAAAAGGCGAGGCGCGAATTCGAGTACAACTGAGTGCAGGACACACTGAGGAGCAAGTGACTCGTTGTGTATAGGCTTTCAAGCGCTCAGGAAAGGAGTTAAAAGTGATCTGATAATCCAAAATACACATATAACTTAAACAATGGAAGATTATCACTAAAAACTAATTTTAACGTTATCTAAATTATCCTGGGTGAGATCTATCGAAAATTTGCTGATCTTGAATTCGTATTCGTGAGTCAGTTTATATCCTTTAGTCTTGCGATCCTGCTCCATCTACAAATGACGAACTCGTTCTTCGATTTTTTGGATGTCCTATCGGTAGTAAACACTCTGCAGACGAATTAGATTGAGACGACTAATCTTTTCTCCAATGCATGATTCTTCTTTCTGGCTTAAATGCTCGAACTCAGGCCGCTGTTCTGCTAATTCAAAGAATAGGGGTGGTTGTCTAAAGGCCAAGTCGAAACCATAGTTAGCATAGATATCAACTCCCGACTTCTTTTTTAAAGACCAGTTGAGAAAGTAGCCAAAAAATAGTTTTATATGCTGGCCTTACACAAGGATTCGTTCGCGTTCACCCTCCCGCTTTTTTAACTCTCGAAAAGCAATACCTTCGCTTGTCAATAAGGCGCTGAAATCGTAATTTTGAGTCGAAATATAGACTAATGGATTTGTTCCTAATTCCTATCTAAAGAAGTAGATAAGCCCTCCGTTTTGAAGGTAGACTGTAAACTTATAGCCATCATTTGTGAGTGCCTTGCGAAATAGAGAGGTGAGAGCCATTACAAAGTCAACTTTTTATTTCTCTTCCTTTTTGGCAAATTCAGCTGTGTCCATCATCGAGGGTAGTTTGCGTTGGTAGTAGTAGTTCTCTATACCCTCTGAGATCTTGCTGGGGTGTATAGAAAGAGGAGTAATTATGGAAACCTACTACACGATTTGATAAGATAGAGAGCTGATCTTTTGCTAGTTATCACTACTGTGAACGGGAGGTTTCTTAGTGGTGGTTTGGCGCTTAGTGAGGGGGACAACATTGCTGACGGAAAAGAGACTGTTACTATCCTCCTGGTCTTCCGTATGCATCTAATATGAAAATTAAAGAGAGGTTAAGTAGGCGCAATAGTAAAATCAATTATAGTTTTTAGTATGAGGTTGAACCCGCCACTAGTAAGAGGGTAGTACTCTAAATGCGATATAATAAAAAATTAATATGAAGGCGCGTCCGTCACTGACTGAAGAAAACTGCACTCTCCTCCTCAGCAATAGCAGGACTTTAACAGTGCCTACCTTTATGCACAGTATAATCTCACCCATCCCCACCTATCCCAGGCCAATTCACTCCTTAGAACCAGCAAGTGAGATGTCCGAATAAATTCGAGACCACTCCAACGGTAACCAGACAATTGATAACACAATTACCTTCCAACAGGTCTCCAATTTCCAGAAATGGCAAGAACCTTCATGCAACTAATGCAAAATATAAGCCCCTAACTCTCACAATTACATACAACTGCCGCACTGTTCTCGAAAGTCAAGCACCGCCCAGAATCTGAAAAATATTTCACGATACATCCGCAACCTGGTGTAGCGCAACCCTAATTTGAGCATCAAACAACTCTCTTACCTCCTCTATGAAATTATTGGCGAAACTAGTTTTGGAAAGTAGCTCATTTATCAAGATTATCTCTTGGACTCATCTGACATATTAGCCACATTGTCAGCTAAGTACAACAATTAACGAGAAATCAATTGCGGAGATCAGTCCATGAAACTAATCATTAAAAACGTAAGAAGGCGACTTTATGATGCTATCAACGTCCTGATTGCCGCGGGTGTGTTGGAGAAATGCAAATCAAATATCCTGCGAATGGCTTAAGGAAAGAACAAGGAATGCTGCATTTCTAAGTTATAGGACCATCTTTCTCCAAATTATCGTTTTTTGAAAAATGAACTGAGATCAAAACTGAAAAAAGTTGAGGCTCGGAGGAACATTCTTAAAGAGATGAAGGAAAAGTATGCTCTCATTCTTAAATTGCATCAACGCAACTCCAGTTAGCAATATTCCAATAGCATAGACAAAACATCTATAATTGATCTGCCAGTAATGGTAGTGGATATGGCTTCCAAGATGCGCCTCAGTCTCAGCAAATAGTGGCTGTCAATGGTGAGTTCGTCAGAAATGCGAGTGCATACTGATTTGGATGTTCTGGGAGCCATATTCAGGGAGGAAGGGAATGAGTGGCTGCTTGGGGGGAATATTGAAGAAGTGATTGAGCCCTTTTGATTTATTTTCTCTTTCTTATCGAAATGTGATTTCAAATGCCCTTTATTTTTGTTAATTAACTCCAATCGACAGATAATGTGATAAAATTATGCAAGGAATATTTTACATCGAGGTTATTGCAATTGACTCTCAATTGTGAAAAATATAGTTTATTATTTTTAATTATTGTATATTATAAATATGTAGCATGTTGGCAGCAACACCTAATCAGTATTCAGATTTTCTTGAAAATGCCCAACTAATTAATTACCTAATCCGAGAAAATAAAATAATTATCAAAAAGAAATTGAATAGATCATTAATAATTTTGGTTTTAGGTTAGTAAACTTGGTTTTTATCTGTTCCGAATAATCTTGCAGTAAATGATCACTAAAGCCAATATCACCAGGACGAGGATCGACATATTCACAATTCCAATTATGAGGACTGTTTTTTACTATGAATCATTTGAAGGTGTTGGTGGATTAGGCGGAGGAGTATTTTTATTAGAACTAAAGTATGCATATCCTGTGCATATTGAATTTGCAGAATCACCGAAACTTGGTGTACTTGTAATGTTTGTATATCCAACTATAGTGAAATTGATATCAACTTCAAGGGGCCAACTTATATTACAGATCATTCCAGCTTCCATCGTATATACTGTGTAAGAAGATGGAGTAGTCATGATACTAACTACAGTAGTAGTGCAGTTCAGCTCAGGAATCGAAATATTTGATAGCCAGGTATATGGTGAATAAGTAGTGCTATAGGAAGATAAAAATAGACTTGTTGTTTTGATCTTAAAGTGAATATTGTTTGCTGCTGGATCAACCGTATAGGTTCTGCTGACAATAGAGCAATTAGTATTTACTTGATGTGTTGCTGTTATGAATAGAATTACTAAAATTACTATTTTTATTAATAAATGCAATATTGATAAATCGTCAAATATATCAAATTACAATATATTTTTTTCCTCTTGGTAATGAGCAAATTGAGTATTTTTTAGTCTTGTAATGCCATGCATAATAAAAATATAACTTATTTAATCATACTGATGGTTTTGCTCTTCGAGACTTACTATTGCCATTAAAGCTATTTATTAAGCATTGTTTGCTTGTTTTCCATCCTAAAATTGATTCCAAATAATTTTGTTGAACAGCTTTATAAACATTGCACAATGAAGAGAGTAAATAATCATCGATAGTTTAATGGATTAAACACTGACGAGATTAGCACATTCTGAGCTGTAAATGATACTTTTTCATGCATAAGTGAATGAAAAAAAAATATGATCATCTTGCGAAAAATCAATATTTTTAAACAAGATCAATTAAAGACGATATTTTAAATATTGAATTAGAACAGCCTGTATCCCTCACCTGATAGTTTATCAAATCCAATTTTTTGATTTTGGTTGCCCTTCATAATGGCCGTTCGGTAGCTTATTATTAAATTTCCATTATAAGAACTGCTGAGTTAAGAATATTTTGATGTATTGCCAAATTCAGTCTTAGCATATTATCTTTATGGAATCAACAATAATTATAGTAACTATTAAAATTATCACTCACTTATCTTGATCCTCCGCTTAAGATTGCCTTGGTCGAGCTCTGATCTGAAATTTAAAATATATTCGATAAGACCTTATTTCTTTTAAATTTTCCTGGTTTTGAGGTAGCTCTTGAGGTTATTTGCGTCAATTTGGTCGATAGCAAGTTTGCTTAAATAATTCTTGGCTCGATTGACAACATCCTTATCATAGCCCCTGTATATATCAAAAAAGCCAAATTTCTTTAAGGTGGCTTCCTAGATGAGATTCTAATCCTCTCCACTAAAGACTAAATGAAGAATAACTTTAGTTTTTACTTTTGCATTTAAAAAGAGATTCCATATTGCCCTCGCAACTATCTGAAAATCCTCATCTGAATCTCTAAAATGAGGAATCATAAGTAACTTCTTCAAATAGTTGTTCAAATGTTTCTGGAAATTATGGTATGGAGAGTTTTTACTTTTGTTTCTTGGTTTGACCTTTTTTTCAAGTCTTGAAATCAATTTTTGAGATTAAGAAGAAATATAGTTTTTGCGAGTTTCTGAGAATATTGAACCATCATCCATGATTTGGTCACTAATCTATTGATAGCCTAAGCTCAAATATTGAGAAATATCAAAAATCGAGTTTGGATAATTCTCATCTTTTTGAGCCAACTTTTCTTTTTAAGCAATGGATTCCTTCTTAGACTACTAAACTTTAATCTAGTGCACAAAATCAATACTAGACTAGGCTTATTTGGCCTAACCGCTCTGCTCATTAAAAATGTTTCTCATTTGTTATTAATTATATCCATACAATCTAAGGAAAAGTAATTAAGCTTATTCTGATGATGGGTAAACTGGAAGGTTTAGTTTCTTCAATGATTTCATATTATTAATAAATGGGCTTCCGTTCATCCCATTATATTTTACGAGAAAGCGTTAGAGTTTTTAAAAATAGCAAAAAAAAGAAAATCATAATATTCGGATTGAATGAAAACAAACTCACGTATCCTTGGGCAAAAAATAAAGAGGAAACTTACCAACTTATTTTATAAACAAAAAATATGTGCTAATAATTGAAAAATCAACATGCAATTTATAAAGGTAGCTTAATAAATGATGACGAAGATCAACATCATAAAATTTTATAGGCAACGCTTCTGAGATAAAATATTAGCACCTGTGACCAAGATTATCGTTTGTTTCATTGATGCATCAGTATTCATGTTATGATTTCCAAATTGGAGCGCAGTTACAAAAATACCAAAGGTTCTAATTAGATTCAAGAATATATATTTTTATTCCATTCATTATTCTTTATTATTTTGATGAACAAACTCAAAATTACCTCAAATCATTTTGCATTAATGATTCAGACCACTCCATCATAGAATTTTTTCATCAAAGTATGAACCATCTTTTTACGGTTCTTCTGGACAGCTTAGATAGTTTGCTCCTTTATTTTTCCTAAACTGTGAGATTTATCTCGGTATTCCTTAGTCAATATTTGTTTTTCTATCTATTTTTAATGGTGAGCGGCCTTGGTTCTCTTCATTCTTTAAAGTCTTTGCACTTTTATAATTAATTGCTGCAGCTCTCGATCCATATTTTCTCGTTTTGACCGTAACTATTCATAATATGCTGTTAATTGTCTTAGATGTTATTCATTCTTTAAGGTTTTTTATAATTTTGTATTCATAAGACTGGGATCTTTTTGATCGCTTCGAACTATTTTTGATGGCAATTTATGGAAGGAGCCGCTATCAAAAATGCGACTAGATTTAATTCTTGCTTTACTGGGCGTACAGTATGTGATAATGGCTGTTTCCACTTTCTTAATAGATTTGGATATCGTTCGCCTGTCCATCTACGGAAAATGTGCACTTTTTACGAGTTGCTTAATTTTGGCTAGAGATGAATATTTTTTTGGTGGAGTACTTTCAATTTGATGCAGCAAATTGTCCAGCTATTCCTGAATATAATTAGATAATCCTTTCATGCAAAAATATTATTAGTAAACAAACATAAATTAAATGGTAGATCGTCAACTAACCTATTATCAAAGTTATTTATTGTTTTGTAGCATTACCAAACGCAAATGAATATCTGTTTAATTGTTTTATGGTTAGATTCATGTATTTTTGGGAAACTGGTTCTGATTTTCTACTTTATATTGCCTTTTCTAGCAGTTTAGATTTGATAAAGATAAACATTAGCATTCTAGAAATGATATGTATGATATTATTTAATTTAAAAGAATAATTCATTGAGTCTTATCCTTCCCAATAAAATTATAATTGTCAATAACGGCTTTCATTCTTTATAAATATCTAAGAATCAAGTTGTTCTAAAAAATAAAACGAGTCTCTCCTAAGATGGCATTCATTATTGAGTTTACCGGTCAGCTCATACTTCAGTAGGCTAGCAATGCTATAATAAGCAAAAACAATTAAATCCTTTCTACACTTTAATCGCAGTTTAATTGGTAAAGTATTTTACTTTTACTGGATTGATGACCATACCTCCCTCTTTAATCGAAGAGCACAACAATATAATCATTAATTTTCTCACTTAGATTTTAAAGTTATTGAGCGATGACCAAAGCAGCCAAAACTCACAAAATCGCCAAAGCGCCTAAAAAGACTCAAAGCAAATGCTAACTGCATGAATTTTCGCTCAAACCTTGTGAAGAATACATGACGCACACTCTTAATCTGAATATGTCTTTTTGCTTGTCAAGTGGAAAAAAACGCAGTAAACCTTTCCAACCAAAGTGCCTAGACAGTCCCTGCTTTAACTTTGACGGCAACCATGCCACGCCGACCTTTATCTTAAGTTCTTAAAAAGTAGTTGTTGAACAATTCAGGGGTATTACAGCGAACGTGGAGTTAAAATACGTGAGGAACATGAACAAAAAATGGTGGATTATACTGACTAAAAGAGTTCATTGGTATTTATGTTACTATATAGAACGTGCCCAAACCTCGCTCTAAAAGTAGCTATTGTAGTGTTTGTCGTGTGAACTATGAAGACTATCTTGAAGTAATTCTATAATAAAGCAGCACATAGAAGCACCCCTTCATCGCAAGAGGATTGGCCAGTCTCAATTCAATCGCCACATCCTTGAGCTTACCAATAGATATCAGAAATCAGAAAGACAAGATCAAAGGGATTGGAGGGGCATATAGGTCAAGATAGAGAATCAGGAACCTACCCAGGTCGATTCTGATGAAGTTCAAATCATTTCCAATCCTAACAAAATGTTAAAAGTAAATGAAAATTTGATTGTGGAGTAGCAAAGGCCACAAACAATGCCTGGCCCTGAAATAAGTCAACCAAGTTTCTTTAGACCCTTCTCATCAATTTATCAGGATCAGATGAATCAGTTAAGTCTCAACTATAGTATGAACATGAACATGTTCATGAGCCCATACTTCAATTACCCACCTCTCTAAATGCATTCCTTTAAGCCTTACATTCCACTTCCTTATTTTTCTTATGCTCCTTCTGGCTTTTTTCCCCACAACAGCCCCTACTCTAAACCAATTTCCTGCATCGTAATCGATGAATGAATTCTATAATAATGATACAATGTCCTTTTTGAGAAATATTAATCATTAAATACTGCTGAATAATATACTGGTCTTGAACATTTGCCACATTTCTTTAGTGAATCTTAATATGAAGATCATGAAGGCCTTCAATTTTATTATTATTTATACAACACTAAAATATCAAATCAAAAAATAGATTGTGCTTTTACATAAAAGGGTTAACTTTATTTAGTATTCATTGGCTTTGATTCATTCATTTTCATATGCAAATCAATCGCAGTTATACATATTGATCTTTGTATACTAATATCTGAAATGCTCATTTTCATATTCGCAACAATCTTTTCTATCGGATATGGAATCCACTAAACATTATCACTGTGCTAACTCTCCCAAATTTGAAGAGGGAAACATATCCACTTTATCTACTGAGACTTCTGAGACACTAAGGGGCTATAATCCCTTCGAGGTTTCAAGTGATCCAACAGCCTTTCTCACTATGATTCATGAATAAATTGTTCAGAAGGACTACTATCTCACTCACAAAAACATTCTGGTCGGTACTGAAATCACTCGGAATATGCGGGCTGTAAATTTTTCCTGATTCAGAAAATGCGAAATTTTCTCATGCTTGAATGTGAAAGACAGAAGTATATGCGGGAAACGTGCGTATTGGCATGCAGGTATATTGATCTCTATTTCCTGCATGGAGGAAAAGTCAATCCTGAGGATTTTCAGACAATGGCAATCAGCTGCCTCATTTTAGCTTCAAAGTTAAACGAAAGTAGGTATCCAGCTGTTTCTCCCAAAAGTTTTACGGCAGAAGAACTTTCTACTTGGGAATTAAGCATAGTTCATCACTTAAAATATCGATTGCATCCATGCACTCATGTATTGTTTGCACAGAGGATCATAATCCTTTGGAATTAGTTCATTAATTTGCAAAGACCTTAATTGATTCAATCGATCACCACAAAAGGTATAGATATTGTGATGTTTTACGAGATACTAGACCTTGTCTTCATGGGTATCATTTCCATAAAGTAGTTTTGGAAAGTTTGACTTTTGACATGGAACAACTAGCCGTTAATCTATTCTACCTTCTCTTCAGAAAAGTCTATCAAATGGGATTCTAACTCCTATTATTGCTTCCAGAGAGGGAGGTAACCCGATCTTTATTTAGATTACTCTCAAACTTTATATTAAAGATGAGCTGAGACTAATCTTTTAAAGATTTTTACTATTCTACTCCAGCAAAGAATTACGTATTGAAATGAATTTAGGGATGTTTTTATGGGATTTTATCGCTATTAATCATATTCAAAGTGAGAGAAAGGTCAATAGAGACCAATATCCTTAAACTATTCGTCAGTTTGCTTACATACAAACGCATTCCAATAACGCCTACGAGATAATTAAAAAGCTGGTCAATTACAAAACCCGTTCAAAGAAACTTTCTTGCACAATGATCATGAAGACCCTCAAAGGACATAAATGATCTTTCAATCAATCAAAGAGATGCTGACTTTATTATAAACATTAGATATCATTTGATATAAGTCGAGTTTAAAAGGTAGGGATGCCCTATTTTTATTGGAGTCTATTTTTGAACATGAAGGGGAGTTTATCTGTAAGCGTACTTAGGAAGTTGGATTCGACTTATTTAGTTTTGACGAGAACTCGGTCGGAATGTCGCCTCGTACATTGACATCTGGGATGCTGCTTTCCCCTCAGGCCGCTTGCACTTTAGTTAATTTTTCGGCCATTAGAATTCAAAAGTATGATTCTTCATCTCCCATCGCGATCTAGCTCTGTTTTTGGATATATTTTCAAACTGTCCCTCAGGGTTAATAAATTTTGGTTGTCTGGCATAAACGTAGGTTTGTTCGACTATTTTGAAAGGTGAAGCTGCATTGGTGAAGAGAGATCTATTGCGATTATGCTCCCGAAAATGATGATTTTGCGTCCTTGACATCCACTAAGGAACATCCTAGCTGTTGCGACTAAATATTTGGGATGAATACGTTGAGCTAGCGAAGTACTTGCGCCTCTGCATAGTAACCTCTGAGTTATATCTGGGTGCATCATTGCCGAGACTACTCTTGAAGAAGTTGTTTTATCTTGCCTTGCAGCCAACGCTTAAGCGGGGATTGTACATGATTGAGTGTAATAAATTATAAACTTAATTTTATTATCATCCTATTCATTAATTATTGACTTGAATTCAAACAGCAGTATCAGGATTGCTGGTTATCATTTGTGTAGTTCAGTTTAAACTTTGCTTAAAACTTAATAATACTTCATTTTTGTCAAGGTAATATTGATATTATAAATACTTTGTTTTCTTTCTGGTTCTGCTTGATTAGATAGTTATTTATTGAGAAGTGTCATGTTAAGAAGATAGAATGCAATAACGGATAAAGTCATCGATATTAACATTGAAACAACTGCAAATAGCCTTACGAAGAGGCCTAAAATCGCATCCCTTGCTCCTTACCTCGCAGAAATATAAGTATCTGTGACTACATGCAGAGAAGAAAGAAAATGAAGTCAATTCGCGAACGGTCCAAGAACAACCTCTATCATGACTCATCCAAATCATTCAGAATTAAGGAGAAGAGTGCCCTCTCTTTACAGAAAGGGCTAATCAGCCTCACAAGGGAAGTATGTCATAATAGCGCATCCCAAAGAAATTAATTAAAAGGACAGTCAAAGTAACTGCTGCCGCAGAATTCTAACTATTCAAAGACAATCGAAAGTCGGTCAAAGGCTGCCCGTCCTACAGACAATAATTTTTTCAACGATATCTATCTTCAAATGAAGGGCAAAAAATAAAAAGGTCAGTCAAAATCAATAAGACGGAGCAAGTTCTAAACTTTAGATGAGCACCGCACGCGATCGCAACTGGGTGGAGAACTTAATATGTATAAGATAAGTACTTTTTATTATATTGAGGTTTTACGAACGTCACAAAGGTCAATTGCTAGTCAAAGCAGCAATAGTAAACTGAGGATAAGAAGAGAGTAGACCAGACCAGCAAAAAGAATAACTTTCGCAGAAACAAGTATGAAGCTTTACATTCCTCAGTTAATACTTATGATGCTGCATTAAACGACAATAAGATTAGATAAGGACAAAATCAATCTGATGGACACCTTATATTAGACAAAAAGTAATCAAACGTAACCATCAACATTGAAATGGACAAGTTAGCGGAGAAGCAGATGTCGACCTTTTACCAGCAGGTTGCCAATAAATAAGTCTACCGCAAAATTTAGAAGTCAACTTAAAAGTACTTCGACTGCGGAACGTATCGGCCTGTGAAGTCCAAAAACGATATTTAAGGTACTTGGATCAGCATTTAGTTTATCTTAGCTCTCTTGCCAATCCTGCCACGCAAAAAGATCCAAAGAGTACGAACTAAAAATCGGAAAAACCAAACCAAATTGTATCTTCACTGCGCTAATAAGTACAATTGAAAAGCAATGAACTACTTGGGTATGATTTTTAGTTCAGGAACGAAGATGGTGACAGTGAAGTCCGAATCAGCTAAATGTCAGATTTGTATTAGGAATCATAGGTGAATTTGAAGAGTGAACGCACTGTGTAAAGATAGGGAGCAAATATGTAAATTGAAGAATTTGCCAAAAATGAGCGTCTCTTAACTGAGAAAGACGACTGCAGAATTGATTAAATTTGATAGTTTTTTCCGGATATAAATGCTATATCAATATTATTATTAACCGCTTTCTCTTTACTTAAATATTTGATCCTATTATTTAGCACAACTTCCTAATCGCAATGATTAAGTGATCACTTTTATCAACAGCGCGGGTCATGAACTTATAATGACTCTCACTAATTATAATCGCAATGATTAAAAAATTACCCAAGGAAGTCATCAATAAAATTGCCGCAGGAGAAGTCATTCAAAGACCATACAATGGTAATTATCCTACTATTCAGTCATTAAATAAATAGTGGAAAATGCCATTGATGCCGAGGCTACTCAAATTAGAGTGACGATTGCCCAAGGGGGCAT
>Ga0302274_10003621_pt1 | contig 13672 bp, 5 predicted proteins | sample III_Bog_N2_1_FD_198755 | JGI IMG/M metagenome (GOLD analysis project Ga0302274, IMG submission 198755) | Peat permafrost microbial communities from Stordalen Mire near Abisko, Sweden - III_Bog_N2_1 | ecosystem: Environmental > Terrestrial > Soil > Wetlands > Peat | place: Sweden: Abisko...
GGCGCCGCCGCAACCACCCTCATCGATCACGAGTAAAATGTCGTCCATTACCAATGACCCTTCTGCATTCTTTGACTCCCTAGAAAACGGAGATTCGTCTCCTGAAAAACAGGGAAATTCGTACGATGCCCTCATATCTGGCGAGCTTGATAAAGAGCCCTCAACGGCACCGGCCACCGCCAAGAGCGACCCCGCCGCGTTCTTCGACGGACTTCAAAAAGATTCAGCTACCGCCGATCAGCCGAAGGACGCTTCCGCGCCAAGCGCTTTCGATCAGAAGCTGATCGCGTCCAAGGGGGCTCCTCTTGATACCGAAACCAAGAAGTGGCTGGACATGGAAGATGATCCAGATCAACTCCAAAAAATTAAGGAAACAACTCCTTGGGTTCCACTATCCGACGCACAACATCGTACATTGTATGAAAAAATGCGACATGGAGGACTTTCTGGAGCACTTCCATCCACGCAGGATGTTGGAAATTTTATCGGACAGTTCTTGTTTACCCCGGCCAAGGCGATCGGAAAAATCGGCAAGGACTTAGCTTTGTCAACCTTGGATGCGCAGAATGACCCATATTTTCAGGAGCACCCAGAAGACGCGCCTAATCCAAATGTGCCAAAAGACATCAAGGATGTGGTTTCGGCAATTCCCGAAAACATCCGAGACCTCAACAGGACAAGGAGACAGGTGGCTGATGGTGGAACCCTGCTTTCTGACATAACTCAAGAAGGTCTTGGACTACACAGCTACGACGACTCATTCAAAAACTATCTTGCCCGCGAAAGACTCCATGAGCACGACGCGGCCTATGACGCGAACAATCCGAGCACATGGGGTCAAACCGTTGATTATTTATCCCCGACCTACAAGCCAGCTCTTGCCGCCATTGCTCGCTACGCAGGGCCAGACCGCGAATCGATCAAGCATGAATTTGCCAACCAGATTACTGACGAGCAAGCGAGCGCTATTCAGGACAAGCGGGCCAACGACGCTGCGCAGCAATCCATTCAGGACGTTGTTCAAAGTGAGAACGAGCACCCTGAAGACAAAGACCTTCAGATGCTTGGGTCTTTCTTGCCGATGGGCAATTGGTTTGATGTTGGCGGAAGAGCCATTGGAGCCACTGGATCAGGAATCAAGTCACTGTCTCAGATTGGAAAAACTTCTGAAGAAATTAACGCGGCAATCAAGGCATCAATGGCTGCGAAATCAGCAAACCCAATTGGCCCCATCGGCAAGATGATGCAGGGCGTTGGAAATGCTGGCGGAGCCGTTGATCGCTTCGGACAAAAGATCAACCAAGCGACCGAGAATGCGTTGTCTTACATTCCAGGGCCAGTCCGCCCAATGCTTGCCCGACACCTTCCCCTCGCTGGGATTGGGGCTGCTGCCGGTGCATATGAGGCCGAACAAAACCCGGGAGACCTTGGAAGCAAGGCCCTGTCATTCCTGAAAGGATTTGGAGGTGCCGAGATCGCCGCTCGCGTTCCAAGGGCCTTGGAAGACGTTGGTGATAGCGTTGGTGTTGCCGCCGGAGGAAACACCGGAGCATTCAAGACCGCCGCGATCAACCCTGACTCAGCGCCATTTACAAGACTGACCCTCAAAGCCCTTGGCGCTGGGAACCCAGCCGTTCTGGACTGGATAGGAAACAACGCCAAAGACTACGCCAAGAGCGGGGTGCAGATGCTGCCCCTCGCTGTTGCGATGGGTGTTGCTCAAAGTGCCGATCCGCACGAGATGGGCCAGATTCTTGGAAGCGGGCTTGCCTACATGGGTCTTGGACAGGCGTTCCACAAGGCGCTTGGCACCGACCCTGTCACTAGCCAGAGGATCAGGTCTCAAAATATGGCCGACATCCAGAAAACGCTTTCTGGAATGTATCCAGAGTCTCAAGCCAATCTTGCCCATGCGATGAGTTGGGACAACGTGATTGACGCTTCAGCGAATCGAGTAAAAGAAGCCACGGCAGAATATCAGGATGCCATAGCCAAGAAGGGCGAGGGCTCGCCAGAAGCAAACGAGGCCGCGCAAAACCTCGCAAACGCTTCCCGCGTCCACGACATGAATCAGCGTGCCAATCCCCAAACGCGCCAAGAATGGGCGATTCGGGCCGCGCAAACAGTTGCTGATGGATCACAGCTCATTAATGGCCCTCTCCGCGCCGGTAAAAATGTGCGCATTGAGGCCCTAACTACCGACCAGATCGCCCAGAAGCTCATGGAGGCCAATGCAGGAAAAATTACTCCAGAAGAGGCGCAACAGGCAGCCGAAACTGGAGCCGGTACATTCTTCAGTAGGCACAGTGAAAACCGCCTGATCGATCCATTTAAGGACGCCGTAGTGGTGAACATGGATCATGTCCTAACGCGCGAGCAAATGGGCGAGGACTTCAACAACGCATTCCATCACGAGCTTGGCCACGCCGTTGAAGCGATCCCAGAATGGCGCAACATCAACGCGGGCGCTCGCGAGACGCTGTTTGGAACCGATCATCGCGATGTAAATGGAAACCTAATCGGCGCAACACCAAGGATTCATGACCAGAAAAAGCTCGTTGACGCCTTCAATAACACCTACGCCAAGAACCTGAAGGGTGGCGTCACGCCGCAGCAGTTCGCGGAGCGCCTCGGTCTTTGGGTAAAAGACCCTAGCCGACCAGACGACGCAGGGCACATGGACGAGCCAGCAACGGCCAAGTACATGCAGGAGGAGTTGCTGGCCGACATCAATTCTCACGGAATCAGCTCTAACTCGGGCAAGGGGTCAAATCCGCTCCTGGATTGGGCAATCACCAAGCAGGCAAACAACATCGTCGCAAGGGGCGTGCATAAGGTTCTAGGGCTTGGCGGAGGAGATGCCTGGACATCGCCCGAAACCGGTCTGAGTGTACCGCCCGAAATCATGGCGGCAAAACGCAGTGCCGTTCGTGCGCTGAAAAAGCTCAATGGCGAGCTTTCTTCTTCTATTCCGCTCAATGGCCCAGCCAATGATTTTGCCAAGAAATTCGGGCTGAAAGAGCGCAACGGAGATACTGTCTCGCGCTCTGAGATGATGGCCAACAAGGCGCTGCTTGAGCACTACGGAAAAGACAGCGGACTCTTCAAGACGGAGATGCAGGCCATAATTACCGATGCGCAGGGAAATCCAGTCGGAGAGCCGATTAAAATTTCCAATCCTCTGGCTTCGGAGGGTTCATGGACGCATACGACCGACGAGAACGGAAACCCAAAGATCACGCAGGCTCGGGGATATGGTCAGATTCCAGACGAAATACAAGGTCTTACAATTCCTTCCGGCGGACAAGTCCACGTCGAGAACCAGTTCGTCTATCAGCCTGATGGCGAGCCCCCAATTCTCAACAGCCCCAAGGACGTCAAAAACATTCTGAAGGCTCGCGGTGAGCTAATCCGCAATGCCATCGACAATACTCCTGATGTAGGGGCTCCAAACCGATTCCGCGCAGTCAGTGCTGATGGCCTTACCTACAAAGGCACGATGACGCCTCTCCAGATCAAATCGATCCAAGCCCTTCCAGAGTCGATTGTGCCACTGTCTATCAAGGAAAAGATTCTCACACTTAACGAGGCGATCGCACGCAACGATGGAAGCAGGTTCATTGGCGACTACGCATCGCGCATCGACAAGAATGGACGCTACGTTCCGTTCTCCTCGAAGCACATCGACTTTATCCCGGTCGGCATGCATTTCAGCAAAGACGGTCACTTCCTTGTCACCACCATTTCCGTCAGCCGCATGTTTGACAAGCTGGCCGCATGGAGAGACCGCATGCCAGCACGCCTTGCCCCATGGGGAGGTGATTCAGAGAAGTTCTTCAACGAGATGGTGTCTGACTACCTCAAGAACTGGCAGGAGGGCAGGAAGGGCGCTGAAGGGCTCGATTCAGACCCTCAGGTCGCTCAGGCCAAGGCGAACATCTACAACGATTTTCTAAACATCTACGACAAGGAAAATGAGGGCTCCAATCCTGACCGCACCCGCTTACCAAAGAAGGCCGGGAAACTTACCAAGGAAGAGCGCCGTGACAATGCCAGCAGCGACGCAAACACAATCGTCCGCTCACGCAGGCTCGACGCATTTGCTGACCTGATCCCTCATGCTGGGCCAAAGATTCCGATCGACTACGAGAAGGCCAAGATCAATTGGATGCCAGCAAGGGAATTGGATGATGAGTACACGCGAGCAGTGCAATCCACTGATCCGAATGACAACACAGCCAGAAAACTAGTTGATGAAGCAGCAAGGCGAGCTGGGTACAACCCAAATACGACATGGCACCATGGAACTGCATCTTTCGATGTGAACATCCCAAGCGGGTCTCGCGGAATAGTATCTGCCCATATTACAAAGCAGCCAGCAGAAGCGGAGGCGTTTGCCGATGCAGCACACCAACGAAACATCGACAGTGACCACGAACAAGCATCTCCATGGGTTGCAAAGTGGTACTTAAAAGACGGCGATCTATTCAATCCAGACGACGAAGATCATGTCATCCGGGTAGATCAAATCCTTGAAGAGCAGCGCAAGAAATTTAGAGCATTTCCGTCCTCGTCTGGTCTGGCAGGTCTTCGCGCCGACAAGTACAATCCATATTCTTGGAAGCAGCATATCTGGGATTTCTTTGAAAACAGGGATGTGCAGCAGGCCATAAAAGACGCCGGATTCATTGGCTACCTCGACAGGGAGTCACCCAGAAAGCCTTGGGGATATACCGAGAACGCAGCGATATTTGATTCCAATAATCTCAAGTCGGCAAATGTTCAAACATTTGACAAAGACGGGAATACAATTCCCCTCTCACAACGCTTCAATCCAAGCTCTCCCGACATCCGCTATTCTCCAGCCAAAGACCGCGAAGAATACCCAACATCCGAAGAGGGCCTGTACAGCAACCTCCAGAAAACGATCGACGCCAAAATCCAAGGTAAGGCCGCATCTCCCGAACAACTCAAGGCCCTGATTAATAATCCTCAATCAGGCATCAAGCCGGAGGAGATCAAGTGGACTGGCGTGAACGACGCCATTGATCGCATTGCCGCAGAAAATGGCGGGAAGGTTCCCAGGCAGGCGCTAATGGACTATCTGCGCAACGAGGGGGCCGTGAAGCTGGAGCGAGTTAATCCGAGAGGGAAGGAGTTCACTGACGATCAAATATCTGAAGGAAATTTTGAACTCAGGGATTATGGGGTTAGGGCGGTTTCTCGCGGAAATCATGTTGATCTCTTTAAGACGGGATCGCATCAGGCAGTGGATTATGGCGACCTTCCGCCAGACGCCCAAGATATGTACGACAGGCATTTCAGCGAAGGCCCTGTTGGAAAGTACAAGCAATACTCACTCCCAAGCGGAACAAATTATCAGGAGAAGGTTTTGACGATGCCGCCAAAAACTCCGCGCCTCAAGTTGCAGCCGAACGCGGAGGAGACAGAATATGCAGGCGAGCCAATGTTTGATGTGGTGGACTCAAAGACGGGAAATGTGCGCTATACGGGAGATGATAACGGCGCCCATGAGTACATGCAGGAGGAATATCTTTCTGGAAAAGACGCGGAATATACCTCATCCCACTTCAAAGACATCCCCAACTACGTCGCCCACATCCGAGAGAGCGATCATGTCATTGACGGTGAGAAGGGGAGGGTGATAGAGGAGTTGCAATCAGATCGCGCGCAGGCAATTCGCAAGGAGGAAAAATCGGGGGAGCAAAAAACTCCTTCAATGCCTTTTCAAAAAGACTGGCCCACACAGCTGCTAAAACGCTCCCTTATCGACGCCGTGAAGGACGGCAAGAAATGGCTGGGCTGGGTAGGCGGAGAAGAGCAGGCTGATCGCTACGATTTGAGCAAACAGGTAGATAAAATCAGTGCATGGCGCATGGAGGGTGGACTTGAGGACGGAATCTATGATGTCAACGTTACCGACAAGGACGGCAAGATGCACCAATTCAACAGCCAGACCGCCAAAGAGCTGCCCAATCTTGTCGGAAAAGAGCTTGCTGAGAAAATCGTCAACGACCCTCGCATCAGCAATGCGGGCGTGCATTTGTATGGTCTTGATCTCAAAGTCGGCGGCGAAGGGATGACTGGTTTCTACGACCAGATCGTCCCAACCGAAGTCAAGAAATTCCTCAAGAAAATCGATCCGTCCGCAACGGTCGAGCAAGCTGAAATCCCCAAAGAATCAGGCGAAGGATTTGGTCTCGGCGGAAAGCCCCGCAAAGGCGATGTGCCGATGGTGAAAATATGGAAGGTAAACATCACTCCCGAGATCGCTCGCGTTGTGAAAGAGCATGGGTTTCCTCAATTCTCACCAGCACGCAAATCGACGCCATCCACGGCGGACAATGCGATCTCCAAGGCCATGAAGGTACTGGAGGAGATGAATAGTAAAAAGAAGGTCGTGCATGGCGCTAATCCAGAATCAAAGAAGCAAGTTCTGTACCACTGGAGCAATACACCACAGACCGAGATCGACCCAGCCAAATACGGATCAGGATACGCAGGGGCAGAACGCCAGCGCCAGCGCGACTTCCCTAAGAGCTGGGTGAACCGATCGTACTACGGAGCCGAAGGTTACAGCCCGGAATCAGGGCTTGGAACATGGAAGCACTCCGTTGAGGTTGATCCAGCTAAAATTTACGACTACACCAACGACCCTGACGGCCTGCTGGAGCGTGCCGCAGACATTTCATCGGTGAAGTACCCACGGGGCGGTAAAAACGCGATGCTGACCGTTTACGAGAACCTCATCCACCGCGCCGGGTACTCCGGGTACAAGGTGGACAATGTGGTGTCGATGTTCGATAAGATGCCAGTCAAAGGAAAGGCGACTCAGGAGGCCAAGACAGCGCCAGCAGCATTCAAGCCAGAGCCATACGTTGCCCCAGAGATTGATCATCAGGCCCGAGATGAGGCGTGGCAGGCAAAATTGGCCGCAGGAGGCCCGCTTTACAGTCCAGCCAAGGAAGATGACGAGTTGTACCACATCACTCCGACCAAGAATCTCAAAAAGATCGATCAAGAAGGACTTGTGCCTGCATTCGGGCCACGATCAAAACGTCTTGGAGAGAAAAATAAAGCCATCTACACCTTCCATAATTTAGACGATGTGGATAATGCGCTGACGAATTGGCTTGGAGACGAGTTCCCGGAAAGCCAGAAACTTTCCCTGCTCAAGCTGTCCGTCCCGAAGGACGCCTCAAGGGCAACTGACAGCGCGGGGTATGAATCGGCGCTCCTTGGCGCTGTTCCAAAAGAAAAAATCACCACACTGCATAAGGATGTGGGCAGTCTCACTCGCGACCAGCTTCTTGGATTGACTTCGTATTCTCCTGCCCGATCAGGCAACGATGACATCGCAAAAATCAGCGAAGAATACGCCAAGGAGGCGGGACTTCCTTATCGGCCACACTCGGTCGCAATTCCAGTTCACGAAGAGACCGCCAAGAAGATTGCTGATTTCTACGAAGCAGCCAAAGACGATCCAACCAATCCCGAAGTTCACGGAGCCTATGAGGCGCTCGCCAGCGAGGTTGTGAACCAGTGGAAGGCATTCGAGAAGGCAGGCTATGTCGCGGAGCCTTGGACGAAGAAGGGCCAGCCATACGCAAACTCGGGAGAGATGATGGACGATGTCCGCGACAACAAGCATATCTACTACTTCACGACCGAATCAGGGTACGGAGAGGATGGAATTACCGACAAGATGCGCGAGGAGAATCCAATGCTCGGGAAGTCTGGGGTTGACTTTGGTGGAGAGAAGGATGTTCCGGTCAACGACGTGTTCCGGGTGGTGCATGACATTGTGGGACATGGAGCCCATGGATACGAATTTGGGCCGAAGGGAGAATTTAACGCATATCTCGAGCACAGCCGCATGTTCTCAGACAAGGCGAAGCCAGCGCTTGCCGCCGAAACTCTCGCCCAGAATAGCTGGGTCAACTACGGGCCTCACCTCCGCAAACCAGACGGATCGCTACCTAAGAAAGGTGAGCTGGGATACATTCCTCCAGCCGATCGTAAATTTGCAGACCAGAAAAATATCATTATCCCGCAGGATGTCTTGAAAGGAGTTGACGACTACGCGAGTGATCAGGCAATCCGGTACAGTCCGGCAAGAGACGAAGAGCATAAAAAGGCCGTCGAGTCAGGCGACATCAAGGCGGCGCAGGCGATGGTGGATGAGGCGGCGAAGAAGGCGGGATGGGGAACTGATCTCCTCCACCACGGGACGACTTATGACTTCACTGTATTCAGCAATCAGGGCGCAAATATAGAAAACGATCATGGCAAGGGATTCTATTTCACAAATACACCCGAGGATGCCGCGCAAAATTATGCAGGAGAAGGCCCTGATTTAACCAGCCGGACCGAGCGGCGCAAGGAGATGCTGGAAGACGAGATTCGCGACCTTTCTGAGAAGCAGCTTGGCAAGCTGGCGAAGCGTCTAAAAGTACCAGCGAGATACGCCGAAGTAGCAAAGGCGCTGGCTAGAGAGGAGCTAGTAGGCGGCAAGGCCAAGACTCTCAATGCCTACGTCAAGCTAGAGAAGCCTGCCGTCATTGGAGGCAAGAACGAAACTGTCCTAGAGATGATACATCCCATGGACGAAGAGGGTGAATATACTGACGAAGAACCAACCGGCTCTTTGGTTGACTTTGCAGATGCCCTGAAATTTGTGGCCGGAGATTATGGAGATGCCGAAAACATTGACGAGGCCGTGCAGGAGATTTACAGCGATGCTGAATACGATAGCGTACCCCTCTCCAAGGTCATGACAACCCTGCGAGACCATGATGCCATACGGTACGCGACAGACGACGAGGGAAATTTAGCCGCATCCGAACTGATCCGATCCGCTCTTGAAAAGGCGGGATACGACGGAATTGTGGATAACACGGTCAATAAGAAATTTGGAAGCGAGCGAAGGGTCGGGAGGGCTATGGCGGGCATGGGGCCAGACACCCATCATGTCATCGCGTTCCACCCTTGGTCTATCAAGTCAGCGGAACCTGCCACCTACGACAACGAGGGCAAATTGATCCCTCTCTCCAAGCGGTTCAATGAGGATAATAATGACATCCGATTCGCGCCCGCAAGGAACCACGCAAAAATCGAGGACTTCGCTGATCCAGAGGCCATCAAGGAACTCAAGAACAAGCGCGGTTGGGCAATAGTGACAGCCGAGTTCCCTCAGGATAAAGAAAAGACCCCGGAAGAGAATGCCGCGCTGAATGCCGACCTTACAAAATACTTAGACGATAACGGAATCGAATGGCATCAGGCGGAAGGCAGGTACACGGAGAAAAAACATAGGCCAAACGAAAATCCAGTAATTATCATCGACTCTGGCATGACTCACGCAAAGGCAGCACAGCTTGCCAAGAGGTTCGATCAGGACTCCGTTTTGACTAAGGACGGCCTTGTCTATCAAGATGAGTCCCTGACTGCGTCACGGGGCGTTAATCCACTCCCAGCAGACCAAGACAACTACTTCACAAGATACCAAGATAGCCGGTTCTCGTCCGACCTTCATTTTGACGAAGAAGGAAACCCGATCAAGCTGCCGCCAGACTCTCCAGAGGTGAAGAAGGTAAAGGGGGAGGACGCGAAGAAGACCAAGCGACCAAAGTCCTTGAATCCACTCCAAAAGTAAGACAAGATTGCACAACCTCAACACATTGACCTACCACACCAAACCAAAGAACTTCACGACATGAGCGCAGATAAATCTCCCAAAAGCCTTGCAGACATTAAAGACCCAAAGGACGTAGTCTGCATCATGGTGGACAATGGCATTTTTGGACATTTTGCCGAGCGCCTAGCAAAGACGTACAAGAAGGTGTACCTTGTTACTCCTTGGATTTCTGCGTTTCCAAAATACAACCTTACCCACGTCGGGTACGGCGTTGAGAATGTTCACATCGTTGATTCAATTTATGGCCCTCACTTCCTGGAGGCTGATTTGTTCTTTTATCCAGATATTTATTTCGGGCCGGAGCAGGAGCACCTCATCAGCCTTGGAAAGAAGGTGTGGGGGTGTCGCACAGGGGAATGCCTTGAACTCTCTAGACGCGGGATGAAGTCCATTCTCACTGCGCTTGATCTGCCGGTTGGCAAGTTCGCCCATATTGTCGGCATGGATAATCTTAGGGCCTACCTTAAAGAGCATAATAATGTCCATGTTAAAATAGACAAACATAGAGGGTCTTTTGAAACATTTAAGTCAACTAACTATGATCATGTTATGCCGAAACTGGACGAGATCGAATGTTCGCTCGGCGCATTCAAAAAAATAGTTGAGTTCACGGTAGAGGACGACCTTCCCGATTGCGTAGAGCTGGGAACTGATGCTTTTGCGATTACCGATGCCGATGGGGTTTGTCAATACCCATCTAAACTAATATCTGGAATCGAGATAAAAGATGTTGGTTTTCTAGCAAAATATACAAAATATACAGACCTCCCAAAACAACTAACTGAGTTTAATGAGGCGGTCAAGCCGGTTCTGGCCGCATATGACTGGAGGGGATTCTTCTCTACCGAAGTCCGCATCGCGCAGGGCGGAAAAAATTACATGATTGATTTCTGTTTCGACAGCGAGACAGAGGTTCTGACTCATGATGGCTGGAAGTTGTTTGCCAACACTACGGCATCCGATGCATTTGCCACGCTCAATCTCGAAAAGTTAGAGACAGAATATCAACAGGCGAGCCGGTACATTGAATATCCTTATCAGGGTAAAATGATTCATATCAGCAATCGCAAAAAATCAATTGAGTGCCTCGTTACGCCAGAGCATGAAATTCTGAGAACGGATAGAGGCAAGAATCGAATCTTTAAGGAGCGGGCCGACTCGCTTACGGACAAGGGGTTTATTCCTCGCGTCGCTCCTTATTATGGCGGCAGCGACGAGCCATTCTTTGTGCTTCCAGCATACCATCATGAGTGGGATTTTATAGGTCAATACGGACACAAGATTTGCACGAAGGTAAAAGATTGCCCAGAAGTTAAAATTCCTATTAAGGATTGGGCGGCATTTATGGGATGGTATCTTTCTGAGGGATCGACATCCAATAGTTATGTGACGCAGATTTCGCAAACCAAACTGGTAGCTGAATGCGGGGAGGTTCTGGATCGTCTTCCGTTCGACTTTGATTATGACGGAAATATGTTCCGGTGCAGCAATGTGCAGCTCGCCACCTACCTAAAGAAATACGGACTGTGTGATAAAAAATACATCCCCGACTATATACGTCACGCAAAAAAGGATGTGATCGAGGCATTCCTGCTTGCATTTTCGATGGGCGACGGAAGCTACTTAACTGACAGAGATAAGTATTACACTTCGTCAAAGGTAATGGCAGACCAATTACAGGAGCTTATCTTCAAGACCGGAAAGCTTGCCAACATTCACGCTCGGAAAACCAAGGGAACCCAAACAACAGGGTTTGTAAAAAACTACACCCGCAAGCACGATATGTACGTTCTTGAGGTTCATGACTCATTCACGGACTTCTGGTTTGAAACCCAGGCCCGCAAGTCGCAATACATCAACGAGGTAGATTACGACGGAACCGTACATTGCGTTACCGTGCCAAATGGGACGCTGTATGTTCGCAGGAAAGGGAAGCCGTTCTGGGCGTGCAACTGTGCGCGAGCCCCATCTCCGCCGGGAGAACTCTACTGTGAAATGTACAGCAACCTGCCGGAGGTCGTCTGGGCGGGGGCGAATGGTATTCTGCTTGAGCCAGAGAGTGAGTTTTCTCACGGCGTAGAGCTGATGCTTCACAGCTCATTTGCGGACAAGGGGTTTCAACCAATTTCATTTCCTAAAGAAATTGAGAGGTTTGTGAAAATCAGAAACCACTGCGTCATTGACGATGTTCACTACGCTATCCCGCAGGCCGTCGGGCTCCCTGAGTGCGGGGCCGTCATCGGAATGGGCAACAGCATTGAGGAAGCAATGGATCACGCGGTCGAAAATGCCGAGCAGGTCACAGGATACTACCTAGAGGCCAAGACCGGCGCAATCGACGACATCAAGAAGCAGCTTGATATTATGGACGAGAGGGGGCTGAACTATTTCAAATAGTGAACCGCCCCATCTCCCTCTACTCCATACCCCCTTCCCGCGCAGCCTACCCGACCGTAGGCGACTGGCGTCACAAAGCCCGTCACGACGAAATAACCTGCGCCGACATCGGAGGCGATCCCCGATCCGTGATTCTCGTGCAATTTCACGAACTCGTGGAAATGATTCTGTCTGACCTTGCCGGAATCAAAGAGGAAGATGTCACGGCCTTCGACATCTCTCACCCCGAACTCGACGAACCAGGCGACTCGCCGGACGCCCCCTATCACGCCGCCCACATGGCCGCAATGGACTTAGAGCGTCGCCTCTGCGAATACATGAACCTCCCCTGGGAAGAACACGAAGCGAACGTCGCCAAGATCGCTGACGCAGTTGACACAGCATTAGGCGTTGTGAAACAAAGTAAGACAATTCCAGTCCTGCCGTGAACTTCCGCCGCATCACCTCTGCGGTCATCCTCGGGAAACGCTACACCTTCGGCTTCGGATTCCCCGGCTCACAAAAACGCGTGGTAGACGACGGGGCGTGCCAGTACCACAACAAGCGCGTCATCATCCGATCCAAAGATCGCGGGAGAAGTGAATCGCTGTTAGAATGCGTGATCCACGAATCGCTTCACGCACGCTTTCCTGACCTATCCGAAGAGGCCGTCGATGACTTCGCCAAGCTGGCAACCAAGGTATTTACTAGGATGAGCGCCCATGAAAAATAATTAAAAATAAATCTTGTAACCCAAGCGGCTTGGGTTTATGGTCTTTTTCGTAGTCAATCAATCCAATCAATAAATCCAATGAATAAAGTAGCCGCTCGCTTCTGCGCCCGCATCGACCACTGGAACGCGACCGGAGAAATCAAATCCATTCCTGTCAGTATTATCCCTAAAAAATGAGCGCATCAACCTACCTCGCCAAACTCTACGCCACCATCCAATCCATGAAATCAAACAAACCTCCAATCAGCCTGTCCGATCCAAACTGGGTCATCTTTTCTGCCCAGAACCCCGGCGCGAAGAAGCTCGATAAATTTGAGAATCTTCGACTCCATGAAAAGTTAATACTGGAGCTAAAATCGTGCGAGGCGGATTTCCAAGAGGTCGAAGGCGTCTATGGCGGAAATGTCGAGCTGGGCGTTCTTATCAGACATCGGAACCCATACGGAAATCGTCTGGCTGCACTGATCGCCACCCAGCGCCTTCAGGAGTCCGTCCTCACGGCGGATGGATTAATCTACCGAGACGGCTCCTGCCATAAGGCAACATCCATCGTTACTTATCCCAAAAAACCAAGCGGCGATTACACAAAAATCGGGAACCAATACGTCGTCGTCACAATCGACTTCTCAAATAAAATCTAGCCATGGACTTTACCATCTTCACTTGGATCGAGCACCTAGCAAGCGTAGGCAAAAAGACCAGTGAAATCCGCCTTGGTGAGCCAGTGGTTCAGCCCCTGTTCGGCAGGGAGCAATGGGAGAAAAATCTCGCAGAGATAGGCTGCAAGATGGCCAAAACAGCCGAAAAGGGAGGACACTCAAAATCTAACAACGTCGGGATCAGAA